>OLGA01000042.1_pt1 | contig 96815 bp, 133 predicted proteins | sample 1604881 | NCBI WGS metagenome assembly OLGA01 (sample SAMEA3888896, study PRJEB22519) | human gut metagenome | biome: human gut; feature: human-associated habitat; material: faeces | place: Denmark | collected 2009 | reverse complement strand
CCAACGGTAAGGTTTGGGGTATGGAGAGCTTCGGTTTCTCTGCTCCTTACAAGGTGCTCGATGAGAAGCTCGGCTACACAGGCGAAAACGTTTACAAGCAGGTAAAGGCTTTCTTGGCTGAGGCTTAATTAGCATAAACTAAACAGGAGTTGGAAGCTGGAGTTGGAGATTTTGCCGGATGGCAGATTTCCATTTCCGGCATCCGACTCCTTTCACTCTTTTAATATTAACCTTGTGAAGGATAAGGGTTTACCCCGTTTTCTTCACTTAAAAACTTAAGTATTATGGAAGTAAAGACAGTTGGTATTGCATGCGATCACGCAGGTTTTCCATTGAAGCAATTTGTATTGGAATATTTGGAAAAGAAGGGTTATCCTGTAAAGGATTATGGTACATACAGCGATGCGAGTGTAGACTATCCTGACTTCGGTCATGCTCTTGCTAAAGGCATCGAGAGTGGCGAAGTATATCCAGGTATCGGCATTTGCGGCAGCGGCGAAGGTATCGCCATGACATTGAATAAGCATCAGAGTGTACGTGCCGGATTGGCATGGTGCAAGGAGATTGCTCATTTGGTTCGTCAGCACAACGATGCCAACGTATTGGTACTTCCAGGTCGTTTCGTAGACAACAAGACCGCCGAGGCTATTCTCGACGAGTTCTTTGCCACAACATTCGAGGGTGGCCGTCACGAGCGTCGCGTCAAGAAGATTCCTGTTCAGCAGTAAAGTTCTGAATGGATTAAAAAGAATTAAGGCTGAGTCATCGCATGATGGCTCAGCCTATTTTTATGGAATACGGACACACCAAGAAGATTTTTACGACACATGAACAACTTCAATAAATGCACGCAAGCGTAAGATACAATCGCAGAATACGGAAGAAGTTGTCGGAAAAGACGGATGAAGTTGTCGGAAAAGATAGTATAGGTTATCGGAGAAGTTAACTCCGTAGGCCGCACAACAGCTGTTGTGCGCTTGCATAACAGCTGATATGCGCTCGCACAACACCTGTTGTGCATGCGTAGACCAGCTGATGGGCGCATACAGCAAACTAACATTACTCGCTGATGTTTTTATCAATCATTTTGCCACAAAAAACACAGTCCTATTTGTTATCTTACCGGAACAACCCTATATCAAAGAAATAAAAAAAAGGGATGCCACACCAGGTGACATCCCCCTATGAGAATCAAATACTTATTTGAAGCTTAAACTTTACTTGCTCTCAGCCTCAGCCTGCTTGGTCTCTGCTGCGTTAGGACCATAGTAGCCATAGTAAGCCTGGTAACGGGTGTAACCCCAGTTAGCCTGAGCCTTCTCTGGATCGAGCTGCTTAGCCTTGTCGAGAACCTTGATAGCCTCCTGGTAAACAACCTTGCGGCCGTTAGGATCCTGCAAGTTACCAGCCTTGCTGTTGTAGCAAGCACCCAGATAAGTAAGAACAACTACGTTATCCTCCTTTGCAGCAAGAGCCTGCTTCAAACACTTGATAGCGTTGTCAGCATCGTTCTTTTGGATATACATCATACCCTTGTTAGCAAGAGCTACGAAGTTGTTAGGGTTCTTTGCAATAGCTGCGTCCAAAAGTTCAGTCTGCTCCTTCTCCATCTTCAATGAAGAGTACATAGAGTTCAAACCATCGAGAACAACCTCATTGGTCTCGTCCTTTGCAAAGATATCCTTGAGCTTGTTAACATAGGCGAGAGAGTCCTCGTGAGTCTTCAAGCCGTCCTTCATCACATAGAGCTTGAGGTTGAGGGCATCCTTAGCCTCCTTCTCGCTCTTCATAGCGATGTCGCAATACTTCTCGCAACGGGCAGCATCCTTAGCCTGATATGCATAACGGGCTGCAAAGAGAGCAACCTGACCGATATACTCCTTCTCGCCATCCTTCTGCTTCTGGTCTACAGAAGCGAAGAGAGGAGCATTGTCTGTATCGAGGAATGTACCCCAATACTTCAATACCTCATCAGCCTTATTGTTCTGGGCTGCTGTCTGACCCGCATTAACGAGCTGAACACGAGCACCCCATACACGGCTAGCGTTGTTGTTAAACTTAGGAGCAACCTTACCCTTAGCGTTAGGAAGCTGGTCGTACTTGTAGCACTCAATGGCATTGATCAATGCATTGTAAGCGCCCTCAGACATAGCAGCCTCGTCTACCGGGTCGTTCTTCTTCATGATCTGATTGGTCTGCTGGATGCTCTGCTGGTCGTTGAACTGCTTCATAGCGAGATCAACGAGCTTGTTGTAAGCCTTGGCCTTCTCTGCATCGTTTGCCATCTGACCTAAATTCTGCTTAACCAAAGCCTCAGCCTCGGCATAAGACTTAGCCTTCATGACAGCCTTGAGAGCGTCACTATCGCCTGCGAATGCTGATGTGGCACCTAGTACCATCATTGCAGCTACTAAAAACTTTTTCATTTTTCTTAATGATTTTAAAAGTTGTTATTATTTATTTTTACGCGTCTTTTCTTTTATTCGAAATCTACGTTATTTGAGTCCGCATTCTCTGATTCTGATGCTTCGTCTGCGAGATGAGCCTCAGCCTCGGCAGCCTCTTCTGCTGTCTTGGCACCAACGGTATCATTCTCTATCTCCTCGCTCTTCTTTGCCCAAGCAGAACGGCTCTCCTCTTCTACAGAAGCCTCGAGCTCAGAACTCATCACCTTGCATACGCTGGCAATGATATCATTCTTCTTAGCAAGGTTGATGAGGCGCACACCCTGGGTAGCACGGCCCATGACACGGCAATCAGCTACTGCAAGACGAATCACGATACCACTCTGGTTGATAATCATGAGGTCGTTATCATCGGTTACGTTCTTGATAGCTACCAGTCGACCGGTCTTATCGGTAATACTCAGTGTCTTCACACCCTTACCGCCACGCTTGGTAACGCGGTAATCGAGTACGTCAGAACGCTTACCATAACCCTGCTCGCTCACTACCATCACGGTTTCCTTCTCAGGATCGTTGACAACAATCATACCTACTACAGCATCATCACCCTCATCGAGGCGCATACCACGAACACCGGTAGATGTACGACCCATTGTACGAATCTCGTTCTCGTCGAAACGGACTGCTCGACCATTGCGGTTGGCAATAATCAGCTCGTTATGACCATTTGTCAGACGAACATCTACCACTTCATCGCCCTCTACGATGTTGATAGCAATCACACCGTTGGCACGTGGACGGGAATATGCCTCCAGACAGGTCTTCTTCACCGTACCATTCTTGGTAGCGAAGACTACATAATGGTTGTTGATGAACTCAGTATCATTCAAACCTCTCAGACGGAGGAATGCATTCACCTGGTCATCGCTCTCGATGTTGAGGAGGTTCTGGATAGCACGACCCTTGGAATTGCGGTCGCCCTCAGGAATCTCGTAGCACTTCAACCAGTAGCAGCGGCCCTTCTTGGTGAAGAACAGCATGGTCTGGTGCATGGTAGCAGGATAGATATACTCGGTAAAGTCCTTATCACGGGTACGGGCTCCCTTAGAACCTACTCCACCACGAGCCTGCTCACGGAACTCTGACAATGGGGTGCGCTTGATATATCCGAGATGACTCACGGTGATAACCACTGGGTCGTTTGGATAGAAGTCTTCTGGGTTGAACTCATGGTCATCAGGCTTAATCATGGTACGACGTGCGTCACCATACTTCTCCTTCACCTCGTTGAGTTCATCCTTCATTACCTTCTTGCAGAGCTCAGGATCGTTCAGAATCTGGTTCAAGTAGTCGATGGTCTTCATCAACTCGTTGAATTCATTGTGCAACTGCTCCAGACGCAAGCCTGTCAACTGGCTGAGGCGCATATCCACGATGGCCTTACTCTGAAGTTCATCGAGTTCGAAGCGCTTCTCCAAGTTGCGCTGGGCATCAGATGGAGTCTTGCTGGCTCTGATAATATGTACCACCTCATCAATGTTGTCGCAGGCAATGATCAAGCCCTCGAGAATATGAGCACGCTCCTGAGCCTTCTTCAGTTCGAACTGGGTGCGGCGGATCGTAACATCATGACGATGTTCTACGAAATACTTCACACACTCCTTCAAGCTCAAAAGACGTGGGCGGCCATTAACAAGAGCGATGCAATTCACTGAGAATGAACTCTGAAGAGCTGTCAGCTTAAAGAGTTTGTTCAAAAGAACATTAGCATTGGCATCACGCTTTACATCAACAACGATACGCATACCCTGACGGCCAGACTCATCGTTTACATTAGCAATGCCATCTACTCTGCCTTCCTTGGCAAGGTCAGCAATAGCCATCACGAGCTGCTCCTTGTTAACACCATAAGGAATCTCGGTGATAACAATCTTATCATGGTTTTCACCACTTTCAATCTCGGCAGTGGCACGAACCACGATTCTGCCTCGACCCGTTTCGTATGCATCCTTCACACCCTGTATACCATAGATGGTAGCACCGGTTGGGAAGTCAGGAGCAGGGATATACTGCATCAATCCATCGGTGTCGATGTCAGGATTATCGATATATGCACAGCAACCGTCAATTACCTCACCCAGGTTGTGGGTAGGTATATTGGTAGCCATACCTACTGCAATACCGTTACCACCATTTACCAGAAGATTAGGAATCTTGGTAGGCATCACGGTAGGTTCCTGCAGGGTATCATCGAAGTTGTTGGTCATATCAACCGTTTCCTTGTCAAGGTCATCCATGATATGCTCACCCATCTTGGAGAGGCGGCACTCTGTATAACGCATGGCAGCAGGAGAGTCACCGTCAACAGAACCGAAGTTACCCTGTCCGTCAATCAAGGTATAACGCATGTTCCACTCCTGTCCCATACGCACCAGAGCGCCGTAAACAGAAGAGTCACCGTGAGGGTGATACTTACCGAGCACCTCACCAACAACACGCGCACATTTCTTATAAGGTTTGTCACTGGTGTTTCCAATGCCGAGCATACCGTAAAGAATACGGCGGTGCACAGGCTTGAAACCATCGCGTACATCAGGGAGGGCACGAGCCACGATAACTGACATCGAATAATCGATGTAGCTCGACTTCATCTCCTCCTCAATGTTGATCTTCATGATTCTATCATGATCCATTGTCTGATTTTCGTCCATTTCTTATATTAATGTATTATTGTTTATTCGTTACTTTCAAAATGCCTGTTTTCCGTCCGGAAATCGCGTTTAAGGGCATTTCCTTGCGTTCTAAGCCGTTTTACCCTTTTGAAATTCCCGACAAAGATACAAAAAAAAATGATACTAAAACGCTTTAGAGGCGAAAAATCGCATTATTTTAGCATTATTTGTATTTTAACAATGCAAAAAAGTTGGCATATCATTTGCTATTATTGAAAATAATGTGTACTTTTGCACTGAGATTTTTTAAAAATATAAGCAAATATGATAAATCCGTTTTCACATATACAGGACATACTGAACAGAAGTAGCAAAGAAGCAGCACGCACCTTGGGAAGAGAAATCAGCGTGGAGCATCTGATGCTGAGTCTGATCAGCCAGAACGACAGCGATGTCAACAAGCTTCTGAAGGGCGCAGACATCAGTCCGATGGCTTTCAGCGGAGTTCTTAACAGCAAACTGGAAAAGCGTGTGGAAGAAACTCCTGCCGATAACGTGAAGGAGAACACCCACATCCCATTCAGCCAGATAACAGACAGCATTATCAGAGACTCTATCCGCGAGGCAAACAACTACGAGCACTCCAAGATAGTAGAGCCAAGACATCTGCTGCTTGCCATCTTGAGAAATGACAAGAACCCTGTAGCCAACTGGCTGAGTCAACTGGGCTTAAGCTACGACCGTGCCATCGAAATGCTCTATCCTACTGACAAGGATGATGAGCAGAAGACAGAAGAGCCGAAGGATTTTAAAATGGAACCCCAAACACCAGATTCAGAAACCCCTGATGCTGACAGGCAGGAGGAAGCAGAGAACCTGGAGATGGCTGGTGGAATAGAAGCAGAAGATGACTACAACGAGCAGAGCGACATGATGGAAACTGACGAAGAGCCATTCGATATGGAAAAGGACCAGAATCCGATGAGACTGTCTACCCGTTCAAATGGAACTCCGCGCAAAAAGAGCAGCACCCCTACCATCGACAAATTCAGTTTCGACCTGACCAAGGCTGCAGCCGATGGAAAACTGGATCCTGTCGTGGGCAGAGAGAAGGAGATTCAGCGCGTGCTCGAGATTCTGGGTCGCAGAAAGAAGAACAACCCAGTATTAATAGGTGAACCGGGCGTAGGAAAGAGTGCCATCGTAGAAGGACTGGCACAACTCATCAACAACCAGGAAACATCACCTATGTTCTTCAACAAGCGTCTGGTAAGTCTCGACCTGACTGCCATCGTTGCAGGAACCAAATTCCGCGGACAGTTTGAAGAGCGTATCAAGAATGTCATCAAGGAACTGGAGGACCATCCGGAGATCATCATCTTCATAGATGAAATTCACACCATGATAGGCGCCGGTTCCGGCGAAGGAAGCATGGATGCAGCCAACATTCTGAAACCAGCCCTGGCAAGAGGTATCATCCAGTGTATCGGTGCCACCACGCTCGATGAGTATCGCAAGAGCATTGAGAAGGACGGAGCCTTGGAGCGCCGTTTCCAGAAGGTTATCGTTGAACCAACTACACGCGAAGAGACCCTGCTGATACTGCACAACATCAAGGAACATTACGAGAAGCATCACTGTGTGAGATATACAGACGAGGCTCTCGAGACATGTGTCAAACTGACAGAGCGCTATATCACCGACCGCCACTTCCCAGACAAGGCTATCGACGTGATAGATGAAGCCGGCTCGCGCGTACATATTAATAATGCAAGTGTTCCTGCTCCATATATCAAGCTGGAAAAAGAACTGAAAAAGATAATCAGCAAGAAGCAGCAGGCTGTAGCAAACCAGAACTTCGAGATGGCAGCCTCATGCAGAGATGCCCAGACCAAGATCGAGAAAGAGATTGAGGAAATGAAGGCACAATGGCAGCAGGGAGAGATTGGTGAATATGTTGAGGTGACAGCCGAAGACATTGCCAACGTTATCAGCATGATGACCGGCGTACCGGCCCAACGCATGGCAGAGGGTGAAAGCAAACGTCTGAAAGATCTGGAACACAACCTGAAGCACAAGGTGATTGCTCAGGACAATGCCATCAACAAGATGGTAAAGACCATTCTGAGGAACCGTGTAGGCTTGCGAGACCCTAACCATCCTATTGGCGTATTCATGTTCCTGGGTCCTACAGGTGTAGGTAAGACCTATCTTGCCCAGAAACTTGCCGAGGAAATGTTTGGTTCGAAAGATTCACTCATCAGAATAGACATGAGCGAATTCTCCGAGAGTTTCAACACCTCACGGCTGGTAGGTGCGCCTCCAGGATACGTAGGCTATAACGAAGGTGGACAGCTGACCGAAAAGGTACGCCGCAAACCATACAGCATCGTATTGCTCGACGAAATAGAGAAAGCCAACAGCAAGGTATTCAACCTGCTCTTACAGGTACTCGACGAAGGAAGGCTCACCGATGGCAACGGCCGACTCATCGATTTCCGCAACACTATCATCATCATGACCTCTAACGCAGGAACCCGCCAGCTGAAAGATTTCGGCAGAGGCGTCGGCTTTACTTCTGCTGGTATAAAAGGCGGATTGGCGATGGATGAGAAAGACAAGGAGTATGCCCGCAGCATCGTCCAGAAGAGTCTGAGCAAGCAGTTTGCTCCAGAGTTCCTGAACCGTCTCGACGACATCATCACCTTCGACCAGCTGGATCTCAATGCCATCAAGCGCATCATCGACCTCGACCTGGAAGGACTGGTCAAGAGAATAGAAGACTTGGGATTCCATTTTCAGATTACCGAAAAGGCAAAGGAGATGGTAGCTAAGAAGGGATACGATGTGCAGTTTGGTGCCCGCCCACTCCGCCGCGCCATCCAGACCTACATCGAAGATTCCGTTTGCGAGATGTTACTCGATGGCACAATGAAGCCAGGCGACACCATCTCGGTAGGCAAAAATTCGAAAAAAGAAGAATTGACATTCAAGAAACTATAATCAGAAGAGGGACTATCCACTGGCGATAGTCCCTCTTTTATGATGAACCCGGTATAGCAACCAACGAACTTTAGTTAATAAGAGTTAACCACAAGAAAAGTTTAGGCAATAATTTCTTATTTCAAAAAATATTCATTACCTTTGCATCTGCTTTCGGGCAAAAAGCCATGATGGCTCAGTTGGTAGAGCAACGCATTCGTAATGCGTGGGTCGCGGGTTCGAGTCCCGCTCGTGGCTCTTTCTTGTGAAAGGAGTTAGTATTTTCCTTCGCGAGATTAGCACATCGGTAGTGCACGGGCTTCCCAAGCCTGTGAGGCGGGTTCGACTCCCGTATCTCGCTCAAGTATTGATAATCAGCCACTTACATCGTTTTTCACTATAAAAACATAATCAAAAATCATAATTTTCACCCACAAAATAGGTACAAAATCGTGCATAATGTACGCCAATATGAGTAGTTTTGTGAGTAATATGTGAGTAAAATTGAGTTGTGAGTAAAATCTGTGAGTAAGTATGAATAGCATCAAGACGTACGTTGAAGGAAAGTCCCTAAAGGTTTTCTTCATCATCAGTTATCAGGGAAAGAGATTCCAGGTCTATACCGGCATCACGAGTACCGTCAAGTTCAGCGGGATGGTATTCCCGAAGAGTGTTCCGAACGCAAGAGCCAAGACGGCCATGCTAGCAAGGCTATTTGCGTCCGTGGAAGAATATGTCTATATGAATGGTGATCTTCCGGCAGCAAGGATGAAGGACGAAATCAAAGCCATCATAAACGGAAGGGCAGCTTCTGTAGAGAAGAATATCCTCTACTACATCGATGAGTTCATCAAGACCAAGGCCAAGGACAGCACCAAGGAGATATTTCTAAGAACAAGGAAGAGGATCGAATCATTCGAGGAGCATGCCGACTTCGACAACATCGACAGGGACTGGCTCGAAAGATTCCAGGCACACGAGCTCCTGAAAGGCCGAATGAGCGGTGGAATAGCCATCGACCTCAGAAATATACGTACGGTGTTCAACTGGGCCATAGATAACGAGATTACCACCAAATATCCTTTCCGTAAGTTTTCCATCAAGACGGAGCGTCAGCAGTACCTGTATCTGAGTGCCGAGGAGATGAGGGAGTATCGTGACTTTCCGGTAGAGCCTTTCATGGAAAAGTACCGTGACTTGTTTATGCTCGGGTTCTATCTGATAGGCATCAACCTCTCCGACCTGCTCGAACTTCCTGCCGACTGCATCAAGAAAGGGCGCATTCAATACAAGCGCAACAAGACCGGCAGACTCTACGACATCAAGGTTGAGCCGGAAGCGATGGAAATCATCAAGAAGTATAAGGGAAAAAAGCATCTTCTGTGTATCCTGGATGACGGAACGAAGGAATCAAGCTTCCGAAGAACGCTAGGAGATTACCTGAAGAGAATCGGACCAACAGAAATGAAGAAAAACAAGCGTGGCGCCTTGATCAAGAAAGAAATCAAACCGCTCCACAAGGACATAGTATGGTATACGGCCAGAAGAAGCTGGGCTACCATAGCTGCGAGCATCGATATTCCGAAGGAAGTTATCGGCAAGGCTCTGGGCCATAGTGAATGGGATTCATCCACCACCGACCTCTATATTCAGTTCGACAATAAGAAGATAGACGAGGCGAACCGAAAAGTCATCGACTATCTGAACGGTTAACAAAGAAAATCCCCACGTCATTTGCCGATGGCGTGGGGAAAGTTGTTTTGTGACAAGTATCTATTTGTCGAGTTTGTTCAAATACTTGGTAAGCTCAAAGATTATATTGGAAATCTCATCACACCTCTTATCGGAATGATTCATCGCATCGATAAGTTGTCTTAATGTTATCCTGTGCTTGCAGTAATTAACCTTTGCGTGTTCGCATTTCCATCTCTCCCTCCACAACATTTCCAGTAAGACGTAGAATCGGATAATTCTACTCTTCTTGACGATCTGATGGTTTGCAGTATCCGACTCTTTCTCAGCCTTCTTCAGATTTTCCTTTGTCTCTATCAGCTCTATTTTCAGTTTCTCGTTACAGCGGAGGGTGTAGCAGACTTCAGTAATAAGGGAAGTCATTATAAACAAAAGAACAAACCCTCCCCAGGTTCCTATGAATACCTCCGCTACAGTGAGGCAGCACCCGAAGACAATGCACACGACGAAGATGTCGATGCGGTCGAAAATCATTTTTAATCTTTCTTTCATACGCTACAAATCGTTTTTATAATTATTGGTTACAATCCAGGAGCTCATTACAATATTGAATATAAGCAAGATAATAATGATGGCCCAGTACTGTACGTCGGTAAGTTCAATTGTGAGATAGTCAAAATCCTCGAAGTTCTTTCTGTGCCATTCCTTTTCTACAATGGGACCGATATACTCGGCGTACTTTTCGAGATTTACAGGATTGCTCATAAACCAGTCTCTACTCTTAACGCCTACGACCGGGCTATCACACCATGAAAATGCGTTGCACCACTTGATATTCTTGTTTTTGTCAATACCGACGCACACGACAAGCTCATTCTTGTTGCCGCCCTGCCAGTATGAGCGCTGCTTTTCAACGATTTCTTCCGGCTTGTTCGTAAAGAACAGAACGAACACCCTAAACTGCTTCCGCTCGCCATAGTATCCGTTCAGCCATCTCATCGCCTTCTCCTGATTTTTCGGGATCTTCAGTCCGAGAACAGGATTCTGGTCATAAAGAACGATATCCGGATACTCGAACAGTCCAAGCTTTCGCGCCTGCTGATAATCTATATCCTCAAACTTGAAAATAGAACGTGAGGCTTTCACTTTATTCTTATAATCGTGCTCGGAAGATAATGTGTACGAGTTTTCAATGGAGCCATCCCACGCCCATTCCTGAGCATCGCCATCCTTAGTGTAGTAATCCCTGTGCATATCAATGAACACGCTTTGGGTTCCGAGAATCTTTCTGACTACATTAAACTCGTTGTCGGTCATGAAGTATTCTTCCTTGTTCCTAGCATCAAAATAAGTCCAACGTTCAGGGTGATTGTCTACGTACGAACAATCGTATGTTTCCGTACGTTGATGCTTTCCGCTTCCAACGGTCCTTGTACACGTGCGGTGTATGTACTCATTCCAGGCATCGTAATGACGGATTCTTGTCACGTAGCTTCCGAGATACTCCGTGTCAGCAGCATTTGACTGTTTGAACACGAACTCCATGAGGATACCTATGAGGATGGAAGGAACAATGAGTACTGCGTATTCCCACCATGTGGTCTGCTTCCTGAAGAAAATCAACAGGAAAGCAGCAACCACGAATGGGATTAGAAATATGAATATTTCCATAAGCTGTTATTTCTTGAACAGGTCTACGTCGTTATCCTCTCCAAGCTGCATGATCATCTTTGTCTTGGATGAGGAGATAACCTTGTATTCGATAGGTTTTGTATCGGAGATGAACCATTTTGCCGGATATGTCTTCACGAGCGTCTCGTGCTCACGGATGATATCGAGCATTCTCTCCTGTGATGTCTGAAACTCGGAGCGCTGAATCTCTATTGACTGCATGAGGTCCTTGTAGAGCGAAACGTCGAAGTTAGGATTACTTTCCTTGATCCACTTCATAAGAGAGCCGTCTCCCTTTGAGTATCTGCCCTCGATAAGTTTCGGATAGATGGACTCGAATGCGGACTTGTACTCATCCGTAACCTGTGCCTTCTGCTGAAGAACCTTCCACATCTTGTCGTGAACACCCTCAATCTTGCCACGCTGAGCCTCTGACTGCTGGCGAAGTGAGATTTCCTGGTTGTTGTAATGGAAATAACAACCGATAACTGAACCTGCGGCGAGTACTACTATTGCGAGTACTGATGCCAAAATAATGTTTTTTACACTCATAATGTTTAAAATTTTAAAAAAAATATACTTAGTCTTTTATTTTAAAAATATCAATCAACACGAAAGTATCTAGGAAGAGGAACCAGATACTCTTATCTCCGTATGCCCTACTGGTGTCAAATCTTACAGTCGGTACTAGGTAATAAGAACCTTTCAGAATATCGCAATGGAAGGCTATCATTCTCTTTTTGGTTCTGATTTCCAGACGGTCAGTACACTTGTTTAGTCTTATTTTCATATACTTAATCTTTTTGGTTTGACAACTTGTTATTGAGTCTGATGTAGAAGTCTTCCTCAGACTCTCCGTTCTCCTTGAAGTCAAGATTGTTTTCCTCAACGAAGTCAAGGATAGCCCAGACGCTCTTCCTGCCGAGATTCCTGAGTTTCATAAGCTCTGACCTTCCCCGGAGATTACGAACCAAGTCGCCTACGGTATATACGTCAAAGCCTTTGAGTGCATTCAGAATGCGGACAGAGAAGCCACAGTCCTTTAAATCCCTGGAAAGGATCAGCGGAGGAAGTACTGCGCTACTGACTGGCTTGTCACCTTTCGCGCGCCGGTATTCATCGAAGCTTACCTGTATCGACTTGATTACCTTCTTCAGGCGCTCAACCTCATACTTCAAGGCTCTGTTCGTTGAGAGCTCAGCAATGGCAATATTCTCGTTGTAGGCGAGTTTGTTGCAAGTCTTTTCTACAATCTGCCTGATTCTCGTTGCAGACACGCCGTACTTGATTGACAGCTCGTCATAGGTCATTCCGTTAATGATGTCTTTCAGAAGACTGGACTCACGATAGGTCAGATTCGGTAATACACCAAGATGCGACATTGTGTTGATTACACCGAACAGCATGCCTACGGCGTTTGCAGCCAGCTTGCCGTTTGCGGTAGCTCTGTCTCTCAGTTCAGTGAGCTCTACGTTGATTGCGCGCTTGCGATACTCGACTTCCTTGAGCTTCTCGTCAATCATCTTCTCGTTTGCTGCAATCATCTTGTATTTCTGAGCATATTTCTCGATATCCTCGCTGTTGACATAGAGGATGCCGTGTTCGCCTACATAGCTTCCAAGGATGCCTTCCTTGATGTAGTTGCTGATAGTCTGTCTTGATACTCCCAGTATCTCGGCAGCTTTGTTTCTTGTTATTCTTGCCATAGAACTAATGTTTAACGTTTTTCTTCATTTACATATACAACACCTCTATACCCATAAGAATAAATGGGATAGCCAAGCGAGCCGAACCTTATTTTTTATCAACTACAATATATATAATATACCATAGTAGTTCGTACTCCTTGTAAAGCCAGCATAAGTCTTCTGATACCCACAGAGCTTTGTTCGTTATGGTCGGCTTTCTCATTTCTGATATGGGCACCCGTCGTGAGGTGACACGTTGCGGGATTTACACAACCATAATGTAACTTACCTGACAGAGCAGTTTTATATATCGGTCGATAACTCCGAAGAGGACTGCACGGATTAAACCTCGTATGTATTTGCTTGAAACTTTGAGATAGGGTAAAGAAAAAACCCTATCCGCCGTCTGGGTCACGCTCCAAACTTTGGATAGGGTATATCATTGTAGTTGAACTAATCAACTTCTAGATAAAACTTATTTAGTTGCTAGCGCGTGACTTCTAACAAGCACTGCAAAGATACGACGATTTTCTATTCCGTGCAATAGTTCTGTTTTCACCATAAACCGTACTTATTAAAGTAAAAAGTGAGGACAAATGATTTAAAGATAATGGTATAGCTAAAGGTTTCAAGCGAAGTAAAAACAGCTGATTGCAACATTCATTAAAGTATAGAATATTTACAATTAACGTAGTTTAAGAAAAAAGTGTGATTTTCGTTGCTTTTTTGGTGGTTATCTTAATAAAATAGCCGCCTATCTGTTAAGTGATAAGCGGCTAGTTGTGGTCTAGAACTTCCATTCTATTATCTTGTATTGTACATCAGGAGATTCTTTCTTCATAGCTAAATATCGCTGCTTGTTACAAATTCCGTTCGATTCAACTTTCCTTATTAGTTCCTCTGCCTCATCTTTATCTCCAAACAAGTCGGCATCAATTCTTGAATTTGCATAAAACAATCCTGGACGACCGAAGAAGTTGCTTGTAACGACCGCAATCTTTTCGTGGTTCTCGTTGTAAACAGCCACGTAATACACATTTCTTCTGCCGGGAATAACTTTCGAAAATTTCGATTTTAGTTCCTTGAATGAGATTTCTTGATGAGAAGCGTTATCTGGAAAGCAAAGGGAAATCGATTCTTTTAATTGCTCGTCAGTTGGACAATATATGTAGTCAGCAAGAATCGCCTCTCCAAGATTATCGCACTTGCTAATGTCGAATAGTAAACTCTCGCCGTCATCAAGAAGTGTAATATGTTTTGTTTCTCTTGCCATTCGCTAATGACTTAACCGTGCTGTCGAGGGCTGTATGGGTTATTAATTGGCAGGAGCCGAAGCTCCCTATTTTTGGCTAATCGGGGCCGTTTTAAAAAATCCCCTCCTACCCTCACGGGCAAGAGAGGACACTCATTTAAACAATCTAGTATGAAAAACTAGAAATATCTTATTTTCCGCACTTGATGACTTCGAAAACACGATGCTCTCTGTCGGCGGAAAGTCTATTACCTTCTTCATCGCATATGTGGCCATCTTCGTTGACCCATAGCTTTTGGTTGAACATCTCTTCGCACATACCGAGAATCTTTAGATACTCCTGCGCCTCGAAGATGACGTTCTTGCCATCATGCTCTGCCCTCTTGAAGTTATCGATAAGATCTGGATTCAGGTCAGGTGCAGTGATATCGTACTCATCCATTTCATCGTGATAGTGGATGTTGAGAATCTCCAACTCTTCCACCATTGCGGAGTTCGTACCAATCTCGCCAGTCAGAGCCTTCATAACGGTCTCCTTTTCTAGCTTTTCGTACTTCTTCCGGCACTCATTGATGAGTTTATTCAACTCTTCTACTGTATAATCTTCTACCATATTCATTATTTTAATTGGTTAAACAATGGCAGGAGATGGCTGCTAACCACCTCCAGTTTTAGCTTAATCCTCATCTAGACCGTTATCGAGGTCTTCTTCATAGACGCCGAACAATCTCAGTGTATTGCTGTCAATCTCGGTCTTACCGACAATGTAGCGCTGTGTCATCTGTATATTAGGCATACCGTTACTGGTATGTCCCATCATGACGGCAATCTGCTCCAACGGCACGCCCTTCTTTGAGAGATTCGTTGCGAACGAGCGTCTGCCGGTATGGGATGAGACGAACCGATACTTCTTTCCAGTCTCTTCCTTTCCTGCCTTGAACACCTTTGTATTCGTATCTATTCCGCAGTCACGACAGATATCGCGGAGTGCTCTATTGAACGTCCTTTCACCTATCTCACCAGGAAGAGGCTCGTCACCAGTACCGCATACGAGGAACTTACGGAGCTTCTTGTGAAGTGGAACCCTTACCTCGGTCTTTGTCTTCTGAGTAACATACACGAGGAAGTGTCCGGTATCATCTATGTTCTCTTCCGTCATTCTCTGGCAGTCGCTGTAACGTGCGCCACAGAGACATTCCATGATAAACATTCTCTGAACATATCTTTTTGTTTTCCCGTGAGGGTTGTACTTTATGATTTTGTTTATCTCCTCATCAGAAAGATATACAGACTGGACCGGTACAGCCTTCGCTCTAAGTATTCTGCCGAACGTAGGACTAGGAATTTCCCTGGTAGCATCGTTCTCACGTATCACAGCCTTGATGGTTGCACATACGGTTCTTGCCGAGTTAGGAGCGTAGTTCTCCTGGATCTTCTCGAAGAGGTCGCGCAGATTGTCGTCTGTGATGTCTTCCCATAATGGCTTATGTCCAAGCATCTCTTCGAACATCCTTACAACCTTAATAAGCTTCGGATATTTCCAGATGTATGCGCCATAGAACGTGTCATGCCTCCAGGCGTTGCTGTGATAATTGGCGAACCAACCCTGCTTGATGGCAGTCTTGTACTTCTGCTGCTGTGTGTAGCTAAGAAGTCTCTCCCAATCTCTTGTCTTGATTCTTATTTCTTCTGTCATAATTCTATAATTTTGGTTACTAGTGGCAAAGATACGAAAAGTTTATAATATAAACCATCATCTTTGCCGTTTTTAACGCTAATTTAACCTTCCGAAGAAGTCTGCTTCTCGACTGATACGAGTTCTATCGTAGAATATTTGTAACTGTTCCATGTACGCTTGTAATCTTCTGCCTCATTCAGGGCATCCTTGTACGATTCTGCTTGGAATACGTATGGTTGCTCCCTAAGAATAGAGGTTCCATTATCGTAAGTTACCTTGTATTTTGCCGCATAAACGTGAATATATCCGTTTAGTTCGTTATTTAATCCTGTGGCAATTTCTGCAAGAAGGTCAACTGGAATATCGTCATCGATAGCTTTTGCTTCCGGGAACTCAAACCCTACAGAAGTGCATAGGCTATGAATGATAGGGATAGCTGTATCGCTGTCGCCTACTTCTACGATGTTCACCTCCCTGTTGTCGCCGGCAAGTACAGGCCAATCGAACACCTTTCTGCTCACCTTGTGCTCTCTCATTATCTCACGGATGGTGCATGCAAGTTCCATCTTTGCTGTTGAACGCAATTCATCAATCTTGTCTTTCAATACTTTTCTCTTCATAATCTTAATATTTTGGTTTAAATTGATGCCCGCCTTCCGGCAGGCTTGTTTGGCTTAGTCTTTTCTTTCGATATCAAGGCCCGTAAGCACGCCTTTCATATAGGCTAATGTCTCTTCCTTGCATTCCGATAGAAACTTCTGGCAGCCATCAATGATAACGCCGTACTTACCGCTCGGATAATTCTGTAGAGAGCACGAGTGGTAATGCTTTCCGGATTTTTCCTCGATTTCTCCTGCGAGTCGCTTCCCTTCGTCGGTCTCATTTGGACGATTTTCTGGGTACTCATCGTAAAAATACTCGTGCCATAAATCTAGTAGCATATCCTTGCAATCCTCCATATCTTGCAAAATATCCGATAATTTGTATGGCGCGCCGTTAGCACCATGTCCATCCTCGCCAATCCATTTACTGGCTTCCTCGTCAGGATCGAAGTCGCTATAATATTGATACAACTTATCCATAAAGTCAGACTTATTGCCATTCTCGAACCAAATTGTGGCGATGAAATCTTGGTCTTGTGGGGAATACTTCTCTAACTCGACGCAAACCTCACCTCTTTCGTTAGGTGTATCGTCTACATTATAACTCCAGTCTAATTCCTCTGCTATTTTTAAAAAATCATTCATATTTTTAATTTTAATTGGTTAATACTTGCACCCTCCGAAGAGGGCTTTTTAGGCTTCCTGGTAAGCGAGAATCTGTATGTGACGCATCTCGAAATTGACGAAGATGTTAAGATATATACCAGCGTAAGTAAGGAGCGTGGTTCCGTTGTTTTCCTCGGTGATAATTTTCTTTTGCTCTGTGCCCATGAGGTTATTTACCAGGTCGTTTGCCACCATAGCCAGGCGGAGATTGTCTGAGTTATCCTTTATCCATCTGACATCCATAGAGTTGCCATAAACTTCTGCATGGCAGGCGTTAGAATAGATGAAACCTACAGCCTCGTTGCATCCGTCGTCCGTATACTCGCCATCGTCGAACATATTCTCCCACAGAGTGTCATGATAGAGATCGTTCTCAATATCGAATTCACTCAGATTTTTTACATTTACATCTACTATTTCCATAATCATTCTATTTAATTGGTTAATATTGGGAGCGTGAAACATTAATGTTCCACGCCTTGTTCGGTTTCACACCGGCAGAGACACGATGTATTCCTTCTTCTTCTTTCGTGTTCTGCTCTTCACAGTGAATCCACAAAAATCTCTCAGCCACCCGGCAGCATTTCCGATGAATGGCTCGTTCACCATAAGGATAGGACGGAGCATTCCGTTCTTCTTCATGAACTGATAGTCTATGAAGTCGAACGGGTCATCCGGGTCCTCACTCCTCTTCTCCCAAACGCTGACATCGAGATAGTCGACGAAGTCTCCCTCTGGCGGGTTATCCATCTCGATGAATCTCTTCGGAGTTAGGAGAATCGTCTCCTTAGGCTCATGGGTCATAAAGAAATTCTCTATAACCTCGTTGAACTTGTTCATGTCCATCTGTTTCTGGACAATGCCCTTTCTCTTCATAATGTCGGAAGCTTTGAGCATTCTTGTACCTCTTCTTGCTGTTGCCATAATTCAAAATTTTAATTGGTTAAACATAGTACCCTCCGAAGAGGGCTTTTGGCTAGTGTGCAAGGAATCCTATCGCCTGGCCTTTCCCGATAGACCAGCATAGCCTATCTTCCTTCAGGCACTCTGTGCAGTTTCCGGTGCATAGCAACGTTCCTTCCGGTGCTGATGTACCGCTCTCGAAGATAGGATGCGCCTCCGGGAATCCGTGGCGGTTATCCATCTTGAGACCAAATAGGATGTGCATGTTCTCAGGGATTACGTTGCCCTCATCGAGGTACTCGTTGCACATATCGAACATCTTCGTGAACGCCAGGAACTTGGTATCCTTATGCTTGCGGGCAATCTCGCACATCTTGTCAAGATACCATTTGTCCTGTATGTCGCCGCCGATGTGGAATCTGAATGCTCTAGGATAGCGGTAGTTGAGGTAACCATCAATTTCCTTGAAGTATCGTTCAGGATCCTCGTGGAGGATGGCAGAATTGATAGCTCTCGTCTTGATGATCTCCTTGTAAATCATGTCATTGCGCAGGTCGTAGCAGCTCTTGGCACAGATTGCACAGTTACCGCAATCCATGACCGGGATGAGCGACACGGATGGGATAGCTCCCAACTTTGTGTTGCCATCGCTGATCTTGACGTGCAAGTCGCTGACGTTCTCTACTGCGTTCTCATAAGCTGCCTGTGCCTTTGACAGACGAGTCTTCATTCCTTCCTTACCTAATGTCCAGTAATTTCTACTCATAATTCTAATTTAAAATTGGTTAAACTTGGGGAACAAAAAACCGGCGTGTCTCACGACAGACCGGCTTGAACCATTTAAACAAAATTTAGTTATGATATGAGTAGTCAGCCGCTGCTAACGACTGACATGTTTGGCTAATCTTCATCTACTTTTACATTGTAGTGAAATCTTACAGTAAGGTAATCTGTGCTCAGAAAGAATGTATAGATTAAAGGCTCAGCCTGGCGTTCGTCGAGATACTGCTTCGTATCGTAATAGTATATGCTATTTTTTGATTCGCCAGTCAGTCGTTTGACAATCTCTCTACCCCACTCTGATGTAATCCACGATCGAAGCTTCCTGATAGATAGGTAGTTTCCGTGATACTCTATCATTGTAGGTGCGCCTCCGACAAATCCCAATGAAAAAAACTTATTGGTGAGATATTGCGAATCGTCAAAGATTGCGTCTAGAAGTGATTCCTCGACGACATTCTTCCCGTCAATAAGAGCCTTAATATACTCTCTTGTGTCTACATTAATTTCCTTCATAATTCTTAATTTTATTGGTTAAACATTGAATCGGTTACCGAATCAGTAACCGACTTTTGGCTAGAATGGCTCCCGGCTGGCGCCTTACTCTATAAGTTCGATCTAGAGAGCTTTAGCTCGAAGGATTACCTCCAGTAGTGACTGGAGGAGATCCTTCGTTGAAGAAGCTCTTGTGAATTGCTGCCGAGCCACCATTCCATAGGTGGCGAACCTTACGTCCTACTGATGATTACTTGTTCTCGCTCTTGGCTTTCTTCCACTCAAGAATCTTGCCCTGGATGTCTATATCAGACTCTTTGATGAGCTGCTTGAGAACACCGAGCATTCTCCAACCTTCTTCGTCGTAGAGCTTGGCTTTTGACTCAAGCTCCTTAAGGGAGTTGGTTTCTGACATCTTTCGTCCGTTCTTCAGGAATCTTGCTCCGTGGAACATGACGATGTTTCTCATCGTGTAGTAGGAACCTGAACCCTTGTAGGCAGTAATGAACGCATCAGCCTGCTTGGTATCCCACGCGAGATGCTTGCGGTTCTTGTTGAACTTGCGAACGGCATCGTAGAGTTCCTTGTAGGTTTTTGCAACACTCATCTTGTCGGCAAGGTCACGGAGAGGATTGTATACCTTTCTCTCCAAGTCAGCGACGAAGATGTTTTCGTTCTGAAGACGGATATAAGGATTACCCTTGCAGGTATGCTTGTATGTCTTCTTCTTGTTTCCATCCTTGTCCTCCTTGGTAGTGTAGATGCACTTGTCGTCAATGTAGCTGCGAAGCTTGTTAATATAGTCAATAGCCATATCGTGTGCTACGCAGCCGTTGAACCAGCGGTTTCTCGCCTTGAGATTCTCGTAGTCATTGTGGTCACACATCTTCATCTGAGCGTAGAGCTCATTTTCAAGCATGCGCCACTGATACTCGTAGCCCTTGTGCTGCAACACCTCGTTGAATGACTTGCCGTCCTTCTCCATGTCTCGTAACATGTGAAACATCTGGCTCATCACCCAACGACGGAACAGTTTCCAGTTACTTACGTATCCACCCTCGACAATCTGATTGCCTACCGCATCGATGGTTGCATCGTCCATATCAACAGGGACAGCCGCACCATTTTCGATTTTGATAAGCTGGTCGTCACCGAGAGGGAAATATTTACTAGTATCAACACCTGCTGCCTTAAGAGCTTCGAGACGCATCTGCGCCTTGGTCTTCTTACCGGTAGCTGCTGTAGCCTCTACATTGTTAGTTACGATGTTCAAGTTCTCACCAGTGATTGTTACAATCTGCTTCATAATTCTAATTATTTTAAATTGGTTACTAAAAATTTATTTAACTCTAGTGGATGAGGCTTACGCCCCACCCTTGTTTGGCTCAACCCAGTCTCTGAGGATAATCAGGTCACTGTCATTTTCAGACCGCCAGAACCATGTTCCCCATCTGTTCTCCCATGCAAGGTTGCCTCTTAGAAGCTGAATCAGTATGTATAGCTCCAGCTTACATCTAGCTACCTCCCGTCGCTCACCATACATCATATCTTCGTCTGAGAGCTCTTTCTCAGGCAAAGCCTTGAAGTAGTAGCGGCGATGGGATTCAGAACGCTCTGAAGGCACAGAATGCTTGTATGCCTTGTATCTCTGCTCTATCGCGAACAGGACTACTGCATGTGTCAGGTAAGGCGTGTCTTTCGGCTTATCTTCCTCGGACATTACTATCTTACCATTCACCCTACATGTCCTCTTCTGGAAGTTGATGGTGAACTTAGCACCATTCTCAACTGCATTGATAATCTCGTCGTATGTCATAATTCTATTGTATTGGTTAATAGGGATAGTGCTTATTCTAGCACTATCAAATTGGCTTCTTCGAGTTCATCCTTACTCAGTACATCTTCGTCTTCTCCGATGTGGATATAGAATTTATCTCCGTTTGCCCACTCCATTGCACGCATATACAACCAGTGAGCATCCTCGATAGAGAATCCGTCTGCGCTTACTGAATCAAGCATCTCGCCCATGCAAACTTCTGACGTTTCGTACTCTTTCTTGATTTCCTCAAGCTTCTTTAGTAATCTGCTGTTCATAATTCTTAAATATTGGTTAATGGGAGTGCGCTCAGAGAATCTGTTGCGTAACTATAAGGTCTTGATTAATACTGTATCTAAGTCCTGACAGATCCAGGTAACCACCTGGATCTTCAGGATGATTGATACCGTATTGTACAATCTATTCTCCTTGCGCACCATTCGGCTCGCAATAACCTAGTCTGACTCAACCTGATACGTTGCATTGCTTTAAGTTTTTGATTAAGGGCGTGGCATTGTTATGAAGCCAACCTCAGGAAGCGTACGCTTCCCCATCCTTGGCTTCAGAATCAATGAAACGCTCGATGAACTCTCAGAACTTGCCAGACATCGCTGCAATGCGCATGACTTATCTCATGTATTATGTTGCATGGATATATGTTCGTGATTCAACCACGTGGATTGGATACCAGCGCCTGCGGAGATATCGGCAGGCGGCTGGTATACCACTCACGTGGTATTAAACCTCATACTCTTGATAAGTCGTGATGCAATTCACATGGTTGTTTGTAGGTACACTCATAGGTCTGTTGTCTTACTATAGGCTGATGATTTAACCCGCTTGCCGATACGCGAGATTTCTGGTATTACCAGACATATCGCGTTGATACAAGGCGGGTTGAATAAACCGACACCTCCTCGTGTACCTCGTTTGGCAATAACGTTGTCTTCATCTGAGAGCGTGGCACGTAGCTGTAGCAGCTTGATTCGAGGGCTGTTGTAAGCCGCCGGAGTCCCGGATAGTGTTCCGGGAGGCCGGCGGCATGGAAACAGCACTCATAAATTAACTCTCCTCTGAAGACTACCCTCGTGCTCGGGTGGTTCCATGACCGATGGCTCGGCACAATACTTTACGATTCTGATTTGACACAGGATTCGCCAGAATAGGTGATCCAGGACAATGCGCCCACTGCGCAGCCGTCCAGGATCAACTACTCTGGTTAAGAGACCTGTTGCATAAACTTCAGCCATCCGTCAGGGAGTGGTGGTGTGCGCCACCGGTGGCGGTCATACGGAATGTCACATTTCTGTACTTCGTTGATGAGCTACGCCTTATGCGGTTATATGAACATCCATGCATTGTCGGATGTTCAGATGATGTTATAGAGGCGTCGCCTGAATCGGTCCGTCCTTCTCCAACGTCCGTGTGCTCGGTTACAGAGTCTGCCGGTCAGAAGATACTGCGCATGGCTTTATAAGTTCGATAATGTCCGGTTTAGGACGAACAGAGGACCATCTAGGTATTAGATGGTCCCTGTACTCCGCAACCGGGATATTTAAAACCTTGTATCTTCATTCCGGCAAATCCTTGCGCTAGGATGCTCATCTACAGAGTATTCACCAATGTGTTGTACGCTGCCCTGCTCGTTCGCAAGGCATTCTGAGCACAGCCGATTGATAGATACCCCTTGATTTCGCTCTCTGTCTTACTCCTGTTGGCTTTCACGTTCCTTCCACGACCTCGGTCTATGCAACCTACAGCCTGAGTCTTCACGTATCCGAGACCACCGACCTTTCTCTTGCCTGTCTTGACCGCACGGATGCAGTCCATGACGAAGGCGTTGAGCTTGTCGATGTCCTCCTTTACGTTTATGACCGGAAGGACCTGAGTAGACCAGGAATAATCGCAGTACCCCTTGTAGAGATACCTGTTTACCGCATTGATGGCTTTCGTCATAGTGGTGTCACGCTTCTTTATCGTCCTCTTCTCAATTTCCTTTTGGAAAGTCTTGATACGTGTGGACGACAGAGAGATATTGTGACCCTTGATGGAATATCCGAGGAACTTGAACCAGTGATTAGCGTCAAGATACTCAACCTTCTTCGGATTGAGCGTCATCTGCATCATCTCCAGCTCGCTCTTCATGATATCCATGGCTTTCTCATAGTCTTCACCGACAAACAGCGTATCATCTGAATAGCGGACGTAATATCCGTTAAGCTTAGATAGCTTGTCGTCAAGATGATAGAGAATGACATCAGCCAGCCATGCAGCAACAGAGCACCCCTGCTTGAGGGACTGATACTTCTCGCAGAGGTTGTTGTCCTCATCGAAATAGATATCTGTGTGATAGTAGTCACGAATGACATCTATCAGCGCAGACTTTCCGTACTTCTCCTCTACCTTGTCGAATGCCCAGTCGATGAACCGAATAGGCACAGAATCAAAGTACTTGGAGAAGTCACCTTTCCATCCGATGATTTTTCCCTCTGCCGAGTATATTATCCGAGACACTTCCTGCACCACACGACCGCAGCCGATACCCTTTTGGTATGACGTGCAGCGTGGATGCACCATCTCTGGCATCAGCTCGAACAGGAGGTCGTTGGCTATACTCAAAAGGATTCTATCTACAGGCTCATTCACATAGACAGTACGGAAATCTCCGTTGTCTTTCGGAATCTTTGCTGTGTGTGGCGGCATTATCTTGTAATTGCCGCTCTTGATCCTCTGATACATAGCCAGACGAGCCTCAGGTGTCGTCAGCTGATACATTACTGCTTTGTTCATGTCCTTGAATAAGCCTTTCTCGATAGCATACTGCCATCTGGCTTTCTCAAAGAACATCTCTAGGATTCTGTCTTCATTCATAATTCTTATGTTTTGGTTATTGGTAGGGAGATTGCTCTCCCCGTTTGGCTAGTCGATATGCTGATAAACATCTCCTTCCTGCTCTTTTTCGTTGTCAGCATATAACTCCTGATTAGAGTCAAGTTCTATTTCTTCGTCTACGAAATTATTAGAATCAAGGACGATGTTGCAATTATCGTAGGCCTTTTGTGTCTTCTTTACTGCCTCTTCCTCGCTCTCAGCATCTACGCTGACAATCTTGTTTAAAGTCTCTGTGACTGATACGTAATATCTCTTCATAATTCTTAATAATTTATTGGTTAATAATGTCAGAGGGATTGCTCCCTCCGTTTTTAGGCTAATGCGTTCAATACTCTGTGGACGTTGTATGCGACAGGATTGCTGTATTTTACCCTCTCCCACTTTTTGCGCTCACAAACTTTCAGGCAATACTCATGTGCTATATTCTCTGATAGTGCATCGAACGTGTTGTGTGTAACATCTGATGGCTTACCGAAATAAACTCTGTAACCATCCCTGTAGCATACTATACGTCTGCCCAGTCTGTAGATGGTTCTACTGCCCTTCTCTACAAATGTAATTCTTTCCATAATTCTCTGTATTTGGTTATTGGCAGGTAGCCAACTGGCTACCAATTTTAGACTTCGCTCCATGCTTTCCACGCTTCATTCGTGTTCTTGGTGATTGCCTCGTTCCAAAGCTTCTCCATGTTGTAGAAAATTTCCTGAAATGCTTTAGGGGTATCCTTCGGATCAATCTTCTTGCCGAAATACGGGCGTCCACATCTTCTTTCGTCGTGCTCCCAGACGCACCGTATCATTCCCTTCTCCGTTGGAGTGCATCCGAGGAATGTTCCCATTGTACCGTATGTCTTTTCTCTAAGCCACTTCGGATAAGGAACGTAGATTGTCCACGCATCCACGCAGTCACGGAACTTATTTCTTGTGTCGTGATAAAGTTTCAATTTCATAATTCTTTGTAATTTGGTTAATAGAAGAGGAGCATGCAAGCTCCCCTTGTTAGGCTGCATCTTTCGTCTGTAAGCCGTGTTCTTTGATAACCTCTTCTATGAGGTCATCAGCATCTTCGAAGTACTCTCCGCAACAGGATTCAATCTGCTCCCACTCGTAGGAATCAGAAGATTTACCGTCCTCGTACAATTTTGTATACGGGCGTTTCTTTTCTAGGACGTAACTTTTTACATCACCCCACATCCACATACCAATATTCTTGACTTCGCTCTCAAACAGCTCGATGGCACGATTCTTCCAGTTCTTGGTATTCGTATCCACCATCTTCTTGAAGCGCTCCTTGTCGCAATAGGCATATCCTCTAACATAATCTCCCTGGCTATATCCACTGGAAGACCACTCGTAGAATGCTATATCCTTGCAGTTTTCAAGGAGATTAATAAAATCATCTTCTTCAAGCTCTTCTGTAAGCTCATCCCTAACATCCTCGTTCTTCAGTTCGTTAGGAGTGAAATCTCTAATGTTGTACCACTCGTTCTTGCCGATGCTGAATCTTGATTTTCTTTCAAAACTCCACATGTGGCACGACTTGTCGTATTCGAGACACAGATGATCGCAATGAAACATACTATTGATATACTTGATAATCTTCTTTTGTGGAACATACTTGCAGACAAGCTCTTTCAAGGCAGCCTCTGCATTTTCAGCTTCGACTTCACTGCTACAACCACGAGAAAGTTCCCTGTTGTATCCGTAATCAGAATAGTCCCAGAAGTAAACGCCTGCCAAATCCCATTCTGTGCAAGGGCATTCGGCATCCTCATCCTGGTAAATGGTGATTCTGTAATCGCCGATTTCTTTCTTTGCAAATTCGTAACTCATATCTAATATCATTTAAATGGTTTAACATTGAATATCCCCATGCTAGGGGATATTGTTAGGCTTCCTCATAATCTTCCTCCATCATGGAGTGAGCCTCTTCAAGCTCATTCGAGAAATTGTACTTGATGTTGTACGTGCCGAACGCCTTGAAGTACCATTCTTCGAGGTACGCCCTGTCCTTGCTAGCCTGCTCGCTGTCCTCTGCGGCATCAAGTCGGGCTACCATCTGAGGATACAAATCGTAGTAATCATCGCCATCGTAGTCAGTCGCCCAGAACGTACCTGTAACGTGTCTAGGATAATCGTTGTACAGATTGGCAAAATTTCCATCCATGCGCTGGTCGTTAAGATGGAGATATTTCTTCATCTCTCTGTTTACCTTGTGAGTAAACTCCCATGCAAGAGACTGGATATTCTTTCCGTACAAATCGGCAATGTATTCTTCTAGATCATCTGCGTCATCGAAATTCTCAAGACACTCACGATATAGGCTCTCGATTACCTTGGCGAAGCTTTCAACACCGATATAATCGGCTACTTTTTCGATAACCTCACCCTTGTTGTTCATAACATATTCCCAAATATTCTTTTCCATAATTCTTCTGTTTTAATGGTTCATAATGGTTCCCCACATTATCGTGGGGAGTTTTAGCCACATATGGCAATGTCGCCATAATTTCTGTAGAAATGCTTGTATGCATCAAGACCACTGGCAGCTTTCAAGTCTGTGACCTCTAGCTTACCGGTATCCTTGCGTACCTCTGCAATAGAGAATGTATTGTCGTGTGTCCACTTGATGAGGTCCACACGCCTAACAGGATTCTCTACTGACTCAACGATTTTACACTTCAGTAAATCGTCATTCAGGATTTTCTCTAAATCACTCATAATTCTGTAATTGTTGGTTAATAGAAATCCCCACCCGTGAGAGTGAGGATTGGTTTGGCTAATCGAACTCACTTTCGTCCTGCTCGTACCACCAGTCCTGGAATCGATTCGCAACCTCTTCCAGTGGATACTTGGCAAATGTGTCATAGATATTTCTGCTCTCGCCCTCGTTAAAAGGAGCATACAGAGCCTTGCCGATAGCATCATAGGTGACGGATTTGTCGTCCTTGAAATTCCCGAAGCCCTTAATCATCGTGATAAGGTCTTCTCCCAAATCATCGGCAAGCTCGTGCATATTCTCCATGATAGCACTCTTGTTCTCGTTCCAGAACTTGCTTGTCTGATAAGGATAGCAGAATCCAGTGTACCCGTTATTTGCATTTCTGCAACTATCGAGAGAATTAAGCAGTGTGTCTTCATTAACACCGCCAAGCTGCTCTACTACGGCATATGCCATCTTTACGAATGATGGATTATCATTTTCCTTGATAAACGCATCCCATACTTTCTGTATATTCATATTTCTGTATTTTGGTTGATAATAGAAACGAGCAAGCGCACCATACGCTTACCCGTAATTTTAGCCGAAAACCCAGATAGCCGTAGTTCTTGCACAAATGGCATACAGCTTTCCGCCGTGACCACGGAACAGCATTCCGTTGCATCCGTACACACCGGAAGAATAGCCTACCTGACTATATTCTTCCGGGATGGCTGCACGGCTTGAACTGTGTGTTATATCCTTGGCAGCTCCTACTCTAACGAGTCTCTTCAACTCTTTCTGTGTCATTTTCTCCATAATTCTTTAATTTTGATGGTTTAACATGGTTTCTGTGCAGATAGACTGCACAGAATGTTTGGCTAGAACTTGCGAGGTCGCATGCACGATTGCTCAATCTCCTGAGCTTTCTTGTCTGCACGCGCTACACGTCTGAAATACTCGCTCTTGTCGAGGTTCTTGCGTCTGCACTCCTCGCTGATAACTGCCTTGTGACTCGCTACGAGCCTGGCAAGGAACTTTCTGTCTCCGTCTGTCATAATTCTAATTTTGATTTGGTTAATAATAGAAGGCGTAGCAAATAACTACGCCGGGTCTGGTCTAAAGCTGTACGTAAGAAGCCACTCGCCATTTAATGCGCTGAGAAACTTCCTTGCGGCTCTCTCTCCCCATCCTCGTGGCTTGTAAGCATCTTCTTTCAAATACTTTTCTATAAGCTTCTCTAGCTGAGTCTTTTCTTCTGCTGTCATAATATATTCTGTTTTGGTTAATAGCAGGCAGCACATTATCGTACTGCCCAGTTCTGGCTAGAGATTGTACACCGGACTTTCTGAAGAATTCAGAATAGAACTGCCGGTGAGGATGGAGAACGCACAAGGATCAAAACTCTCGATGTTCTTCATACTCTTGATTTTCTTCTGTACTATATCACGTATGGATGACAGACTCAATCTGTCGTCAATAGGCATGACAGAATCCATGCCCACCATTTCCACAACGCTCACCTCATCGGTGAATCTCATGTTCACAAGGTCAAACTTGTTAATATTGTGATAAAATTGTACCCATCTACTCATAATTCTACATTTTGGTTTATAGGAGAGGGAGATAAAACTCCCTCAATTTTCAGGCTATGTACTTCTTGATGAACTCTTTAAGCTCGTTGAGCCGCTCGTCAATCTCCTCTTTGCTGCATACGCAGATGAAACGTGGAAAACAAGTATCCGTTATTTCTCCCATGTCATTCATGACACAGGCAAAACAACTTATATACCCTTCGCCGTTTTTATTGCTAACGCTAACATCAAGGCTCAGTCTTGATTGATTTTTCAATACTTTTTTTTGGATTTCCTGCAACTTAGGCAAAATCGTAGAGAGTATGTACTCTACATTCTCCTTGTATTCTTCATCTATCATAATTCTTAAATATTGGTGAATAGTATGCGTGACAATCGCCACGCACATTTCAGCTCATGCACAGCACCGCTATCTCAGAGAAACTCTTTGAGATAGTTTTCTTGCTACGATAATCTCTGTAGCCTCTGGTGTTATTATTGTGCCACTGGCGTGCAGCAATCTTGATCTTCTCCATCTCATGCATAAGCGCACGCTCAAAATTCTTCTGTGATTTTCTGTCTAACATAATTCAATTTGTTTAATGGGTTCTACATAGTATGCCCAGGAAAATGCCTGAGCACATTTTTGGCTACTCGTACTTGTTGAGCAGGAAAATCAGAATACAGCCGTCTCCGTTCATGAGCATCTGACATTTGTCCTCATCTGTAATGATGTTGGCGCAAATCTTTGCGAACATAGGAAACGGCTCATCCTCCATCTTGTCATGATATACTGCCAGGTATGTTCCAGGCAGCAGAGGACGTGAATCCTCAGGATCGCCGCCGAACTCATCGCACGCCTGTATAGGACATAGAACTCTCTGGATAGATGTGTGTGTACACATATCTTCCTCGCAGTCCATGCCCATCATGATATCAATTAACTCACACTTGCTTAATTCCTTTGTTATCGTCTTGTACATATTCTTAATATTTTGGTTAATAGAAGAGAGGAGCAGAAACTCCTCTCAGTTTTGGCTACTTTCTGAGACCTACGAACGTTGTAGTTCCCTCTGCTGTGTAACTGCCGTTTAGCTCCAAAATCTCGTTCGCCTGGCTGATAACTGTCTTTCTCAGCATCACGTTTGCTCTGTGACAATTTACGAGAGTAACTGAAACCATTACTAATGCAACACACACTACGGCAAACAATGCCACGAAAATATTCTTCTTCATAATTCTGTAATTTAATTGGTTAATACTAGATACCGCCCGAATATCTCCAAGCGGTAGTTTTGGCTACATTTCACAGATATCCTCTATCTGCTGCTGAATAGCATCTATCATTATGCAGATAATGAATAGACCGCACATTTCAAGAACCGCAGAATATAACACTGCTTGAAAATCTCCAAGCAGAAATCCTGCGATAGCAATAATGCCACACACGAAACTTGTAACTAATACGAGCGCAGCTGACAGCACGCCCTTGCTGATTCTCTTTTCCATAATTCTTTTGCTTAATTGGTTATATTATCGTACTGCCTGGATTTCTCCAAGCAGAATTTAGCCAAATGTTTCCAAGCACAATTATCGTACTTTCTAGATTCCTCACACTCCAGGCAGGATGAAATTCTCCAAGCGGAGTGTAGATCGCCACAGCTCGCGGAAATACCACTTGCCCTTTTTCGTACTGCTCCAAATATATACAAGCAGAATTCCGTAAAGAATTCCAAGCACATTCAGGAGAATTATCGTACTTGCCAAGCAAATGAATATTGGAGATGCCTGAATAAATCCAAGCACAGTTATCGTACTTGAATAAATAATCTGTCTTGCTTTCATATCTATATTTTTTGGTAATTGTTCCGTAGCCACACACGACAATTATCGTACTGGCTACAGATTTTTAGGCTCACGCCACGCAGAATAATGTAAGCACACCATTCTTTAGCGACCCGAATTCTACGTGACTCAAAATCTCCTGAGCATCTGCAATGATACTCTCAACCTCGCACATATCGAGGCATTTAACTCTTAGCGTACTCATAATTCTAATATTTTTGGTTATTGTTCCCTACAAGCGTAGGGAGATTTTAGGCGATGCCGGCAGACCAAGCGAATCTTTCTTCTTCATCATTCAGTCTGTAGATACTGGAAAGCATGCCAAACAGGCGAGGGCTGCTGTTAACGAGTTCATCGTAGGCATCCTCTGCACTCTGGTCTGTTACATTAATACGTACAAGCGTCTTTCCTATCTTCTTCAAAATCTGTTCTTTCATAATTCTAATATTTAAATGGTTCATAATTGTAGAGCGGAGATTTCTCCCCGCCCCGTTAGCCAGGATGTGCATCTTTGCACCACGTTTTATCTTTATCGTCTTAACTACGTGGCTCACACCCTACAGATTTTATGCTTCTGCCAGCAGCTTGTTTATTTCTGAGGAGATAAATCTCGCACGGATGACAAGCAACCGATTTCAGTCAGCGTGGATAGTGTGTACCTTGAACGCTGCAATCGTGATTGCACACACTGGGATTTCTCGGGTAACCACTCCCGAACGGCTCACAACACCGAATAGAATATGAATTATGATTTCTTTCTATAAACTCTCATCTCGCTAGATGATACAAATCCCCTAGCCGTCGTGCCGTCTCATCTCATTCGACGCTCACGCCAGGAATTTTTGCGTATCTCTCGGATGGATGTCTCTGAGTAACACGTTACTCTCTCCCATCTCGGTGTGCCTCTCGCACTCTCGATTTACTGAGATACTTCTCTTGAATTTTGGCAATTAGTTCCCTGAGGGAGAATAAATTCTCTCTCTGAGTTAAGCCCACACACCACGACAAGGTTTACCAATTGTGTGGGAAAAATAAGGACACGGCGACCCGCTCCAAGTTGAAAAACCTGGAGTAAAATTTCCCACTGGCTACCTATCAAATAGCCAGTAGGAAAAACTAGATAGCTAGATTTCTCTAGCTACCTTGTTTGTGTTACTTTTGCGCTGCTGCTAACTTTGCTTGCAGTTCTGCTGCTAACTTTGCTTGCAGTTCTGCTATCTGTTTTTGCAGGTCTGTTATGCTTTCACTCTTCTTCTTTGCTACCTTTGCACCGCTTGCAAATGATTGATGCAAAGAACACAACTTTGAGCCAAGACGCTGCAAACTATCTATAATAGTGGTTTGCGTATCTTTGCCGTTATCATCAAACCACTTAAAGAAATTAGGTAGTTTATGTTTGCGGGAAAACTCGCTAACAGCAGAGCGCACGCACTCTGTCTGCAATTTGCAGTAGCTTTCATCTGAAAGTACGTACTTTGTAGCTAGTTTGTTATATCTTTCTCTAGCTGCATCGAGTTCTTTCTTTGCGCTTACTACTTCACTATCTTTGCACTCGCTTAATAGCTTTTTTCTGTAATTATTAAGCACATCAAGACTTTGTGCCAAAATAGCACTACTTTTGCACTCTGTTACATAACTAGCAACCTTAGTACTTACGTGCTCATATCCTGTAGCACCTTTCACTTCTAAATCTTTCATATCTTTATTCTGTTTAAATGAAGACGCACAATTTACCCCGTGCGTTTTTGGGGTGTGCGTAACGTGCACCACACGACGCCGGACACAACACGCCACTGCGTGCTATGCGCTCAAAAGCCGTCCGGCTACCTACATAACTGCAAACCACGTGCCAAGAAACCAGTAAAAAATTGCGTAATTATGCATTTAACCTTTTGTAAGTACTTGATTTATAGATAGTTAGATATTTGTAATAATTACAGCGTTTGTCAGTAGTTGTTAAGATTTAAATAATTTGACGTTTTCGCCAACGTGGCAGACTTGTAACTATCTAATAATCAAGCATTTATAAAGCTATAGTGGCAGTAATTGTTAAATATTTAACTTAAGAAACATTAATCTTTACAAATTGCTAACTAATTGGTTTACAGGTAGTTACACCCGCCAAAGTGGCAGTTTATGTTAAGGAATTTAACTACTCATGTAATAACCTTTTACCAATTTCGTTAAAATGTATTTAGTAAGTTAAACACGAATATTTATGCATGAATAAATATGGTAAATATATTTTGGTCAAGTAATTTGTAATAAGTTTTAATGTTTCACGCTATATTGATAATGTATAATTATGCAAGAAAATGAATATAAACAATATTATAAAGTATTGGTTATTAAGGGGTTACATAAGTTTTTTATAAATATAAACCAACAATTTGAAATAATTACAAAAAAAATGTTTCACGCCCGTTTACACTATATAAACCGACACAAAATGTAATAATTTCAGAAGAAACACCCCCACACCCCCTTTGTGGCTATAAATCGGCGCGGTAGTCACCTCATCTAAAAATTTTTTCTTCCGATTTTTCAGCCTTTTTGTAAAGTTTAATTACTTTCAGCCATAAAGGATAATTATGCATATTCATTCATCCGTTATTTATTAACATTTGATACCATAAACTCTTACTTTGCAGGCCAAACCGTAAATGTATACCTATCCTTCATTTAATGTATACCTAAAATGTATATTTATACCCTTTATTTACTAGGGTTTTACTGGATATTCAGGATATTATCCGTATCTTTGTATTGTCGATATTTTATAGACGACATGTTGTAAGGACGACCTGACACGTGTTATCCTTCAGAAAGCCCCTGTTTATCGGGGTTTATCCTACACAATAACGGAAAATTAATATTATTATTGTACATAAATGGAAAATGGTATTGCTATAGACACATTGCACGCTCAGTTGCTAGACCTTTTGAGGCATGACGAGTACGGCTTCGAAGCGCTCCGTTGCCAGGACTGGGGTAAGGCAAACTCTGATAAGTACAACAAGCTGAAGTCTACTTTCATCAGGTCAATGAGACGTCTGGCGAAGAAGGCTCCAGTGAAGTACTACAACGGTGCTTACTACATGTTCAACGGCAAGATATACGAAGCTGTTCCGAAGATAGTTTTGGAACAGGCTTACCAGCTTCTGCTCCTCGACCTGGCCATGGCTCCGATGCTCGGCATCAGTACGGTGATGAACAAGTCGTTCATGGAGGTGATAGAGTGCTACAACATACTGAGACCTACCTTCGACATCGTTGCATTCGCAAACGGAGTTGTTGACTTCGGCAGCGGTCTGAAGTATCCGAACGTGATGCCGTTCTCTCCCGAGTACCATGTCACATACTACCACCCATACGACTACAATCCGAAGGCGAAGTGCGACAGGTGGATGAACTTCATCAAGGAGGTCCTCCCAGACAGGACGTCGAGGATGATCCTCCAGATGTTCCTCGGTCTCGGCCTCATACAGAGAGGTACTGCATACAATCCGTACGAGGGGAAGGAATCATCGAAGATTGAGCTCTGTCTTCTCCTTATAGGTACGGGAGCCAACGGAAAGAGTGTCATCTTCGACGTTGCCTGCAACATATTCGGCAAGGACAGGATAAGCAAGATGGACTACGCCGACCTCACTGCTGACGGCGACGAGGGAATGAGGGGAAGGTATCCTATCAGGAACGCCATCTTCAACTGGTCTTCCGATTCTGACCCGAAGAAGTTCGGAAGGAAGAACACCGGTATGTTTAAGAGACTCGTGAGCGGTGAGCCCGTCCCTATGAGGAAGCTTGGAAGGGATATCCTTGAGGGGAACTCAATCCCCTATCTCATCTTCAACCTCAATGAGCTTCCGTTCCCTGATGATGCGTCGCTCGGATTCATCAGACGCTTGCAGTACGTGAGCTTCGATGTTACCATTCCTAAGGAGAGGCAGGACCCGGAGCTTGCGAGCAAGATCATCCGTGAAGAGCTGAGCGGAGTGTTCAACTGGATATTCCGTGGCGCGATGGAGCTGAGGAGCAGGAAGTACAGGTTCCCGGCAGCTGAGGGCAGCAGGAGACAGCTGCTCATCTCTCTTCTCGGAAGCAATCCTATCTATGCCTGGATAAGGGCGTATGATATGAGATGCAGCCAAGAGGCGAGGGGCGAGATTTCGGAGTGCATGCTTGCCAAGGAGATGTACGAGAGGTTCGTCGAGTTCTGCAAGGCAAACGATGTCGAGGAGAAGGATATCCCTACGATTCAGAAGTTCGGGCGTGATATGAGCGACAAGTACGGCTTCTTCAAGAAGAGGTCACAGGGCGGAATGACGTATCAGGTGTACGGCGCGCAGATGATTGACCTGAAGCAGGAGCTTCTCATCAATGACGTGAAGAATAAATTGCGTGGTGAGGAGGACATCAAGCAGCCTGAGAGCTTCATTCAGCCTGATGATTAACGGTTATAAAACAGATTTCTATGATAGACAAGGAATATATCAAGGAGATTATATCCCGTATCACGAAGAAGAAGGCTGATGGGAATATTGTTCCGGCCACCGCTTCGATGCAGGAGATTATGATTGCTGTCCGCGATGATGCCCTGGAGTGCATGAGGACCATGTGTAACGAGAGGGAGATTGCGGTGAACAGAACGTTGAACAGTGTTTCATTCAAGTGCCTATGAGAAGACATCACAATCCGAACAAGGTTCCGCCGTTCAAGCCAGACCCCGAGCATTGGACTAGAAAGGTTCATTCATGGAAGGCGAAGGTCGCTTATGAGACAGAGGATGATGCTTGGGAGTTTCTGAATCAGATTCCGAGGTTGAAGGCACTCGGGTGGCATCCTTACTTATGCAAGGTATGCTCAAAGTGGCATATTGGTAGATTACATAATAAATAGTTGAGATATGGAAATTAGAGTTAGCGTTTTAGGAAAGGTCGCTTACGAACAAGGAGCGAGTAGGGATGATAAGGCGAAAGCCGAACTATACCCATCAGGAGAGGGTGTGTATGCTGTAATGGATGGAGACGATTTCGTGTGTCTAAGAGTTGTGTCTTCCAAGATTCATGATGATACAAAAGGCGATTATTATGCATGTGTAGAAGAAAACTGGACGCATGCAAAAATCGCAAACTCTATAAACGTTATAGAGCACGAAGAAAGATTGAAGGATTATATAGACAAGCGTTTCGATGAGCTGCAATCAGCTATCGAAAATACGATGAGTAGTGCAGATAGCATAAATGATGCAGTATGCTCTATAAAGAGTTCCATTGAAAAGATAGAGAAAGATGGTGTTGGTAGTGGAAAAGGTATCAGCGAGAAGACATTATTGTCTGCTATCGAGATTGTATCAAAACAGAAATAGTTGAGAATATGAAGAAGAAAGGATATTACGAATACGAAAACGGAATCTACCCTTTGAAACTTTGGGTACACATCGGAAAAGACTTGAAAGAGCTGATAGACTCCTGTTTTGACAAATGTAAGGCTCCAGATATTGATTACGGCGGCGTTACGTATTCCGATGCTGTCAGGAAGAGCGACAGAAGACGTGGCGTTCTTGTCTCGTTTCCGTGTCAGAAGGTTATGTCGATGAACTATTGCTGCCATGAAGCTTCTCACGTCTGCGATGCCATCGAGGAACATACTGACTTGGAACACGGCGGCGAGCCTTCTGCCTACCTGATGGGTTGGATTGCGTCTTGCATCAACAAGGCTCGTTTGGGCATTGGTAATTTTATTGAAATTAAAGATATAAAAGAATAAGAATTATGAAACCGATTATTGTAATAGAAATTGTAGAGGGAATGGGTATAGACAAAGAGGTCGTTAATCCTTATGGATACGAGCTTTTTGTAGGTGATAAAAATATTGAAGCTCAGTGGAAGAAACTCGAAGAGCTTCGTAAGACCGGCGGGGTTATTATCGTTAAGCCGGACGCAAAGAGTGCGGTACACGAGATTCTTAAGCCGTTTATTAATGGTGCTGGCTGGCTTGTCGGTTGTGGTCTGAAACAGGTGCATACGAAAGAGCATGGCGATTTCTGTATTATCCTCTTCCATAATCCGCCTAAGGATATGATCCAAAAGATTCATACGTATCAAGAGGAGGAATAGCTTATGATTAAGAAAGAAGATATTAAGGTAGGGCTAGAATTTTATATTACAAGGAAGAATTGCTTAAAATGCAATTTTGACCCTCTGTTTGTTCACGGTGACAATATCCCAATTCTATTCCGTATAGAGAGAAATGACGATAGTATATGGCTATGTACATCTGCCGATTCTAACCATGAGTTTTTGGCTCATTTTGATACGGAAAGCATAATGAAGTTTGGTGTAGCAATAGCAGCTGGAGGAGAATCTAGAAATGAAAAGACAGAGCAAGTATCTCACCCATCCCATTATGCGTGGCTTAAGGATTTATGTGGTGTTGAGCCTTTGGATATTTGCAGACACCTTGACTTCAATACAGGGAACGCTATCAAGTATCTCCTGCGCAAGGATAAGGTGGATGGCAACAAAACAAAGACCGAGAAGCGCATCGAGGACTTGCGTAAGGCGGTGTTTTATATCCAGGACGAAATAAAATTATTGGAACATGGAACAGACTGATTACACTTGCAAGGATTGCTTCTTCTTCAAGAATGGAGCTTGTAACCACCCTAATGAGATTAGGTTTACTTCTGAGGAGAATCCTTCTTGCACAGATTTCGAGTATAAGGAAATAAAAGTTGAACTTTAAAATATTGTTATCATGGCATTACCATTTGGAAAGACTATCAAGACAAGGCACTTCACCGTGCTGAAGTTCAGTAAGAGCTTGTCTAAGAAAGAAGTTGCTTCACTCAGAGAGGATATTCCTGCTGATATCAAGAAGCATTTACAGAGAGGCTCTCTGCCTTTCATCAAGATTGCGGACATTGCCGGTACATGGGGTATTGAATACTCTATCGGTACATCCATGTACGCTGCGCTCAATGAATGTGTTCCTGTGGCTGTAGGAGACCATTATGAGTTCTCCAAGGATAATGGAAACATCATCGAGGCATTTGCCCAGCTTATGTATGCGGATACATCGTTGCCTGGCGATGCAGAATACACGGCAGGTAAGTTGAAACTCCGTGACGAATACATTGCTCGTGAGGCTGCAAGAAGAAACGCAGCTGCCGATGAGGGTAAGACAGAAGAGCAGCTTCGCAAGGAGAGCGATGAGGCTGTTCAGGAGGTTATCGACCGCGACAAGCACGCTGAAACTCTTCTTGAGATGGCAGAACAGATTAAGAAGGAAGGAGGCAAGGATGAGCGATAAATTGCTTGAGGTTGTTCAAGACCACACCTCCTTAGTACAGGCACTCCAATTCATTTTGGAGGCCGCAGAAACGAAGAAGCTGCCTCCATACGGTGTTCTTCCTGTATTCAACGACGACCTTCTTAATGATAGGCTTAAGGGTATACTTGAGTTGGTTACCGGAGAGAAGTATACTTAATTGACTTCAAAGTTTTCTTCTACTTTATATATATAAAAGTTGAGGGGCAGCATCTGTGAAGACGCTGCCCCTCTTTGTTAACCAATTTTAGAATTATGCTCAGCAGAAAGAACCTGTGAACATTAATCTGCTGCAAAGATACTTGGTTTTGCTGAAATTCTAGCAAAACAAAGTTACTTTAACACGAATTTAACTATTTTCCACCCTTACAGAGTCCATTTTTGAATAACAAGCAGTCATTCTTGCCGGTTGGATAATTTATTGGGAGGTAAAAATGGCAAGTCGTATCTTCCGTCTGAAGCTCATCCTGCTTAATTTTGGCAAAGTCTCCAATCATCTTTGTGTAGTCAGCCCATTCTTTGGAAGATGTATTCTTAATTTTTGAGCGGGCGATAACGAGGTCTTTGAGAATCTGTTCCTTTGATGTAGCCTTTGCGAGCTGTTCCGGGGTTAAATCTTCGCTATGCTCGTTTTCAATCTTCTTGCCCTGAACCTCTGCTATTCTCTTCTGGACGGACTCTTGGGCTTCTAGCTTGTTCATCTCGTTTTCGAGGAATGATTTCTCCCACACACCTATTCCTTCTCCCTGAAATGCGATGGCCCAGCTGTCACGGACGGACATGCCAGAACCGCGGAGACTGGCGTAGATGTAATAGCGAGGGTCTTTCATCTTGAGAGCCTTCGCCTTCTTGTATGTATCGACGGATAACGTGTATCCTTTTGTTTCTTCAATCATAATCTTGATATTTAAAAGTTCAACGTTTGCTGCCTGCGGTGTTCTCTCCATACATTGATAGACTTGCCGTATATCCAATAGTCGAACACTTCTTCCGGCGACAATCCTTCGTCTATCATCCTTCCGCTAGCCTGGATATCCTTGATGGCCTTAATCCAACTATTATAGATATGCGGATAGCGTTTGCAGTCGGCGAGTTTCTGCTTATAGTTGTGTGCATAGGGCAGCACAGGCAACCAATCCTATAGTAGCCCTCGTCGTACAGCTTGCAATGCTTAATACCGAGTGTATTCAAGAATAGCCATACCTCATCATCGGTCCACTCTATGATTGGAGAGATGAGGAGCGATTCGTAGCCTCGGATACAGCCGATGGTACGCTCATCACTGGCATTGGTGATGTTAATCTCGTGGATGCCCAACCGGGTTGGACGGCCACGCTTCTGACTGTTCCTTTTATCACGGAACTCGTCAATACCTTCAAGAGAGCCGCTGTACTTATGGTTGGTAATCTCGACCTCACTCCTACCCGAACGCTGTCTGCTTTCTGCGTGACGGATTCCGATGAGGACAACATTGCCTGCGCCGATACCTTCTTTATAGACTCGACAGCACCATCGTATCAGTCTTGTCGGAAGCATGCCTTCCTTACGGGCCTGGTTATAGATGCTGATTTTCGGCTTTATCATATCTACGTCCGGATAGTGCTTGCGGCAGAACTTGATTACTTCTGGTGGATCGACGGACGTAAGCCCCATGTGAGCCTTGAACTTCACGCCTGCAATCTTGGCAATGTGATAAAGACACTGACTATCCTTGCCTGAACTGAACGATAGATAGAAGCCTTCGTTAGGCGAGTATGCCAGTGCAAGCTTCTCCGCCTTTCTCAGTAGCTCTACAGAGTGCTTTATCTTCTCCTGGAATTCTTTAGGGAACTTCGGAAGAATTTCTTCTAAAGTAAAATTTAATTCAGAATTTATCATATCATTTCTTTTTATTATCCTTGAATGCAAATACCGTAAAACATTGACACGAAACATGGAATGGTGGGTATGGATCTCTGAAAGAATGGAGTCCGGCATCGACTTCGTTTTGACAAATCAAGCACGGGAAGTCGCTTCCTCTCTTGACATAGAATCCGATAGCCTTATTCTCCTGCCCATACTCCTGCTCTGCCTGTCCCCACGCTAAAGCAATCACCTGAGAAGCGTTTCTTACGATGTTCTGATAGGCGTTCTTGTAGTAGCCTTTTCCGTAAGAAGGAACATCGATGTTGATATCCTTTCTCTTCGCTTTGGTGATGACTGATGTGTGATATGGGTCTTTATAGCCTGTGCGGATGGAAGACAGGAGCTGCTGGTCTGAATATCCCATCAAGGTTCCTGCCTTGATCATCCTTACAATATCTTCCGCAAAGTTTCCGAGATATACGGCGTTTCTTTCAGATGTCGTCTTTCCGTAGATGTCGCTAACGAGAAATGATTCTATGTTCTCGCTGTCAATCCCGAGAATCTTGCATGAAACCTTGGAGTAAGCAGAGATGTAACTGTTGATACTCTCCTCTGCCTCAGCAGTAACATTCTTGGCATAAGAGAGCAGGGCTGACTCGTTTGTGAGCCTGCCCGCACCTCTGTATCGCTTACTTGCGGCAATTATTTTCTGTGTCGATTTCCAGAGAATATCTGCAACATGGTCCTCGCAGTTTCGGATTGCCTGCAAGCGCTTTCTGCTATAATCGACAGAACGTTTTAACTCATCCATAGGCTATTAATGGGTTTGGTTGTAGTGCTGCCAGTTGTTCTCATTCGGGGCGTTCCGATTCTCGTCCCATTTGGTTCCTGACTTATTTGGGCGTCCAGCTCCGCGACCCGTACGTACGTTTCCACTACCTCCATTCTGAATATTCGCCGTTGCCTTCTGCTCCTCGATAGCATTCTGGGTTTCGTTATCCGCACGTTGCATATCCATAAGGAGGTCCTGCTGGTCTTCTTCCTTTTTCTCTCGCATGATACGCTCATATTCAGCGGTCTTAGGGAAGTCAGGGCAGCGTTCTGAAGCCGTCTGCTTAGAGAGGAATCCGTTCTGAACCGCAGTGGCAATATTTGTAATTTGTTCAGTTTTATTACTATGTACATACGGACTTATCCACGCATTGATTGGAAGCCCGGACATTGTTGCGACGCAGTTTTCATCAGTACCGATGCCGAACTGACAGATGCGGAGAATCTTATCCAGGAATGGCTGCAACTCCTGCGCATCGTTCATTGCAACCTCCAGTGCAGGAGAATAGAGAAGCTTGATGGCTACACCTGGGAGGTCACCAGACTTCAGCTCAGGTGGCTTCACGGTGAATGACAGCTCATAGATGAGGTCGTACGACTTGTTGAGCTGTGTAGCGAAGGCATCAGAGGCATCCGTTCCATTCAAGAATTCAGCCTTGCCGTTAGTGTCCGTAATCATGATTGTCTTCGCAGAGCCGGTCATATCGTCGCCGGTTATAGAAATATCCTCACCATCGCCAGTGAGCGTAAGGATTGGGAAAGCGTACGCCTTATTATTCTCGCAGAGATATGAGAATGCCTCCTCGTAGTCCTCGATGTTCTTCTGGACCATAAACCAACAAGGTCCGTTGTCGTTACGCGCGTAGGCTACCGGTACGAATTGGAAGCCGTGGTCTTTCTCTTCAATGAGGGTGTAGTCATCAATTCCGAAAATCCTTGCAATCTTCGTCATTACCTCTTTCACCTTTCCAGACTTGACAGCCTTCTTGAAGCGGTAGAACTTCCGGTTATCCCAAGCCTCGACATATTCGGTCTTCTCGTTGCCCTCATCGTCGTAGTCGTAGTACTTCCTGGCAAAGCACAAAAGGTCGCCAGTGAGTGAATCGACGTGAGGGTACAGGATATCTCCTCGATCATAAGAGAGTGTTCGTGTGCAGAATTTCTTCTTTTCATCGAAGAAACCAACGATTGCACATTCTGCAACCTTCAGATATGCACTTACGGCTTCAAAGAAGCGAATCTCCATATCGTGCATAAGCCAACCCTTCTTGAATACATCGAGGGTCTTCTGATTCTCCTCTACCTTCTTCTCGTTCTCGTAGTCATCACCATCAGCAAGCTCGAACTGAACATCGTTCCCAGTCAAGTGCAGCAGATGCTTCGTGTGGATGAGTTGCTGGAACGCAAAGGCTGTACGCTGAATCTTCTGGCAGTACCACCTGTTATTCTCAGGGTTCAGCTTCCAGATGTCCGGGTATTCCTTCTCGTCCATTATTCTGTGTGCAGATGGATAGTACTCACGCAAGAAGTCTGCCTGCGTCTTGATGCGGCGATACATGGTGTCGTCTGGCATCGTTCCGTCGTAATAGTCAGGAACAACGTCGCTTACAGCCGAGTGCTTCATGTACCCCGCAGGAGTAAGCTCGTAGAATGGCTTCCTTACGAGCAGCTCCCTTACATTATTTACCTTGATAGCATCCATAATCCTTTTACCTTTTTATTTTTCTTTTTTGTTAAACTGAATATCATTACGTAGAACCAAGATTCAAAGAAGTCAGGCGAGTGTCCGACATATTTCTTGGCAATCTTCTTAGGTAATAGCTTGAATCCCCTATCATCACTATTCTCGTCACGTCTGAGCATCTTACGCTCCTTCTGAAGAATCTGTCTGAGAGGAACCTTGTCAAATCCGTTTCCTGAATACTTTCTTTCAAGCAGAGCCGAGTCGATGGAAATCTGCTTCTCTTTTATCATCTTATAGAACAACCATGCGCACTGAGACTTCAAATCCTTATAGAGGTATTTGATTCCTTCTTCTTCCTGATGACTCCTAGCGATAGGTGCTGCCTGGTTGTTGAATGGGACGGCATCCTTGAAGAATCCCTTGAAGTACTGACCGATTCCCTGCATATCGTAAGTGAAGTTACATTCCTCGACACCCCACTCTCTCAGCTTGGCCTCAACTACAGAAACGAGTGTCTTAGGGTCCAGCCTCAAAACAACCAAGTCTTTACAATGCCATCCTTCCCAAAGCCACATTACGAAGTTATCGCCTCCGGTGAATGCGATATCGGCAGAAGCTCTGCGTTTTCCATCTCCTATCTGTTCTGCATTGTCGTAGATTTCATCAAGGTCTTCCATCTTGATCATGTCATCGCCGGCAGCTTTCCAGTTCCAGTTGGCCTCCAGGTCTCGCATACGCTGTTCCTCGTCCTGTTGGGCAAGGTTGGCGAGATATGAGGCATCGGTAGAGATAAGCTTAATGTTCTCTGATACGTCAGCGCGAACGAATGTTGCCGACTTGATGAACATTTCGAGCTTTGTATAACCAAGTTCCTCATAGCTGTCCTTCCAAAGGCTATCAATAATGCCCTTGCACTGCTCGTACACCTCTTCTCTCGTGTTACCCCAGTAGATTGAGTCAGGCGTATCTCCGTCCATGAAACAGTATCGTATAACTCCGTCCCGTTCCGGTATGATGTAGCCGTTCTCGTCAACCCACCAGTCAATGAACTTTCTCACCCAAGATTCCGGGTCTGGGTTACAGGTAATCCAGAAGCGGTTTCGGATATGCGCTGCATTTCGGTTGTTGGTCAAGAGGTACTTGAACTTCTTGTATGGGCACTGAGTACCCTCATCGATGCAAACGTAGGCATACTGGCGACCCTGGAATCGTGTCTTGAAGTCCTGATAGGCTCCAGCATAGTACGAGAATTTGAGCCATCCTCCGTTATCGAAGTTCCAGGTCATATCATTTTGTGACTTATTGTAAGTTCCAAATTGGGAGAACAATTTATAAGAGTCTGTCACTAAGGACTGTAAGTCGTCTTTTTCGTTACGAAGAATTGTTGCATGAAAATCTGGATTTTTAATATCCTTCAGAACTTCCATTAGGGAAGAGAACGATTTTGAGCCGCCTCGCGAACCGCCAACTATCTTAATATCAGCGTCTATAGACAGCATGCGTTCCTGACCGCCACGCTGAGCTATAATCTTCAGCTTGTCGGGATGCTTCTTGTCGGCGTCTCTTAATGATTGGATATACTCTTGAGTGTAAATAGGCTCTCCGTTATCCAATTTTAATCCTGAAAACACATCTTTCTGCATAAATATACATTTAATACTGCAAAAATATACAATTTTTCTTTGATAATTGCATATTTATTCATATATTTGCAAAATAAAAGGTATATTTATACGTTTTCGAGGTGGAGGGACCACTTTCGGGATAACATTTTTAATCAAAAAACAACATGACAAGAGAGGAACTCTTAGCATTAGTGAACAAGGAGGTTGATACCACCAAGTTCAAAGAACTTAGCCAAAAGACCATCGATGAGGAACTTGATGATGTTTTGGAAGATTTCGGTGATGACGAGGAAGCAAATTCCAAGTTGGTTACCAAGTTAGCAAACCGTCTGAAGCGTATCAACGGCAACTTGCACAAGAATATCTCTGACGAGGTAAAGAAGAGCAAGGAGGAAGCTGAACGCAAGAAGAAGGAAGAGGAAGAGGAGCGTAAGCGTAAGGAGGCTAAAAAGGGTGACGATCCTGACGACAAATACTCCAAGCTGCTTGAGAAACTCGAAGCTCTCGAAAAGGCTAACGCAGAAAGAGACAAGAAGGCTGCAAGGAAGGCAACCATCGAGTCAGTAAAGGCAGGTTTGAAGGATAAGTTCGACAAGGCAAACCTTGCAATGAAGAACTACTTCCTCAATGCTGCAATAGCAAAGCTGGAGATTCCGGACGAAGATGTCGACATCGACGACCTGGTTTCTAAGGCTGAGAAAATCTACACCGCAGAGTACAAGGAGGCTACCGGTGAAAACGGTATTCCTGCAAAAGGCAGTCGCACGTCTAGCGGAGGCACGTCCACAGATGATGACAAGTTTATGGAAGAAGTGGCCGAGCGTCGAAAGAAGAGATTCGGCGGTGGAGACAAGAAGTAATTTCAGGATAACAATTTTAAAAAGGTAAAAAGATTATGGACAACACTTCTATTTCCTACATGGAACAGATGGGTACTCGTGGCATGCTGAACCACGGTGCGACCATCATTCAGACAGAAGGTAAGGTCGGCGGAACCCGATATGTGTTTGCCGGTCTTGAGGCGCTTATCAAGAATGCCTTCGTTCACCCACCTATTGGTGGTAAGCTTGTCAACCCATTCAAGGGCCCGGCTAAGATTTATGCCGGCGACTTGATTGAGCACGACCTCGGCTTTACAGCAGGCAACGAAGGTCCTGGTGCTACAATCAAGATTCTGAAGGCTTACGGCGTGGCAAAGGCTACTACTGCGGCTACAGACACAGACATCTACATCGTTCGTAACGGATACGTTCACATCCCGTTCCCTGGCGATACCATCATGGTCGGTCAGAAGGACTTCAAGACAAAGGCAAAGGGTGTGACCGTGACCGCCGTGGAGGCAACCACCGACACATCGGTAGGCGACGTATGGAAGCTGACCCTCTCGGAGGCGCTTGGCGCATTGAGCGCTGGCGACGTGCTGGTGGAGGCAGAGAAGGCAGGCGCGAGCGTGCTGCCAATGGTAACCAACCCTAACTGCTTTGCTCCGAGCGACAACGATTTCCCTTATTTCGATGCCGGCGGCGACAAGTATCACAAGCCTCGTACAAACGTCAACTTCTGTATGTTGAATCCAGACTGCGTTATGTGGCTTGACCGCATGGGTCCTGTTCCTCCTGCTGTTAAGGCGATGAACAAGTCACTCTACCCAGAGTTCTGGCACATTTAACCTATTGTATAACGTAAAAAGATTGATTCAGGATTATGGCAAAAATTGATATTGGTGTCGAGCAGCTCGCGAAGTTCTTCACTGGTAAGGGTAACAACACTTACCTTCAGAAGTTCGTCAATCGTGACGGCGTACTTCGCTGTAACAACGGCTGGTATCTGACACAGGGTGACATTGATCCAGATCTCACCCCTACATCTAACAATGGTGATGCAACCTTCAAGGTTCGCACACGTACATTGAACCCTGCAACCTTGATGAACCTCCGTGCTCCTCTCGGCGAGGGCTATCAGAACGACCATGAGGGTATTGAGTGGTACACCGCTTCAATTCCAGACTTCGCTGCTGACGGCTTCCGTGAGACTGCGACAGAGCGTTACCACAAGATGAAGCTTCTCCAGGATGAGTTCGGCAACGACGCTGACCTGGTTGATGCTTACCTCGACAAGGTACAGGTATTGTACGACTCACTCGACATGACTATGACCTACATGTCAGCCCAGTTGAGTTCGACAGGTTTCATCGACTACGACAAGATTGGTCGTGGTATCCAGGAGCCTCTGTATGACGCAAAGGTTCCAAAGGAGAACTTCAAAAAGGCGGGTACGCTTGCCTGGAACGATCCAAACTGCGACTTGCTTGAGCAGATGCGCAAGTTTGAGGAGGATTGGCGCAAGGAGAACATCGAGTACCGCAGTGTACCTCTCGTATGGCAGATGACCAAGAACGACTACAATAACGTATTCTTGAAGAACAAGCAGATTGCTGAGTTGTACAAGAGCTGGGCGAACGCTAACTTTGTGGCAGTTTTGCAGAACTACGGTCCAAACAACGCAATGTTCTTGAAGTCTGTTGTTGACCTCAACGGTCTTTCTCCTATCGAGATTGTCGATGAGGTTGAGCACAACAAGCGCTTCGATGGCACAGTTACAGAGATTCGTGGTTGGGCAGACGGAACAGTTGTTCTTCGTCCTGCTGGCAAGCCTTTGCGTTTCATGCGTAAGGAGATCCTTGACAAGCGTATCTTTGACACCCTTGGCAACAAGCTCATTGATGTGGCTTGGGCGCAGACCAACAACAAGCTTGGCTTGCTGCGTAACATGATTACCGCGAACGGTCTCTACCAGGAGTTCAAAACAGACTTGTTCCTCGCTTCTGTTCCTGCTATGCTCGATTCTCCTTACCGTTGGATTATCGACATTACCAAGAAGGGTTAATTCTTTAACGTAACTAGATTGTATGACTATGGATTCGGAGATGAACATTTACACTGTGAACGACTACCTTATTAATAAGGTGAAGTTCGAGATGCCGATGAAGGCTCTGTTGGGCATCATGCACGACAGGGAGCTTGAAAATGGCATCGACCTCGAAGCCTGCGACAAGGACAAGGTGAGACTTGCCTATGCCGACATGCTGAAATGGTTTGTTCTTGGTCCGAGCAAGGTGAACAACACCTCCGATTCCGATAACGGATGGACTCATTCGGGAGGTGGCTATGATATGTCGGACAACGACAGGAGCGAGATGAAGGCAGAGGCTAACGCTATCTACGCAGAGCTGGAGCCTGATTCGATGCTCAAGAAGAAGTCCACCTTCCGGGTGACCTCCCACGGAGTAAAGAGGGCGAATTATTCTCCTTGGGGAGAACCTCTCCCTCACATCATCAAATAAGGCGTATGGAAAAGGAAAACATCAGAAACCCAAGATATCCTCACATCATCAAGATCGTGAGGAAGGTCGTCGGAAAAGCCGACCCTGATGACCCATTTGCCGATGATGATGCTCCAGTTGGTGAGGACAAGGAAATTATTCTCTATTATGGCGAAGGCCGCAGCTACACCGATACCACTACAGAGGGAGACAAGAACGTCGACCAGAACAAGAGGAAGGCATCGATTCCTGTCAGATATGACGAATGGGATGCTGACAGATGTCCTCTTGACGGCGACACCATCTACTCCACTGTCGGCAACAACACCGAGGTAGGTATGGTTAAGGACTGTGAACCGGATAATAACAGGACTGTTGTGTATTGGAATTTGACAAGGGTTTAGATTATGACAAGTTTATCAGGTCAGTTTTTACAGGTCGAGAAGAAAATCCGTCAGATGGCTGTAGCAAAGATGCAGCAGAAGATGGATCATGCGGCTGAAATGACAATGAAAGCTGCTGACAAGTCTCGAAACTATGATGACGTAACCGGTAACTTGTACAAGTCAACAGCCATCGGTACATATTACAACGGCTCATTGAAGTCGATTCATTATGCTCCTGGCCCAGAGCCAACCCGAGTAACCCTTGCTGCTGGAGAGAGATACAACCTCGATAAGTATTATCGCAGTCCATTCTCCTTCAAAGACAGCGGAAGGAGACCTTGCAAGGGTGAATACGGAGAAGGTGGTGAATATGGTCCAAACGCGGCGTGGGATGAACTTGTTTCCAGGGAGCACAACAAAGGAAAGTACGATTTCACATGGCAGATGCTCCTTGTTGCCGGCGTAGATTACGCTAAGTTTGTCGAGGTAAAGAGAGGTCACGACGTGATTACCTCTCTTAGAAAATATTTGGTTAGATACTTTAGATCGATGTAAGATATGGTTAGTATTAAGACTCTATATTTCGATGTCGGTAATGCAATGAAGGGGATTTGCGACAAGCTCTACTCCCGTAGCCGACCAAAAGCAGTTGATACGAAAATCAACAGCTACATCGTGGTATACTTTCCATCTAGTATCTACAATAACGAGATGAACTCAAGTGGAGTTTACAATGATTTCACCACTATAACTCAAATCGAATTGTATGTGCGCGATAAGAATTCGGCAAGCAACCCGCACACACTTGATGTATCTAGCGTTGACGAGAAAGTCCAGGAGATTATGGACAGATTTCCAATCTCCACAAAAAATCTCATTGTTTCAAATCCTCGTATAACGCTACAGACAGACGACGGCGCAGGTTTTTCCGTGACGATCATACAGGGAAGGTTACGTACGAAATAAGTATTCAGGTATAACAATTTAAAATATTTTAGATTATGGCTATGACAACTATTGACAAGATGAAGGACATCTTCAATGGTCCTAAAACTCTGCTCTACTCAAAGGCTATTACCGATTTGAGCAAGGCTACAGTTGACATCACCCCAGAGGTTGAGCTTCCGGTTACCGTTGACTCGCTGAAGGCGACTATGGATGACCCAACCATCAACCACTACAAGGTTATCGGTCTTGCAGGCGACTGGGCAACCACAGCTGAGCTCGGCGACTTCAATGTAGAGTTCGTTGTTCCTTCAAAGGCAAAGGACTTGCTGACAATTATGTTCGGCGAGGATGCTATCACAGAGCTGACCAAGGTTACTCTGAAGGGTACAGGTGACGCTACCCTCGACGCTACTACCGGCTTTACAGGTATCGCTGTTGAGCCTAAGAAGTTCAAGATCAAGGGTACTATCGTTATTGTTGACGACGAGAAGGAGAACCTCATGGTTATTACCAACATCGCTCTCTACGCTACATTGCAGTGGGACAACTCCGGTACTGATCCAGTTGCGTTTAAGTTCTCAGGTTCTATCGAGGGTGCAGGTAAGCGCAGCATCGCTTGGCTTACTAAGGCTCCAGCTGCTGGTGAACCAGGCATTGGCGGTTAATCAAGTAAAGGCTTCTTTAGGTAATTAGATTCAGGATAACAAACCGTTGGGCGGCAGGCTAATCAACAGCCGTGCCGCCCTTCTTCATTTAATAGCATACAATCATGGCAGAAGAAAAGAAAATAGAGCAGCCTTCAGTGGACTTGCAGGAGTTGCTTGACAGCGTGCTGCACGACGAGCCTACCGAGTTCGTGTTCCGTGGAAAGAAGCACAAGATCGGCTGGCTTCGCAAGGGAACCATGAGCAGGTGTTCCCACATCAGGTCAAAGGAGAAGAACGAATGGAAGCGCAACGTCAAGATTTGTGTCTGCATCCTTCTCAACAACATCTGGAAGATACGATTCCTGTATTGGATTTATTGGCGCTGGCTCTACTACATCAAGGATGTGGACGTGGCCGAGGTTCTGAGAGTCCTCGATGTTTCTAAAAAAAAAATTCCATCGAACGCATTCTCACTGGCTACCATATTAGCGACCGGGATGACGGACGTGATGATGACGATGACGAGGAGCGAAGCAAAAGCTATCCAAGCAGAACCAGCTGGGGAGCTGCCTTCTCACTAGCAGAGAAGTTCGGTTTCCTCTTTCAGCGTAAGTACTTCATCGCAGCCTACGACTACTGGTGGGGCTATTCATCGGCGCAGATTGACCTCATGGTTGCAGACCAGCCTCTTGTCGTCTATCCAAAGACCAAGAAGGAAGGCGGTCCGAAGAAGCATACCAAGAAGGAGATGGATGACCTCTACGACAGGTGGATGGAGAAAAAGAAGAATGAGGGAATCCTCGTTGGCAAGAAGATAAGTCTTGCTGATTACTTAAACAATAAACTCTAATTTAAAAATATTCAGGATATGGCAGGTGGAAATATGGGAGACCTCAGTTTCTCGCTCACTCTAAAATCGAGAATTGAAGAGGAAACCAAAAAGATTATCAGAGAATTAAACAAGGTTGATTCTACTGGTAAGCAGGCACAGAATGCTTTGGAAGCAATATCCGAAGCAACAAAAGGTATTGGAGATAAGGGAGGTCGTAGTTTTGAAAAGCTAAACAACTTCGTTAAAGAATTACGTCGTAATATTGGCGTATTTTCAAGCGAAGATTTCTTCAGTTCGAAAAAACTCCAGCAGTTGGAGTCTGTCCAGGACGGATTGTACAAAATAGGCCGCATACTCGGAGAGGTGTCCAAGGAAGGTGCTGGATTCAACATATTTCCTAACAGCGTTGCAACTGAGGCAAACAAGGCAGAGAGAGAACTTTATAAGTTATCTTCTATTATTGACGAAATCAACAAACGCCATGGTGAAGGCATACAGATGTTTGGCGTCGATTCAACGAACAACATACGTCAGTCGTTGTCAGAGCTGTCTAAATACAGAACTGAATTAGAACAGATCAGGAATAACAGAGGTATTCATCCTATCACAGGACTCACTGCAACTGATGTCGTAAAGAGTTCCGGGTATCTTAATGCTATAGATAAAGCAAATACTTATGCAAAGGTTATAAAGGACGCAGCACGCGAGGCAAAAGAGGCAGAGAGGCAACGCCAGAATGATTTGAAGAACACCGAACGCCGATACGATTCTCTCGGCAATAAGGTTCGCCAGCTTCGCTCTGAATACAGCCGAGGAATTTCTGTCGGAGCAGATGTTAGTAAAGCTGAAGCCGAGATTAACAGACTTCTTTCTTTAATGAGAGCCCTTATAAATATCAAGGGAAGACTTAATTCAGAGAACTGGAAGGATAGCCTCGGTATGCTTGGCAATATCGGTAGTGGCCACGATACCACATTAGCTTCTAGGGTTCTTCAAGATCAGAAAGCAGTAAACCAAGAGGTTCAGAAAGGTATCGAGCTTGAACAGAAGCGTCAGCAGGAGATTGCTCAGACGGCTGCAAAGGTTCAGTCTGATTTGGTCCGCGGCTTCGAGAGAGCCAACAGTCATGCAGGAAAGCTGAATTCAACCGTGCAGGATTTGAAGTCACTTTTCTTGCAGGGAGGTCTTGTGTTCGGCGCACAGCAGTTCGCTATGAGCATCATCACAACTGGTGGTGAGATGGAGAAGCAGCATATCGCTCTCCAGTCAATCCTTGGTGATATGCAGAACGCGAACACAATGTTTAACCAGATTAAGGAACTCGCTCTTAATTCGCCATTTACGTTCTCTGAGTTGAACCGAGACGTTAAGCAGTTGGCTGCGTATGGAGTTGAGTACGACCAGCTCTATGACACAACCAAGAGGCTTGCGGATATGTCTTCCGGTCTTGGTGTTAGCTTTGACCGTATCGCATTGGCGTTTGGTCAGGTTCAGGCTCGTGGTTGGCTAGATGGCAAGGAGCTTCGTCAGATTGCCTATGCCGGTATTCCTCTGCTTGAAAAGTTATCAGAGTTCTACTCTAAGCAAGAGGGGCGAAATGTCTCAACATCAGAGATTAAGACCAGAATTTCAAGCCGAGATGTTAGCTTTGATGACGTAAAGTCTATCTTCTGGCAGATGACTGATGCAGGTGGTCAGTTCTATAATATGCAGCAGGTTCTGAGTGAGACTTTGCTCGGACGCTACAATAAACTGAAGGATGCCTGGGAAATCATGCTTGCCGACTTTGCTAACGGTAAGAATGTTATAGGTGGAACCTTCAAGGGCATACTTGATGTTGTTACCAATCTCGTGCAGCAGATTCACGTCTTGGGTCCTGCTATGGTTGCTGCATTCGCCGGGCCGGCTCTTATGCGTGGAGTTAAGATCCTGGAAGGCGGCATTGGAAAGAGAATACTGAACTCAAAGGGGAATATTGCGAAAGAAGCAGAACTTAAGCTCTTGCGTGGTGAGAAAATAACTCCTGTAGAGAAACAGATTCTTCAGTATAAAAATCAGATTCGAATTCAGGATATCCAGGCACTCGCAAAGGCAAATGCGATAACAAAAGCTGAACTAAGACGCTTGTATGTTACCGGTCAGATAACCAAGGAGATGTACAAGCAAGGTATGGCTCTCACCAAACAGGAGGGTCAGGTAAACAGAATCTCCCTTGGTGGATTTCTGAAGGGATTGGCTAGCCCTAGCAAATGGGGAGCAGCAGGAGGCTTGCTTCTCGGAGGCTTGAAGTCCGGATTCAGTTCTATCATCGGTTTTCTTGGTGGTCTTCCAGGAATAGCTATATCTGCCGGATCTGCAATCTTTGCATACTACTGGCAGAAGCATCAGCAGCTGAAACAGGATATGGAGACTACGGCTGACGAACTGAAAGACAGGTACACTCAGATCGGCGAGTTCCTTCGCGATAACGATGCAGATAAAGCCATTAAGGACGGCGATGAGAAAGAGATAGAAAACCTCATTGACGCATATAAGGAAAAGCTTAAGGAGATTGCTCCTGAAAAGGAGAATGCTTTCACTATGAGCCTTCTCGAAAAGAAATCGAATGAGGACAGACTTAAGTATCTCAAAGAACAGCTCATTCTTCTCAAGCAGGTTGAGGAGAGTACTCAGAAATCTCTTTCGGACGAGGGTACATACAAGGGATTCGACGAGAAGCTGTCTTCTGCAAAGGAGATAGCAGAAGCATTCTCTTCAGCATCCGCAAAGGCGAATATGATTAATGCCACCCAATCCGACTTCGCTAGCTTCAACTCCTGGGAGGAAAAGTATAAGGATGAGGTGAAAGCCATGCGCGATTATCTCATTGATGAGCTTGGAGATATTAGCAACAGCCCGAAGTTGCAGGGTAAGGCTAACCAGATTCTTTCGTCATTCTTTGCAAAGCAGGGATGGAACCAGGATGTTTCTGATCAGTTCCGTGCTGACGTTCTTAATGCGATGGGTGTTGAAACTGGCTTCTACGAGAATAAATTCAAGGATGCTCTCGATAACGCAGTAAACACTTCGTTTCCTTGGATTGGTGACAAGATTCGCAACAACCAGGAATTGACAGATGCAGAGAAGGTCCAGGTTTCAAACATGATGAAAGATGCTGCGGCTCAGGTTCAGAAAGACTATCCTTTTGCATCAGACGCATTGAAGCGAATGCTTGCGGCTGATAGATTCGAGGCTGTCATTCATCTCGTATTCAGGAACGATGACTCGGATCTCACTCAGCAGCTCGAAAAGAATCTCAAGGGTAGTGGTTACGACTACCATGAGAAGAACAAGTACGTCAAGAGTTGGGGAAAGGATGCCGGAGACGACTACGATAAAGCAAAGAGCAACGCAGAGTCGGACATTACTGCTGCCAAAAAGGAACTCAACACCAGAAAGAAGATGCTTGCGCTGGGCAATCTTTCTCTCGATGAGTTTACACAGAAGCAGAAGGAGTACGAACTTAAGATGCAGGCTTATCATGATAACTGGGGCGAATGGTTTACTGGTGACGACAAGAAGAAAAACAAGAAAACCGGTGGCCGTAGGTCAACAGGCGCGCAGACAGATAAGGCTCTTGAAGATTTGAGGAAGCGCATCGACTTATACAAGAAGATGTATGCTGAAATCAAGAAGTTTAAGGAGCTTTATGGAGAAGGTGCTCTTGGTCAGCTTGCTAATGACGGAGAGTTTGAGGTTATATTCAATGATAAAAAGAGGTTCCCTATCTCCGACTACACCAATTATGAGACCTCTATCAAAGAACTCTTGAAGACTCTCCCGGCCTCAACAAGGGAGAGATTGGACTATGCTGCAAACGAGAAGGCTGGCATTCAAACTGAAAACCGAAAACTTCTCGAAGACCAGCGCAGAGACGAACTGAATGTACTCAATAAGCAGCTTGATACTATATCTGAGCAGTATGAGACATACAAGAAGATATATGAGCTGACAGGAAACAAGAAGGGTTCAGAGAACATAGCTTTCGGAGGAACTGTTCAGTTTGATACATACAAGAGGTTCCTGGAGGAGCAGCTCGATATTGCGGTAAAGCACGACAACATTCAGTCCGGCCTTAACTTGACTACGGACGAGGTTAAGGGAATGAGTCTTGAAAATGTCAAGGATAAGTATGGCGAGGAGACTCGTGTTTACGATATCCGCAAGAAACTGGAAGATGAGAACAACAAGATCAAGAAGGAGACCATCGACCTGATGGCTAGTCTTATTGAAAAGAATGCAACCATCGCACAACAGATTGAGGATGAAAACCGCAAATACGAGAGACAGCTTGAGCTCATCAAGGGCATCGAAGACCCGAAGATGAGAGATAGAGCCAAGGCCGGAGCCACAAAAACTCACAACGAGAATGTGGCAAAGCTTCAGTTCGAGCAGTTCAAGCAGGAATCTGATTGGGTTGCTATCTTTGATGACCTCGATAGGGTTTCTTCCGCTACAATCGACTCAATGATTGAGAAGATTGACCAGTTCTCAATGACTACCGGTTTGTCTGTAGAATCTATCAAACAGTTGAGGGACGCTTTGGATAAGCTCAGAAATGAGCAGATTAGCAGAAACCCGTTCGGCTTCATCTTCGGAGGGGTGAATCGCGGTAAGGCTATCGGAAAGTTCATAAATGAGCGTCTTGGCGGCATGGATGATACCGCGAAGATATTCGTCAGCAAGGAGGAGGCTTCGAGACTCGGAATCGCTGGCGGCGTAAGAACCAAGGCGAGCCTGAAGAATGATCAGCAGTCAGCATACGCAGACTCGTCTAAGGCCATTTCTGAACTTGCGACGAAGATACAGGCGCTCAGCACGGTTCTTGACCCGGTAATCAATCTATTCAAGGCTATGGGCGAAGAGGATTCAATCCTTGGCCAAATTGTAGGTGGAGCATCAGGCGCATTCTCTTCGGCAGCAAGTACAGCCGGGGCTTTTGATACCCTCGGCAAAATGAAGGGTCTCGGGTTCCTCAAAGGTGCTGGTCCATACGCAGCAGCCGCTTCCGCAGCGTTGAGCATTGGCGGCTCGCTCATCAAGGCGTTCGGTGCAGACTACAGCAGCTACAACAAGGCGAAGGCTGAGTACGACAACCTGACCTCAATTTGGGATTCTCTCATCTCCAAGAAGACTGAGTACATGAACATCCATTGGGGTACAGAGGCTACAGAGGCATCCAAGGAAGCCCAGGAAATGCTTAAGGCGGAGATTGAGCAGACTAAGGTTATCGCGCAGAAGAGGCTCAATGCCGGTGCGTCAGCTGGCTCCCACTCTATCAAATATAGAATGTGGAAGGGTTCCTATAAGTACAATGGTCAGAACTGGCGTGATGTTGCCGGAGAAATCTCTTCGAAGTACGGAGTCCAGTTCAACGGAATGGAAGACATGCTCAACATGAACGCTGATACATTGTCGAAGATTAAGAAGGATTACACTGGCCTTTGGGCTAACATGGACTCAGATTTCAGAGATTACCTGGAAAAGCTCATTCAGTATGGCGAGAAGGCCGATGACATAATTGAGGCTCTTACAGAGAAACTGACCGGTAACAAGTTCTCTGACTTGGTGTCTTCCTGGGGCGACGCAATGTCAACTATGGCCAATGGGTATGAAGACTTGGTGGATGGCTTTGAAGGAAAATTAAAGGACGCCGTCTTGAACTCCATGATTGAGAATACATATGGAGACAAAATCAAGGCCCTTCTGAAGAAGACTCAGGGGTACGCAGAGAATGATGACAAGATTAAGGATTCCAACGGAAATGTTATTTCAGAATACACAGGAGCCGAGTATGCCGACGTAAAGAACAGCACAGATGAACTCTCAAAGCAAATCGAGGCAACGAGAGATTACCTTAAGAAAACTTACGGATGGTCAGATAATAGCAGTTCTTCTTCTAGAAATTCCATTAAGAGTATTACGGAGGAAACAGGAGACTTGATTGCCTCATACCTCAACGCAATTAGGCTCGATTGCTCTGTCATGAGAGCAGAACAAGCTAAGTATTATCCGGAGATGAGCGAGATTGCGAAGTCGCAGTTGTCTCAGCTTAATACGATTGCTCGAAATACGTTACGCAATGCGGATGCGGCCGAGAGGATTGAAAGTATATTCGTTGAGTATAACGACAACTTCAATAGAGTTCTTAACGGAACAAAATCATTGAAGATGAAGTAATAATCGGGGGCGCGGACTTATAACTGTGCCCTCTTTTGTATATTTATACATTTTTAATCGAATATCACTTGCATATTTATGCAATATTTTGTATATTTGCAATTGTAAAAAGTTGATTTAAGGTATGAAAGATTATTTCAGGATATACATGCAGAAGGAAGGCGATGGGAACGAGGTGAAGGACTCCATCGCCGACTTCGGTATGTACGTTAGCGAGAGTCCGTTCAAGCCTTGTGATTCTGTCAAGGAACCACCGAAAAGGGAGTGGCACGATGAGCATGGTGATGACGAATATATCGGAAAGGATGGACTTTATATGGCAGCCTACGAGAATAAGGTTAAGTTTATGTTCCACGGCGAGGCTTTCGGCGCTAACGAGAAATGTAAGGCTTTTATTGATTACATCCGCAAGTCAGGCATGATGAAGATGTATTGCGACTTCAATAGAATCGGAAGACAGCATGTAAGACTTAAGGATATTGATCCAAACCTATATAGGGATCCGGATAACGAGGACTTGCTAGTCCTCTCTATTACTTTCAAGTTTAACGACCCTGTTACTGATATTAAGCCGATTAAGGATACACAGGGCAATATTTCAAATTTAGTATAGCATACAGATGAGCGCTTGGAATATTTATCATAAGGATGGCTCGAAGCTGACAGACGTTAACGGAGAGCAGATAACCGTTCATGGATTGGAGTACTCTGATTCCTGGATGGGTGAGTGCTTTTTGACTATCAACTTCAAGCATGAAGTGCCTATCAACTTTCAGATAGGCGACTATATTGTCTATCGTGGCGAGCGATTCGAGCTCAACTACGAGCCGGGCAAAGATAAGCAGGCAAGACCTGACACCTACGGTGAGGGCTTCGTATATGACAGCGTAAAGTTCAATGCATTGCAGGATGAGCTTGCCAGGGCAGAGTTCCTCGATGTGGTATTGAACGATAACGAGCTTCACTACACTGCCCTGCCGAAATTCCCATTCTATGTACAGACGTTGGATGATTTGCTAGACAGAATCCAGGCATGCTTAAACGAGCAGATTGGTGCAGGTCTTTGGAAGATTTACTCCCGAAACAAGGACCGTTCCGTTCAGCGTGGAGCCCTTGAAAGTGAGTGGTTGTCGGTTTATGGTGAGAAAACCGACGATAACGTCATCGAATCGATGTCCATTACAGTGGATTCGCAGACCTGTTGGCAGGCCCTTGCGCTTGTGAACGAGAAGTGGGACATAAACTTCATCGTCAGAGGAAGAAACATATATGTCGGTACTACCGGAATACAGGCAAACCATATCTTCAAGTACGGACTTGGCAATGGACTCTATGAGATTGTTCAGAACGCTGATTCCGACCAGAGTGTCGTTACGAGATTGAGAGCTTATGGTTCCGAGAAGAATCTTCCTTCTCACTACTATGCGGACCTCGGAGTAAAGTACGTGGCAAATATCACAAAGGTGGTTGCGGCAACAACATACGTAGAACTCGAACTGGACATTGATTATATTGAGACATATTTCAAGAATCAGAGAAAGTATATTGTTTCTCCAGAAACTGGCGAGCAGTCTTTCGGTTGGGTACTTAAGGTTACATTTGATTTCAAAACTGAGATTACCGGTTATGTAACACAGGCATACGACTCTAAAAAATGTAGATTCTATTCTGAGCTGAAGGGAACACAGACTGACACCGGAGATGAGGAATCAAAGGAGAAGTTTGATGCGTTTATTGCGCAGGTCAAGGCCGGAAATACAAAGATGTATATCACGTCCGGTCTCAACAAGAAGGCAGTTCCTTCATCCATGAAGGAGTACGCAAAGAATCTTCCGAACAACATGTCCATCAACAGACTTATGTTGCCTGGATTCCCTCATGTATCGCTGAGTGATTTCTATAACACACTCACGGATGAAGAGAAGAAGTACGTGAATCCTACCAGTAGACAGCATAAATTCTCCACAGATCCGCACAGGCCATACATCGATTCTATCAACATCGAGCAGATTGGTCTTCGTTCTGCATCGCAGTTCTTTGAAACAGATGATAAGACAAATGGAGTTATTGAAATCTACCCTACTATCGAGGAGATGGAAATCGGTGGCGTACGTGTTGATGAGATTGATGAGGGCGTGGCTCCTGATGATGACGGAAGATTTGGCGATAATGAAACCGTAAAGAATGTTGATATCTATCTTAAAAAGGCTATCGACTTTGATATCAACGACTTAAAGGATGACGACTTCTCCATCTCGATGAAGGATGGTATGTGTGGCGGACGAACATTCAAGGTAGCATCCTCAACCAAGATTGATGGAAGATGGAGGCTTACTATTGAAAGAGTAAAGGACGACGCTCTTGAGCTGTGGTTCCCATACAAGGACTACCCTATCAAGAATGGCGACCATTTCGTTCTTACCGGCATCACACTTCCTGATTCGTATGTCAATGCTGCGTCTCTGAAGCTCCTTAAATACGCCATAGCATTCATTGACAAGAACGACTACACAAGGTACGTCTATCAGCCTAAGGTTGATGAGATTTTCATGGCAAGACAGCATGATCTTGCTGAAAAGGATACTACAGGAGTTATCAAGAGTCTTCATGATACGCTCAAAGCCGGAGACTTGATGGAGTTTGAGGATACTGACCTCGGAATTGGCGGTGTAATATCCATAGATCAGCTCACAATCAAGGAAGAAGATGGTAAGATTCCTACCTACGATATAACTCTTCGCGAGGATAAGGAGGTTGGAACTATCCAGAAGATCCAACAGCATATATCGTCGCTCCAAAGTGGAAATGGCGGAACAGGTGCAGGCTTGACAACTACACAAGTCAAGGGCCAGATTGCAACAGAGGGAAGTAAGCACTTCATCTCAAAGATAAACGATGACATAGCAAAAGGTACAGTTACCTGGGAGAAGGTGCAGAAGTTCTTGCAGGGATTATTCATTGGCAACGGAAACAACTATAGCATAGACGGCAACGGAAACGCTATCTTGTCTAGTGTGTTGGTGAATCTCTTAAAGTCACTCGATTTCAATGAATCTGAGCAGAGCGGTTTTGCAATCAAGCAGAGAAGTGATGGTAAGTTTCAAATGTTGCTCACGGATTTGATAGTTTGGGGAAAGGCAATCTTCAACACCCTTGTTATACGTGAACTCAGCTACGTTGGCGGTAACATCGTCCTCTCCCCTGCTGCTGGTAAGATAAGCTACATCAAGGAAGTATATAGCGAGACAACGAATGAGCTGATTGGATGGAAGTGCTATCTCCTCGCAGATGATGGAACGACCGCCACTATCAACTCATTCAAGGTGGACGACCAAGTTCGCTGTCAGACATTCAACATCAAGGCTGGTGTCTATGAGAACGTCAGCAACAAGGACTATTGGAGAATTGTTTCCAAGGTCTCAACCGAGAACGAGGTAATCACCGATTCGGAAGGTCATGAACTCTATGACGGAAAGAAGTTCGCTTGGATTCAGATAGCTAAAGACAACTGCATGGAAGGCTCGGACAATCCTGCTGCTGGTGATACCATCGTCCTTATGGGCAACAGAAGCGATACAAGCCGCCAGCACCTTCTGATGATGGAGACCGAAGGAGATTCTGCACCGAAGTTCACCATGTACCGTGGAGTCAATTCCTATACTTTAAAGGATAAATCTATCTTTGACGTTGGTTTCGATGGCATCAATATCGTTACCAAATACTTCAAGATGGTAAACGTCAGCGGTGAGAAGATATGGACTCCTATCTATCTCGGCGATTGGAAGGAAGGGACTGCCTACGAATACTACAACGAAGTCACTTGGCTTGGCACAAGATGGCTCTGCATCGTATCGGAAGGACAGACCACGACCGAAGAACCATCTGAGGACTCGCCTTATTGGAAGGCGACTACTAATATATATAAGCCGCAAGTTACCCTATATACCGATATTGTCTATAGCGGCATTTCTATAGGTGAGACACACAATATCACTTGCAAGCTAATGTTAGGCGATAAGGATGTGACGAACGGAGTAGCATCATGGAAGGTGACACGCAAGACCGATGATTCTGTTGACGATGCTGCTTGGGCAACAAAGGATAAGGTAAGGAACTTCAACGGCTCAATAGATATTGTTTGGTCTAATGATGGCACAGAAGACGATTTAGGCAAAGGTGATACTGCGAAATTTGTATTCACAGCAACGACCACAACAGGAAAAATTCATCAAGAATATATTAAAGTTTAAAAAAAATAGGAGATTAAAATATGGGAAAGGAAATTCATCTTTCGGCAACCGCAGCAGTCAGACGAACATTGAAGGGTGACACATTATCCCTCAGTCTGCAAACGAATGGTGTACCACTCTTTCAAGGATTGAACCCTGACACGTTTACCGTATCGCCAAAATGGAGCGAGAGCGGAACGCATCCTGTCATCACACCGATTATTAGCTCTGCTCGTAAAAATAATGTGATACTCACAAGTCATGCTTGGGCATACAACGGTAAGGATTTAGGCTTCAGCTTTAGCGGAACAGGATGGGAGATTTCGACTGTTGATAACAGATTCAAGCTCAATCATACTGATGGTTCTCTCTCTATTGTCGCAGACCTTGCTTCAAAGGTTAACCAAGATTCCGATACTCTTACATATTCGGGTGTTGCTGTATTAGGAGCTAGTACATACGAGATGGAGAAAAGTATTGATATATTGGTATCTATGCTTGGCGGCTCATCTTATTTCGGCGGCGTTTCAGCAGATACTACGGTACTAAGCAAGGGTCAGACACAGGCTGTTCTCAAACCTTGGTTATTCAACTCCGCAGGTGGAGAGGTCTCTGCCTATTCGGTTAAGCTGTATCGTGGCAGCGGAACAGACCTTGCAGGAACATACAATAACCCTGCGAGCGGAATTACCATACACAGAGACAAGACAGGAGACACGGACAAACTCTATGTAGACAGTCATCAGCTCTTCGTCCTCGAATTCATTGTTGATGGCGCAGCCGTATATCGAACAGGTATCAGCATTGATGATATATCTGATATTTACCAACTTGCTCTTAATTCAATCGGGCAAGTTGACGAAGATAACAATCAGACGTTCCGATGTATCGTTACCAACTGCGAGACAGGTAAAGCACCGAAAAGTATAAGTGGAAATGTCACATTCGTTATCTATACAGATAATAACGGCTCTGTGGAGAATAAACGCTCGGAAACAATGACTTGGGCTAAGAATGTTAGTGATGGATTCGTTGTACGTAATGCTGATACTATTGATGAGAATAACAATATCATCGGTGTATCGGTGTCAGCAGACGCGTATTTAACAGTTGATGATTAGGAGGAACGATTATGCCAATAGTTAGTAATAAGGCTAAAAGAATATTTGCACCTCTGGATATAGCGAAATCGGTAGTATGTGCTTCCCCTAAGTCTCCATTCATGCAGACGATGGCAGGTGACAAATTCTTCCCCGATAGAACTCAGAGCGGTTACGAATGTATTGCTTACCCACAAATCAACGCAACTGCAAAGGATGATTCGTGGGATAGCAAGAAGTCGAATATGTCTCTTGCCAATATGGTATGGAAGGTATCAACTGGCACGGAATGGAAGGACATATCTAAGATTAATTCTTGGAGCGGAAAGTATAGCATTGATACAAGCAATACGTCTAATCGTGGTACGCTTACTATTCGAAGAAATCTTTCGAGCAATGATAAGCAGCAGTTGATATTCGAAGCTGACCTCTACGATTATAGAACGAACTCTGTAGTGCATCTCATTACCGACCCTATCACTCTGTATACGGCAGATAAGGGCGCAGACACTTATGGTATGGGCATTCGGGAAGATACAGATATTTCCTATAACCCATTCCTTGATAAGCTGGCGCTCTACGAGTATAAGGTTGCCAATAACATCATATCGGCATCTACGGAAGCAAGAAACGCTTGCTTTGATGGCAATCAGTATGAACGTCACATTCCGATTGATGTATATAAGACTAAGGAGAAAATCACCAGCGGATTCTCTATTGAACTGTATCGTGGAACGACTAAGATGTCTGCTTCGTCTGCTGCAAGCCCCAACGAGATTATATCAATCTCCACATCAGAGATTGTGCTTGACCTTAGACTTGTAGAGAAGAATAATTATACCATCAAGGCTGTAATAGGTGGCAAGGCTGTTGCTCAATTCCAATTTTCTGCTTCTAGATTCTATCCATCTTTCAGTCAGCCTAAGTTCAAGGTGTGCAATAACATCGAATGGGGTAAGATATTCAGAACCAATAAAGCTATATTGGAGTATAACGGAAGAGTTGTTGAATATCCTAACCGTATCGTGGAAATGCAATGGCATACCGAAGCATCTAACGGTAATGTCATCACAAGTAAGTCTTGGCAAGAGGGCGAATCATGCTACTTCTCAATCAAGGAGTCAGGTCTTGGTGATGTTGAGAGCGATTATCTTGAAGAACAGATAGAATACGGACAGAGACCTGCCAACGACTATCTCATTGATGAAGGTGGCAATTACCTGCTTGACGAGAATGGTAATCCGTTGATAGATTAGTAATATTTTAAAATATAAGAATATGGGTGTAAAATTAACTGAGAAAAAAACCGTGTCGGCAATGAATACCGACCAGACTTTCTTGATTGTTGTAGATGGTGCTATCCGAAGATTAAGTCTCGGAGACCTTCAGAAGATGATGGGTAACAATATCTTCTATCCTACAATTACTTTGGAACAGTCCTCAAACCCGAAGTTCGCTCTCCCTACGCCATTCATGGCTGATATGTATCAGAGGGCAATGGGTGGATATATGATGAAGGTTGTCAATGGCAAGGCATACGCTGCCAAGCTTGACCCTAGCAACTGGGAGTTCTTCGCTGATGGTACAAAGGTGGATAATGCGTCTAAGTATGAGACGATGGTTCATGTTCCTGACTGTCACTTCAAGGCTGATAACAAGACCTTGCAATTTGGTGGACTGTTTCCTATCCCAGGTGGCAAGACCTTCGATTCGCCAAACTGGGTAGGTGCATACAAAATGTATGTGGATGGAAGCGGTGTTGGTCATTCAAGACCTAATGTTGCTCCTTCGCATTCTAGAACGATGAGCGCATTCTTGTCTTGCGCCCAAAAACTCGGCAGTAACTTTGGACTTGCCAACTACGGCTTTCAGTGCCTTGTTGAGGCACTGTATCAGGTAAGTTTTGGCGACCTTAACTGTCAATCCGTCATAGGTTCTGGATTCCAAAGTAGTTCTTGGGAAGCATGTCGTGATGTACCTATGGGCAAGTGTATCTCTCTCGGCGATGGTAGCGGTAAGGTGCTCTATAACGATGCTACTCTCGGTAATCAATACCTTGTCAAATTATTTGGCTTTGAGGACTTATGGGCTAAGCTTTGGGAGTTCCGTCCAGGTATCCGCTTCTACATGGATGGCGATACTAGATATGCTGTTGTCTATAGCGGCAACCGAGTAAGCAATACTGCTGATGGCAGAAAGTTTACCGTACCATCATCCGCAAGTGGACAGTATATCACAAAGAAGACACTTGGTGCATATTGGGATGCGTTTCCGCAAGCCGTAGGAGGCGGTGATAGCACGTACTACTGCGATGGATTCTGGGCTTCGACAAGTGGCGAGCTGCTGTACGTTGGGGGTCCCGCTAACAACGGGTCGCTATGCGGTCTTTCGGCTGCGTCCTCGAGCAACGGTTTCTCGCTCTCGTGGCCGCTCGTCGGCGCTCGCTTGGCTTTCTACGGAAACCCGACAATCGTGAGCGGTTCGGAGCTCATGGCGATGTAAGACAACGCTTAGCGTTGGCTGTACATCTGCCAGTGAGCTAGACAGAAATAGAGAATTAATAAAAATAATATAAAACGCAAGATTGAAACTGGAAAGTTGAAATCTCCTTTTAATAGGATTCGCAGAAGCACAAAAATATAAACAACCCAATTCCGTGCGATAAGATTTTCTACAACCATGGAGTGGGTGAAGAAAAGGTGATACATCATGGAGCTGCTGAACGTTGGGGGTAACGCTAACAACAGGTCGCAATGCGGTCTTTCGTATGCGAACTCGAACAACGGTTTCTCGAACTCGAGGACGAACATCGGCGCTCGCTTGAATTACTACACAAGATTTCTATTTTTAGAATGACGATATAATTTACACTGTTCCTCGCAAGTCGTAAAGCTACGAGATAGTTTGGACGAGAGAGCACATGATTGAACCTGTCTCGATGGAGGAATATTTATTCTGACAGAGCGAAGATTAAAGGCGTTGGGTATGAGTGGTCGGGTATGTCCTACTGCAACAGAGTCCCCTCTCGCAAGTAAGTGATAAGTTGTACGTATGTGCCGAAAGTCAGTGAGCCGAGAGTGTAGAAAGCCTATTGAGGAAAGCGATTTTTGAAATATTGGTTGAAGTATAAGAATGACGGACGCACAAGAGCTGGCGTATAAGCGAAAGGCTAAACTTCGCAAGAAGCATAGAAAGGTCAGAGTAGAGCTTGTTAGTGATATGACTAACCTCAATATTGCGGTAAGGAAATCACGCAAGGGAAAGGAGGGAAAGAAGGGAGTGGTGATATTCGATAAGGACTATAATGGAAACCTTCTGAGATTACAAAGAAGTCTTATAGATGGAACTTACAAGACTAGCGAAGGGCACGATTGTATGAGACGATGCCCTTGCGGTAAGGTAAGAAAGCTTCATAAGCTTCCATACTACCCAGACCACGTTGAGCAGCATGCCTTGATGCAAGTTCTGATGCCATACCTTATAAGAGCTCTATATATAGAGAGTGGGGCAAGTGTAAAAGGCAGAGGAATGATTTATGCGAAGAGCAGAACTGAACGATGGATAGACGAGAATAAGTCATGTGGAAGATTGTACTATTGCAAACTTGACTTCGTTAAATTCTATGAGAACGTAGACCAGCAGGAGATATACAAATCTCTGTGTGATTTCTTTACCGATAAAGGCGTTAGAAGGCTTTTGCATGAAGTTATCTTTGCCTTACCGAAAGGTCTAGGTATTGGTCTATATCCTATTCAGACCCTTACCAATTTCTACATGAGTATCTTATGTAGATTAGTATGTAGGAAATTTGATGTTAAGGTAGAAATATATTGTGATGATGTCATTATATTGGGTAAAAACGAAAAGGAAGTATGGAAAGCCATCAACTTCATATTGAAATATGCTGATGAAGTGATGCACCAGCAGTTGCACGATAACATCGGAATGCAGATAATTGATGAATCCCATTTCCTTGATTTCGTAGGATACCGTTTCTATTTCAACCATACTTTGTTGAGAAAACGCATGAAGGAGAAATTCAAAAAGAAGATGCACAACCTGAAAGACCCTATGAGGAGATACCAAGTGGCTATGAGCTACAAGGGTTGGTTGATGCACTGCGATGGTTTTAATCTTTGGAGAATGATAACAAAAATGAATAGTTTTGAAGATTTTGATATGCCAGAAATGGAGGACAGAGATGCAAACGGCAAGAAAATGTTCGAGGGTCAGAGAATGAGTGCAAGCTACTTTGCCGAGAGACCTATCGTTTTCCTTGATGTTGAATTTGACGTAGACAGCAAGGTTCATAAATCGGGAAAGAGTAATGTTGTCAGCGTTGAGGAGAACGGACAGAAGTTTAAGTTCTTCACTAATAACAAGAAACTCGTAGAGCAGTTGCAATGGTGCTCTGACAACAAGAAATTCCCATTCATGGGCAAGTTGCGTAGAATGAATCAGAGCGGCAATCCTGATTTCAGAATCGTAGGAACAAAAGCATAAGTGTAATATTTGTAAAAAGAAAGGATATGATTATGGAAATTAGAAAATCTATATTCGATTACTCACCTAGTCTGATTGAGTATGAGGGTAATTATATTCGCATCAACTTTGATGTTGAGCAGATTGAGTTAGCAAATGGTACGGATAGCAATGAAAGCAAAAACGCTACCCGAATGGCTTATGCCGCCCACGTTGTCCGTATTGAGCAGCCTGTGGAACGAGACAAGGTGATAGACGCTATTGTCACGACAGTATATCCTACTGATAAGATGCAAGCTATCATCAATAACCATTTTGCCAATCTTGCCAAAATTGCGGATGGAAAAAAGCTTGATGCCGATGACGAGGAACACGAAGCTGAGTATAACGCTATGCAGGATTGGCGCACGAAGGCAAAGGCTGTAGCTACAGATGTTATAGACAATTATATCAGTACTCATTAAAAGGAGGATAATAGCCTATGAAAAAAGTAGTACATCTTTTTGCCTCGCAGCGTGTCAACCGCAAGGCACGTACTGACAATGAAGAGGTGTTCAGGGAGAAAGTGGCACTCATTACCAACAAGCAGATCAGTATCGGTCAGCTTGCTGATTTTGCTCAGTTGGTTAAGGATATGGGCATTTGCGGTATAGTGATAGGCGATGGTAAAGTTGTGCTGAAAGGCGACCAGATAGAGGTGCTCAACGGCAATACACCAGCGGCAATGTTCGAGAAAGGTAAGCTCAATGCTAACCTTATTGATGCTGAAACTATTGTGGTTAATGGTATACAAGGTAACACTATTGACGCAAAGAATGCGACAATATCTAACCTTAACGTCAATAACGTTCTTTTGTCAGGTTCGCTCCGCAGTCCTTTTACCGTAGTTGGTGATAGCTTTACTACAGACTATAGCGACAATGCTGTAATGCAAGTAGATAATGATGGATATTCTATGATTTATTCTGTTCCGTGGAATGTTGAACAGGCTGGTAGAAGAATCTGTATATTAAGTAATCTGTGGGGAGGAGTACAGATGACAAATTCTTCTGTATCAATAAGCATACCAGATGATGCGAAAGAAGCAGGCTGCCGATTTTACGAGAACGGAATTGCTAAAACCGAGCTTAATTTCTCAACAGAAGTCTTAGAACTCATGGCTTATGGAAATATATCAGCAAGAACTGAGAATGATACTAAGTCACACTATCTGTACGGCTGGATTGTATTAAACAGAATCGACTTGATGACTAACCGTTCTTTCGGTAGAAACAAAAAACTGCTGGCTTACGGTAAGGTGACTGGAACTTCGTCAGGTGCAAGCATTAAGTATCGCACATTCGATGGTTCTGGACTCAGTGTAAATCGTCTCAGTACAGGGCATTATGAAATCATAGCTCCACGCAAATGGTTTTTAAATGAGGGAACTGGCTACTTTGACATGGAGGCTGTGTTCGTAAACCTTACAGGTATTGGGTATAGTTATGATGATAAAAATAAAGCCTCTCCTATTAAGGCTACTTATTGGGGGGCTACAAAACGCAATATATGGGGTTATGACGATGAAACAAGTTTTTGCATAGAGGTACATACATCTGATGATGAAACAGTAAACGATGGCAGTTTCAATTTTGAAATTTCTAATTTCGATGATTTCAATACTTGATAATAGATAAGGCGGTTTACCACATGGTGACTGCCTTATTCTTTTCTCGTCCGTCAGGGAAATGTGTTGCATCGAACTTCTCTATAGGTTCTAATATCATGTCAGCGAAATATGGAGCATCAGAGCCACCGAAAGATGGAATTAAATCACTAAGATAGCCATATCTACCTTTCCTTCGTTCCTCCTCTGCTTGCGTTACTAGACCTTTCTGCATTATAACAGCGAAAGGAAGTTTGTTGAAATCATAGATACCATCTATCCAGTCGTTAGGGTGCGGATTACACTTGTGCTCCAACTCTCGCTCTCCAGGAGTTGATGGCAACCTACTGCCACCTACTAGGTACATCATTTGATTTTCGTATGGTTCTAACTTTTTCATAATCTTAATGTTTAGAAATCTGCCGCAAAGTTACGAAAATAATCTGAAAGCTCAATGTTTCTGTTACCATTTTCTTTAATTTTGGTAACAAAAAATCGGTAGCAGAACTTTCAGATTGTTACTTTTCACAAAGTTTAACACAAAAATATTCTCATTTCCGTTGATTTTGTGCAAGAAAGTGTATCTTTGCAGCACTTTTCTTATTATTAAAAATGAGGAACTAAGAACAAATAATAAACAAAAAAACAAAAGGAGAAGAATTTATGACTAAAGAGGAAGAAGATGAAGTCCATCGGTTAGTTCAATCAGTCGGTGTTGTACAGTTGTCAAGAGTAATGTTTAAGGACATGGACGTTAGCGAAATGATTAACATCATTATCCTTGCAGGTAGAGGCTACAGCGTAAAGCTACTCACTTGGTTTAAGTATTATTGTGAAGTGATGCCTCTGTTTATCATGCTTTTTCATATTGCATGCATGGTAACATTTGCGTCTCATGAAAAAGAAATGTGCGTATGGTTTAAGGAGAATTGGGTATCGGCAGCATTTATCTATTTCTCAGTTTACATCCCACGATGCGTTGCATGATGAATGATATGGCAGTAAAGCACCCAGAGCTTGCGCAAGAGTATCTTGATAAGCTTTGCGCTATCAAGTGGAATAACTATCTCACCAAGAAGGAGGCTTCTGAGATTGTAACCTGTATGAATCCACCAGTAACCTGGGATATGCAGACATGGATCAATGCTATGACCGGTCTCGGACTTGCAACAGAGGAGAAACCTTATTACAACGATTACGCTTTGTACGTTGCGATGAATCAGGTTGTAAGCGACCACGGATGCACAATTGCTAAGATACTCGGCAAGGAAGATGTTAAGGACATTGATACAGAACATCTGGTTAAGTATGCCCACAGCCTTGCACTCGATTTGTTGAAAGACAAGGATGGTGTATACAACATCAGAGAGTATTTTCTGAAGTAACATCAAAAATATACGGTTATGAAAAAGGTATTCGAAGACATTATAGCTAGCAATGATATGCAGGCTATCAAGAACTGTGTTACGATCATGGCAGATTGTTGTGAAGTCGGAATGAATGACAGCGTAATGCTTGATGTGATGAAGCAGGTCCAGGGAGAGATTGGCGCGTGTCATTATAACGAAGAGATGGCAGATATGCATCTTTGTCTCATAGGCCAGCTTCACACTAAAGATGTAGCCAAGGACTATTGGCATGAGGTCAAGAACGACAACATCAATCTCGAAGACTGGTGCGTTCTTTGGGGCGAAATGGTAAAGCGTAACGACGCAAAGATAAAGAAATGGTTCCCGAAGATCAACACGTACAACTACGAGCAAAAGATTTTCGATGAATGTATTTCCTTCCTGGAAAGTGGCAGACTTCCATATTACGACTTGAATGTCTAAAGTTTTTCGTTATTCTGAATGAAGTTTCGGTTTTTTTTGCTATCTTTGCAGAAAGAGACCGAAACTTTATTTTTATTAATTATTCAGGATAACGAAAATGGCAGAAAGATTAAGAGAATTATTAGTAGGGGTCGTGATAGCGGTCGTAGCCTACTTAAAGCCTATTGATGGAGAATTGAAGACATTGGCTTTGGTTTTCTTTCTCAACTTTGTGTTTGGATACCTTAGTGGTATGATAGCTAAAGGTGAGAAATTCGAACTCAAGAAGGCACTTATTTGCGTAGGTCACGCAACGATATACTTCGTTCTATGTGCTGCCGTATATACCATTGGTAGATGGAAAGGGCAAATGGATGGAGCTATTCAATGTGTGTCAATGATTACCTACGTTGTGATTTACTTCTATGGCATGAATATCACCCAAAAGATGATGGAGATATTCAAGAAAGGTACGCCACCATGGATGGTAGCGAACTTTCTGCATTATTGCCTTGGACTGTACTTTTTGGAGAGGATACCTTTCCTATCATCATTTTTTAACTCATACAAACAACAGAAAGGAAATCAATCATGTTAATTACAATAGATAGAGCTTGGAAAAAGGATGGCTATACTATCAGCCGTCTTTACGTCAACGGTGAATTGTTCGGCTGCAATACTCTTGAAGATGCTGATAGAGGATTGCGCCAAGATATGCAACTTGAAGAAATCAAGAAGAAAAAGGTGTACGGGCAGACTGCAATACCACGCGGCAGTTATGAATGCGTATATACCTACTCTAACAGATTCAAGAAGATGCTTCCATTATTAAAGGATGTGCCAGGGTTCGATGGTATCCGTATTCATTCCGGTAACTCGGCAAAAGACACAGAGGGGTGTATTCTTATCGGTAAAAACGATAAGAAAGGATGGGTTAGCGATTCTCGATTATGGACTAGCAAGCTCATTCAGACTATGAAGACAGCTTGGGATAAAAAGGAAAAAGTAACAATTGTAATTCAGTAGCTTATGAAACTGATAGATAAGATAACAAAGGTTGTAATTACCATTGCAGTAGCAATGCTGATTCTATCAATGTTCTGTAGATGTAAGGCGAAAGAACGTGTGATAGAAAAACAGACATACATCACTGATAAACGTAACGAGGCTAAGTGGGATTCACTCTTCAATGCAAGACTTATTAAAGAGTTGGAATCGTATAAAGCATCTCACAAGGAATCCGTGAAGTCAACCACCAAGGAAAAGACACATATCAAGGATAGTACAGCTTCGAAGTATGATGCGAACGGCAACAAGGTTGGTGAGGATAAATTCCACTACGAATATCACGAGATATCACAGGAAGATGTACAGATACTGAGAGATAGTATTTCTAGCCTTAAGGAATACAAGGATAGTGCTGCGATATATCATAGCAAGTGTGACTCCTTAATCTCAGTGATAAGTAAAATATCGAAAGATAAAGTATATGTCGAGAAACAGCTATCAAGGACTGACATGGCATTTTTAAATATAGGTAAGATAACTTCAGTTTGCCTTTTCATAGGCATTCTCGCATTTTTAGGTTTGATATACTGGAAATTAAAGTTACACAAACGTTCTTAGTTTTTTCTAATGTTTTTATTTGGTTATTGATTTATAAACAAAAAGGGGTGACCGCACGCGATGTGTAGCCACCCCTAAACATATAGATAATGCACAGAAATTATTCTTCAGCTCCCTGGAGGAACTTGATACCATACTTCGTCTCGTAGTGTTTCTGCTGCTCTTCTGTCAACATTTTGGTTTCGCTGTCGTAGAACACGGTAAGCAGCTCTCCGTAATCTTTGTCGTAGAAGTAGTTGTATTTATTGCAGAGATAGTTCCTTGCACAGAGACATCTGCTCGGAATGGTCTTGAACTTGCGTCGTGTCTTCTGTTTTATTCCATTCGTTGCTCTGTACCTGTCAAGCCTCAGCGTCTTTTTTAGAGATTCAGAACGTTTAGCTATTATCTCCGGTCTTATTATTGCCTGAGCACATTTCAACCGAAGTCTTTCTTCCGTTTCCTGGGTATGAGTAACGCCAAGTGCCTTTGCTATGCTTGTTACACATGACTTTGTTATTCCAAGTTCTTTGGAAATTTCAGAAGAAGAGTAATCCGGATATAGCTTACGGACAGATTCCCTGATCTTCTCTCTTTGCTCTTTTCTTGCGTCCTTGAACGAATCCCCATGCAGCCTATGTAGCCACCAGTAAACAGTCTGTACTGCGCAACCGAAGCTCTTGGCCATTGCGTAAGGAGATTCGTAAGGGTGTTCCTTTATATATGTTTTCTGTTCATCTGTGATGTTCATGTATTACTTTTTATCAGAAGAGCCGTAGCCGTTATCGCCGCGCTCTGTTTTACATAATTCGTCGGTCTTAAAGAACATGATGTTGTCACTTGTTTCTAGGTGGAATTGCACGATTTTGTCACCAACCTTATATCTTGGCATATTTGGAAACAAGTGATAGAATACGGCAGAAATCTCTCCAGTATATTGGTCATCGACAGTGCCTTCACAGTTACTGAGACTCATACCAGTCTTCCATACGGAAGAACGAGGACGGAACGTAAAGCATCTTGAAATGTCAGCAGGCTTGTTTCGGTTTTCAATCTGTAGCGCAAATCCGAGACCGTATTTCCATACGTTAGGCGCAACCTCTTCTTCTGATACGGCATAGCAGTCATAGCAGAAATCATCATCGTGCGCCTTGGTTGGCATAATAGCGTTCTCGTTGGTCTTTTTAAACAAGACTGGCACACCTACTACTTCTTTGAATCGATGAATATATACACCGTCAACATTTACCTGTCCGTAGAACATATCAGCAGGGCGATTCCAAACCTTGTGCTCCCCATAGAGAGCCTGATAAACAACTTCTTTCTCCTGAGTTTCACTATTAGTGACCTCAGTAATAAATCTGTAATAACCTCCTTTGAAATGTCTGTAAATCTTTTCCATTTTAATATTTAAAGTTTAAAATTCATGTTCACTACACACTTGGTCGCAAGATGATTCGTGCTCGTTATTACTGCACCATCCTACACCGTAAACGTCTTCGTTGTCAAACCAATGACAGTTGCCGCAACATTTTTCATTCTTCTTCATCCTTACACCTCCTCCCAGTCTGTTGCGAGAATATCATCAGAATCTTTGAAAACACAAGGAAAGAATTTGCCATCGCATACAGCCACAAAAGTCTCAGAGACAATATGGATATAAGCTCCACATTCTTCCCAAATTACCCTTCTCACTTTCTTCCCCTCCTTCATTCTTCTCAGAGCCTCCGAGAAGTCAAATGTTTCCTTGCTCATTATAATTTTGCTTTAAAGTTGTAAATTGGTTTAATAACATCTATCACATTAACCGTAGGTTTTATTAACTCAACAATCTCTTCTGTTGATTTATATGCCATAGGTGCTTCGTCAATCGTCTCTTCGCATACAGAACTAGAATAGATGCCATTCATTTCATTCTTGTAAGAATCCATAGATAACTCTTTCTTCGCTTGCGTACGAGACATCAATCTACCTGCTCCATGTGGGGCTGAGCATAACCATTCCTTGTTTCCTTTACCTTTACAGATAAGAGAACCGTCACGCATATTCATAGGAATAATGACAATCTCGTCTTTCTTTGCACTGATAGCTCCTTTTCGCAATATGCCCTTGTCTGTATCTATATAGTTGTGAATGGTTGTAAAAGAATGCTTGTCTGAATTTGGGTCAATATCAACACCTAGAGCATTGACGAGTCTGTTAGCTATAATTCTTCTATTATGCTCGGCATACTTCTGAACTATACGCATATCATTTAAGTAATCATTAAGCAAATCGCCCTCCAAGTAAGAAAGTTCCTTGCTAATATTTCTAGTACCTAACAACTTGATAGCACTCTGTATTTCCTTTTCTCTTCCTTCGCTTTTCAACTTGGCAATAACCTCAGACTTATCAGCTATTTTCTTACGACAATACTCGTAGGCAAGTTTTTGGTAATAGTTGCATACCCTAACACCAAGGTTTCTACTTCCTGTATGTATCACAAGAAACTTCTCTCCTTCTTCATTTGCATCTAACTCAATAAAGTGATTGCCACCGCCAAGACTTCCAACAGAACGATATACTATTTCCATGCTGTCAAGACAATCCCAAGCACGGAATTTGCCAAACATACAACCATCAACCAATCCGTTTATGTAGGCTGATACTTCTCCCTCGTTGACATTAAAACCAGACGGAATCAACTTATTGACTGCTTCATCAAATTTCTGCAAGTCAATATCAACTTTACCAAGTCTTACGACTTTCATGCCGCAGCCTATATCTACTCCAACAGTGTTAGGAACTACTCTGTTGTCAAGCTCTATTACCGTGCCAATAGTGCATCCTTTACCTGCATGGCAATCTGGCATTATTCTTATTTTACAACTATTGTAAGCCTCGCTATTAGATAGGGTTTCTATCTGTTTGATAGCTTCATCTTCTATTGTCTTTGCGAAAATCTTTGTAAACTCATTCATATCTCTTAATCTTTACGTTTAACTTTCTCAAAATAAAACACTACCTTCTTGTCGAACTGAGGAATAATAAGACCATAGGCAATACTCATCTTCACTTGAAACTTGGCAGCGCCACTTAGCAAGCCAACCGCCTGCCTCTTTATTTCTGCTCTGAACTGTTCTAAGGTCATATCCCTCTTACGGAAGTTACAAGCACGGCAAGCTGGCATATAGTTCTCTAAGCTATCCTCGCCTTGAGTTACTGCGAACTTGCCTTGTTTCTCATCCCATCTGGAATACATTCCTCTGTTTTTGGGAACAATATGGTCTACTTGCATATCCTTGTACTCAATAGTCCTGCCACAATAGGCACAATGACCATCATACATACGATATACCTTTAGTCTAGTTTCCTTCTTCATTTCTTATTTTTTTAAGCTTCATACGCTAATTAATTGCCTCCTCAATCGTTTTGAGATAGTAAATTGTATTATTGATACCTGTAAGTTCCTTGCAAGGACTTTGATAAGTCTCAGAGATTTGTTCCAAATCCTCGATAAATTGTTGTAGCTTAATTTTATCCTCCCAATCGAGAACTACTACATTTCTTGTTTCTTTTTTCATACGCTAAAAAGGTATTTTTTTATTACTACTGCGAAAATGCATATGTTTTCTTCTCCACGCCAAATTATTTTCTACTTTAATATGTCCGTCTGGGAATTGATGTACTCTATCCCAATAAGCAAACATAGAGAATATACTTTTCATACGCTACTTTTCCTTATCGAATTTATTACCAATAACTTCAATGAATGCGATACATTTGTCTACATCGGAGAGTTCAAACAGATACATATCGTCATTCACTGTTCCATTCTTACGAATAAAGAATGCGCCACCGTAATCAGAATACATTACAGTATATTGGCTGCCAGAATCTGTATCAAGAAGAACATCACCTTCCCAAATTTCTTTGCCATCACAATCTTTCTGTCCTGTGAACATACAGATAGTATCTGGGTCGACTTCAGCACATCCCGAATGGAATGGTTTATGATCAATAGGTACTATCCATATAGTATTTTCAAAATGAGAGATTTCACCCTCTATCCATTCTCCGTTGTCAAGACGTTTTGCCTTGAACTTTATATTTTCTATTTTCATAAGCTATTCATATAAAATTGTTATTCTTTTACTTTTATCTGCCTTCAATATAGTTTCTTTTGCTTTACCGATAGAAGAAAACAAATACGTTGGGCAAAGGTTATATGCGCCATAGTCCCAATAATGGATAAGTCCAAAGAGCAATGAATGTCTCTTATCTACACGATAAGCAAGGATTGGGTTATCCTGAGAATCGTAATGTATGCCTTTAACAGCCTTGCTTTTACGATACATATCTACTATTCTATAGGTTGCCATAACTATTTTGCTTTAACGTTATACACTCCATCAATGACCTCCACTTCATAACAATCTGGACAATAGTGTTTACCATCTATCATTTCCCAGTCTGAGTAGTCACCAATATCGACTTCTTTGTTGCTGAATAGTGCAGAGCAAGTATCTGTGCCACCAAACACTTCTCCGCATCTATCACAGACAATCTGATACATTGTAATCGGTCTATACATAAGCTATTCTTTCTTCCCGTATAAAAGTTCAACACTCTTTCTTAGCACTGCCTCTATATGGTCTCTTTCGAGGTCTCTAGGCTGTCTAAGAAGCCATTCTATATCTCCGTCTATCAATTCTTGATAGGCTTCCTTACATATTTGCATGCTCATATTTATCTCTTCCAATATTTACCAATTAAATAACCGATAACTCCACCCATAAAAGCTGTAAATAGAACAACTATGGTAAGTACAACATAAAATCCAAACATAAGCTATTCTTCTTTAATTTCTACCGGCTCATCGCTCCAAGACAATTCTCTTCCGATGAGCTTCTTAACGCTTCCATGCGGAAGAACCATTTTATCACCCCACCATTCTCCATGTTTCTCACATCTTTTTGGTTTATACCAAAAAGCTTTTTCTATACCATCATAATCAACGGCAAGCCATATACTATAATTTTTAGGTAGTGCCATAACAATATTATTTTAGATTAAACTGCTTTGATAAGAATGAATCATTCTTTATCAAGTTGATAATTTCTTCTTCTGTATGAATGCCTTTCCAAAACAGTTCGGTATGATCACCAACTCTGTCTTCATCTACAGAGAACGGAACACCATAATTTGTATAAACCTCTCCGTGATGTTTGATAACGTGGCGACCAGGATTCTTTCGGATATTATCTGTCCAAGTTTCATTATCGCATTCGCGCCATATCTCATACTCTGCCCCTGTCAGCGTTTTATCAATACCAATAGGATAATGACCAGAACACCCATTTGTTCCAAAGTAAATAATCTCTGCCATATTCTCTTCTTTTTACCCTCTCCCTTTTACAGGAGAGGGTGGTTAGTTACTTAGATGGCTCAGTATATGATACTGGTTCCCATACATCGTAAGCTGTCAGCAAAACTGGAGCGATAACAGATGGGGCAAAGATGATAGATGCTACAACATCTGGAGCATTCAACTCGTAGTTAACACCTTCTACTTTGTTTTCCTTACTAGCCCAGCCATAAGGCTTTGCTGTAATCGTAGAGCCATCTTTCTTTTTAAAAGTCTTCTCGCTAGAGCAAGAAGCGAACAAACTTGCAACGACCAAGGCTGACAAAATAATCTTTTTCATATTACTTGTATTTATGTCCTATAAGGACAGTTAATTACTCTGTTACTTTCTTTATGCTTTCTGAAAATGTTTTGAGCCATTTGGTATCCTTTTCGGCAGCAACTACAGATTTATTATACTGCTCCAAATTATACTTCATAGACTCTATTAAATCAGTGCGATTAGTTTGTTTTTGAATCCACTCATCTTTAGGGATGATATTCTCCACATAAACATGGCAGCAATCAAAATCTAAACTATCAATTAATTGACTTTCCATAAAGTCCTTAACACCCTCGTATTCTTTGGATGGTGGAGTCCATCTTCTAACTTTGGATAGCATTGCATTGTATCTGTTTTTGAGAGCTACATTCTCTTTCAATCTATCCTCATTTCCCTTGATTACATCATTAACATAAGAAAGATACTCAGCTTCAAGTTCTTCCTTTGTCTTAGGGGCTGCAAGATGCTTTTCGTACTCAGCTTTTGCCTCTTCGTATTTCTTTTTATAATAATCACTAGGACATATCTTGTCAGGAATTTCGAATCTACTAAGGTTAGGATATTTCCCTTCAAATCTTAGGTAGATACCGAAGTTACGCAAGCAACTATTTGCAAATTGCTCAAATGTTATATCTTCACCATCATATATTGGTGCTGTAAATCCTGTTGGCATATCACTATCTTATTTATATCCTTTATAGGATGATTAATCAATCTTCTTGATGCTATCAATTTCAAAATATCGCAATATACATTCTTTATGTGAACGAGTGCCATCTTTTTTGGCAGGATTGACTCCTACCAGTATCATACCTGTATATTCACAATTAAATTGTTCTGGAATAATGCCTGTAATCCAACAAATATCGAATCTAGTACAGCTAATCTTATCTCCTGCCTTATATGGGAGAGTTTCGATGTAGTCCATAACATAAGAATAAACCTTATTATTAGCATTATTCATAATGAGTTTTTGCTCTTCAACCTTTACTCGTAATTCTTCTTTTGTCATATCTTTAAAATTATGCCCGAAGGCGTTAAACATCTATTTGATTTGCACACTCTTCTGTTTCATCAGGAACAGATAACTCATCCCACATATCACACTTACCTTTATCATTGTATATACAATGTCTGTGACATATTCCTCTAATATCTTCTCTTAACATACCTACACCTCCATTTCGTGATTAATACCAATACCGAAGAGAAGATGCTGTAAATCGGAAACACTTCTTACGTCTCTTAGCCATACTACATTATTATGTACAACTTTGTAGGCAGAGTATTTCTCATATTTGCATTCTAAGAATATATGGTAGCTATCATTAAAGTAATTCTCTTCTTCTTTTCTCCATCCATTCTTATCTAGAATCTCAGGAGTAAGTGGAATCGGAACAATATCCTTAACCCAAGCGCAGCTATCGCCTAAGAGATAGCCTTTCTCTCCAAATACCGCACCTTCGATGTTCTCTAAGCAGACAACACCTTTCAGAACCGTTCCATCGTCTAACTTCAAAGTCTTTGATGGGTCAGATGATGTTACTCTGTAAACGACATTCTGTGCTGTACCTAGTGGTACTCCATTTGTCATCACCAAATCTCCTGGAATGTATTCTAGTTTATCCATAGCTTAGTCCTTTTTATTAACGAAATCTTTATATTCACCTATCGTGATTTCCACGAAGTCTTGATTTTGCTTCTCAGCTCTAATACTATCATCGAAGTAAACGAAAATGCGTTCTTTGTGACGTAAAAGCTGGGTGATGGAGAATCGGCTGACGTGCGGAACTTCGATATTCAGTTCCTTCAATATCTGGAAATGATGAGTAAAGGATTTATATGATGTAAGTACTGCTGCTATTGCCTTACCTTGCTTACTACGCTTGTTAGGCGCAATAGCTATATAGTAACCGTCCTCCAATTTTACACCGTCTACCTTCTTCCACACCTTCTTATCTAAGGTATCGTAACGCTCAGAAAGAACCCATATAGCGGTAATCTCGTACACTCTTGTGAGAGTTCTGTTAGGCCGATAGCCCTGATATTTTTCAAATTTGAAACCTACGGCTTCTTCTACTCTTTTCATGTAGGCTTGATGCTCTTCAAATTCTGCATCGAGAATACTCTTAATGTATTCATAAGCCTTTGTACCTTGTTTTGCTTCGTATAACATATCTCTTTACTTTTTATCCAACATTTCTTTAGCTTTATCAAATGTCTCACAACACATTTGGCAAACATCTTCAAGACTTCTTGCATCCCAATTACAATATAGTCTTCCGTAACTTTCGGTTATTACTACAACCTGTCTGTCACGGAGGATTCGCCATATCATTTTCAACTTCTGTTTCATACGCTTTACTTTTAACACTAAGTTCTTTCTAGCCCAAGCTTCTGACTTTGGCTTAGTCTTGAACTGTTTGTTTTTTACTTCATGCCAAACTCCATAAGGAGCGGTCTTATATTCGATAAGAAACAAACCTTTCTCAATTTTGACTATTCTATATTCAAAATACATACGCTTATATTTTTAAATTGCTATCTAATTGCAAGCCAAAAAGAATATGTTGGAGTTCATCTACACATTTTATCATAACAGTATCGTCTTTTCCGTCATTGAAAGATACTCCGATAATTCCCAAGAAATTGTTATATCGCAAAGTGAAAGGGTATTCTTGATGTTTATACCACCTATGCCCAAAACATTCTCCTTCAGAGCGATAACATGTCCATCCATTCTTTTTAAGAAACTCTTCCCAAATATGAACGTGCATAATATCATTTTGACAAATTTTGCCCAAGCTTTGCCCATCAATAACTTTCAAGTCGTAAGAATAATCTATATTGAACGGATAGATGCTACAGACAATACAAATAAATCCGTGACTATAAACTATATCACCCACCATATAACGAGGTGGTTTCCTAAATTCTTTCTGTGCCATACACTTTACTTTTCTAAAGATGAATATATTCATTTACTTCACACAGAACCTTTTCTAGCAGGTTCTTTAGAATCTTCAATTCATCATTTGAATATGTAGCTATAGGATAACCATCAAGGGTAATATCACCATAACTACGACTTATCTTTAATGAGTATTTATCCTTTTTCATTTCAAATCTCCTTTCTTTTTAGCTACATATTTATCCACTTCCTTACCGAAAGTATCATTGCAGTATGGACAGTAAAACTTTCCGTCAATTAACTGCCATCCACTTTCTTGCATTAAAAAATACACGTCAGACTTATCGCCCCAAGCAACTATATCTCCGCCATTATCTTCTAATCGCCTACCACAGCCGTCACAGATACCTTCATACATTGTTACCTTTCTAATCATTGTTCACCTCCTTCCCAATCATCAGTCGTTCCTAGTAGATGTGCTGTCTCTTTGTTGTAAGGAATACAATACTTACGACTAAATCCGATACAACAAAAAGGATATTGTGATTCTTCTTTATAATGAGAAAAGAGTTCAGCTTCCCATACAGCATCTTTCTCATTTCGCCCCAACACTTTATCGAATGGCTTAAACTCGCACTTTGGCTTTAAATCCACAATCTGTTTCTTCTCAGCATCCCAAGCCTTGCCTTTCTTTGCGAGAGCATCAAAGAGCTGCTGTTTCTCAGAGTCAGTTGCTGGGCGGAGACTATAATGAACTCTTGTATTACCATATTCAGCTATAGTAAATTTATCGTCAGTATTATAGAAAGCATAGTAAAAAGCTCTTTCGTCTCCATCTTTATATTCACTTTTTAAGATGAAAATACAATTTGCATAATATCCACCTTTAATTCCTTTCATAAACACAATATCCCCATCCTTGAACTCAGGCTTTTCAATCTCCAAAGTTTCAAGGTTTAACTTACCGCCACATCTATTCTCAATCTCTCTTATATAACCATAGGCAGTATTGTTATCTAACTTGTCAAACTTAGCTGTTTCTGCATTTAATACATCTTCGTAACCATCCCTGCTATTAGAATAGCATCCGTTGAACTTTGTATAATCATCAGATGCCCATTCTTTGAAAATGCACTGAAACCCACAACTATTGACAAGCAAATCGCCCTTCTTCCAGGCGAACTTGCCCCAGTCACGCATATTCTTAGAAGGAAGAAGAATCCGTAAGCCTTCAAGCCAACTTTCTTCTGTACCTAGTTTTGAATAATCAAACAAAAGAGTACTGCCTACTTCATTAGTTGATGTGCATTCTATATAAGTACCAACGTCTGTTGTGTGGACTTTATCTAACTCTACGTCTATATTGCGTAATAAGTCGTACAACTTAGTTCCTTGCGGCTTATCCTTTAGGATTTCCGCTATGTTTATTTTTGTTTCCATATCACTTTACTCTTTTAAATTGAACAGCCTTTCCGTCTTTTCTAGTGCTTGCGCTACAGTCAAAATCTCCGCAAACATTCTCATAGATATTGTTACATATCTCATCGAAAAAACAGCCATTACATTGTTCTTTCTCTGTCTTAACCACCTTCAAGACGATTTCTGAGCCTATAGGTAAATCTTCCATAAGCTATTGTTTTTTACGTTTTAATTCTTCCAAGTCGTGTTTCAAACGCTTATGAAAGCTATCTTCGCCATCATCGCCACTAAGTAACCAGTCAATGCGCTGTGCGTAAACCTCGGCTTTCTTTAGTAGAGCTATACCTTTCTTGAACTCCTTGATAGTTTCCTTAGAATACTCGCTACGATTAGGTATTGTATGATGATGCTTACGAACGTATTCTTTCTCGGAATCCTCTAACCAATGATCTTCAATATACCGATTTACGTCAAATTCATCATCAAGAGAATGTCCGTAGATTTCATCCTCTATTTCCGTGTATATGTCAGCAATTCTGTACTGAGCATAATCAAATGCGCCTCCACTCATACTATTCTGTTCTTTTTAGTTTAAGTTGTCTCATTTTTGCCTTTACTGCACCAACAGATCGTCCTAGAGCCTTTGCAAGTTCTTCATCAGACATCTTATCAAAGTTGCGTGACAGGAAGTTAACCTGGATGCCGTTCCAAGGGAGGAATGCGTTATTCTGGTGTTCTTCACCATGATAGTCAACGCCATTGAGCTTCAGTCCTTCGTCGGCAGCGTTGTCTATCCTTTCCGGATTGCATACCTTCATTGCAACCACCTGCAAAGCCCTGTAAATCTGACCGCCTTCCTTGAAGTATTCAGCATCCTTGTCCGGTATGAGGATCCTGGCAACCTCTCTCATCGAGGCATACATACCATACATAGACTGTATGAATTCTCCGCAAGGTCTTATGCTGCCGGAACTGATGCCGCGTTCACTCATAACGTCATCAAACTTCGTACACATATCGTGCAGCATGATTGACAGGTTGTAGGCTACGCATGCATACGCCTGAAGCTTGTGTTCCTTGATGTTGTTTTTCAGAAGAATATTGTCGGTCGTATAGAAGAGTCTCTGTATGTCAATCTTCAGGTCTTCCTCCATGCTGTCTGTAATATCAAGCCAGAGCTCGTACTGCGAAATCTCGGTAGTATACTTCTTGAATATACCTATAAGAGTCTCAGAACGGGAGAATGCCTCCTTTATGCGATACTTAAGCTCATGCTTAAACAGGTCCTTCCTCTCACTAAGATTGTCGTGTAAGTCTTTGATTGCCGTCTGTGTGATTGTAGCGAGAGAACCGATAATTAGGTAATAGAGAGAAGTGATATGGTCTACGGTTTCCCTGTCAGGCTCCTTGTAGTTGATGAAGAATGCCCCTTTCGGTGTGAAATTATATGCCGACATTCCTACACCTCCTTCTCTACTGCCAATGCGCAGCTGATACAGAACAGCATCAGAAGCGAAAGGAAAATGTGTTCAACCATGAAACAGATAAATCCGTAGCCTGCGATAATTGCTGCGATAACAAGCAGGATCATCACTATTGTATGTTTGTATTTCTTCATATTTACTTTGATTTAATGTTTCCGTATACAGCCACATAGCTATCAAGTTGCCGTGTTGCGTGAACTAGTTTTTGATTGTAGCTATCTCGTTCTGCCCTAGCCTTAGAGATAAAGACAAAGCTAACGATGAACGAGATTACTACCGTTATCATGATGAACAGCCAGGGCAGCTTGTGAACTGCCTTATTGATTGCTCTTCCTAGGTTTCTTACGACAACCCAAGAGTAAACTCCTATGAACACAATCGCCTGCTTGGTGGTTGCGTTAGTAACTTCTGCGATTTTACCTTTTCTTTCTGCCATAATCAACTAATTTAAAAGTATTGGTAATCTTCTGAAAATCTCATTGTCTGGAGTTTTAAACTCCTTATCCCACGTACGATACAGAACGTTAAGGTTCAGTTTCTTCGCGATTGGCTTAAATCTTTCCTCGAAAAATGGAACCTGTTCCTTAAACACATATAAGCGGTTACTAGGCAAGCGAGAAATATTGTTAAAGTATTCACGAGAGGTGCTGTGGTTGGCTATTTTTTCTAAAGCCAGCCAATCTTTCATGCTTTTTGGAGAAATGCTAAGACCATCAATATAAGAAAAGAGATGTGGCAAACAGAACATAAGAATTTGTCCGCTTGTATAAACGAATATGTTTTCGATGTTCGGGAAATTTTTCTTGACACTGCGGGCGAAATCATCAATGCCGATACTTGCCATGAATGGTTCTCCGCCCGTAATACACAAAGTGTGTATTGTTTTCAATTCCTTAACCGTAGCGACTGGAATTTTCTCAATATCGTACAGTTTATTGCAGCATAATTCACATTTGTAATTGCATTTGCTAAGAATCATCAAATGCATGATTTCTGGTTTCACTTTTCTTTCTGCCATAATTCTAAAATTTACTTGGTTCGGTTGCACCAGTTATCGGTAGATTGCCAATAACCGGCCATCCATATTTCTTTCTTTGTCGCATCAGGATGTTCATTGAGCCATTCCTCTGCCATTTTACTTACGTCTGCCATTTTTGTCTCGTTTTGATTCTTTTTCAAGTTTTCTCTTTAGCTTTTCAAGAGGTGATTTTTCAATATCAACGCCCTTTAAGCGGCAATGTTCTTCGTAGGATATTGCATTTCTTCTAGATTCCTCATCTTCTTTTTTCTGTTTCTCAGCTAACTTCTGAGAATCAATTTCAGCTCTCTTTTCATAAAGCTTATACATGTATTTTTCGAGAGCAATAAAAAGTTTTTGAGGATTCACTGTCTTTCCTACATAGATTTCACCATACTCGCCCATAGAAAACTCATAAAAGAATCTAGTAAGTTCACTAGGTGTAAGGTGATAGTATTCTTGCCTGATACGCTGCGCCATAGCTTTGAACTGATAAGGAGTAGTCGAATCAATAGCACCAATAACCATAAACAAGTCAATGAGCATTATCTTAATCCAAAACTCGCTTGCACCACCTTTGAAGTACTTATCAATACTAACAAACGACATACCGCCTCTAGCTACAGAATCATATACAGATGTGATTGCATCTGTCCGATTTTGCAGAGTAGGATATTTATCCAAAAATAGCGCATATTGTTTGCCATATTTTGCTACGGCTTGGCTACATTCAGTCGGCAAGGATTGAACTAATTTTGTTGAAAGTTCGTTGCTGTTGTTCATAACTGTTTACACCATTGTTTTTAGGAGCGTACAACCCGGAATAGTTGTTTCCCATAGAATGCTCAACGATAACCTTTGCGTATTCTGGATTTCCGCCCGACATCTTTAAAAGCTTCTTTTTAAGAGCCGCAAGACCACGAGGTTGATACTTCTGACGTTTCTCTTTCTTGTATGCAAGCCACATATCGAGAGCTTCTTGACAGGGGTAAATCTCCTCCGGTTGCACTTCTTCCTCAAAGTCTGATAAATCGTTGCCTAACGAGAACGCAGCACCCATACAAAAGATTTTCTGTTTCTCTGCGTCATTAGGAAACAACTCGCTAGACTTCTGACGTATATTAGTTGGTAACATCATAAGCTATTGTATGTAATTTTGTTGTCTTTCTATATCATGCTGAATATGCAGTAGTGCGATATATTCATCAGAATCAGGAAAATCAAATCCAGCTTCTTCTTTTGCCCATACTTTGAAATCAGAAATTGATTTGCTCATTTCGTCTTTCGTAAGGTCAGCAGAAGAACGGAGATACTTATAGCATTCTCCCGTGAATTTATCAATCCCTTCTCTGAGGAACATATCTTTATTCACTACTAACTTGTAGAAATGCGTCTTAACTTCGTCCAGAGTGTAGCCGTATTGGAGGCCGAATGCAGATAGAAGTAAATGAAGGTATGCGTTCTGTTTTAAAGAACGTCCACGTTTCTCTTTTAACTCTACCATAGCGCCTTTGTTCTCCAACTCGGCTACTTTTGTCCTAAACGTTTCAAGTTCAAACGCATTTTTCAGGTTGAACCACATAAGCGTTGAATGCTCGTTTGATTAATTCTACACTAGAAGGGTAAATCATCAGAAGACTGTGCATCAGAAGATGGAGCACCAGATTGTGGTTGCTGCGGTTGTGCAGGTGGGGTATAAGGTGCAGATGGCTGTGCTACTCCTGCTGGTGCTTGTGCAGCAGCTTGTTGTGACACCTTAGTAACATTCCAAGCACGAATCTGATTAAAATATCTGCCCTGATATTCATGTGCATCAATATCAAAGCTAACGTTAATAACCTCACCGGAATGAATGCCAAAACTAGCAATTCTATCCGCGCCAAAAACATCAAAAGCCATCTTCTTAGGATATTGCTCTTGTGTTTCTATCACATAAGTCTGAGACTTCCACTCACCTCTTGCAGAGACGCCGCTTCTTTCAGGTAAAACGGCAATAACTTTTCCTTGAATTTCCATTATTTTTTATTTAAAGAATTTTGTAAAACCAAATCGGCCAACTCATCAAAGTAGGCTGCATCCTTGATAGCGGAGTCCTGTTCGCCTGTAACCTTTGATGCTATTGAGCCTTTCTGCATAATCAAGCTATAAAGATAGCCGTCGATGGTATTTGCACCCATGAGAATCCACGATGTAACCGCATTCTTCTGACCGTTACGATAGGCACGGCATTCACACTGCGACAAGTCCGCCATCGTCCATGGGAGCTCGACGAACACCACATTGGAAGAAGCCGTAAGCGTAAGGCCTACGCCTGCTGCCTTGATGGAGCAGATGATGATTCTCTTTTTCCTAGCCTGAAAAGAATCGATAGCCCACTGCTTCTGCTGCTGGCTATCGGAACCGGTTACGGTGCAAACCTCATCCGGGAACTCTTTCTTGATTGCACTAACGACATCACGATGCTCGGCAAATACGATTATCTGCTCTTCGGTATCATGGAGAAACTCTATAGTCGCCTTCATCTTCCCTCGCCCGGATATCGAGCGAAGGTTCATAAACCTGACAAGAGCCTTCATTCTAAGCTTTTTCCTAGCCTCTTCCTCGGAGCAGCTCTTGTATTCGAGAAGGAACGTGAGCAGGTCTTTCTGACAGGTATCGTACTCTTCCTGCGTTTCAGGGTCGAGGGCGACACTGATGGTCGTTCTGGTCAGATCCGGCAAATCCTTAAGAACATCTTTCTTTTCTCTGCGGAAGTAGCACGTTTCGTGTATCTTCCGGTTAAGCTCTTCAAGATTCTCGTTCTCACCGTACCTGTTACAAAACTCGCCAAACCCTCCGAACTCGTCGTTCAGACGACCGAGGATAGCAAGCTGACAGGCCAGGTCTGTTGCGTGATTGACAACGGGCGTACCTGTAAGCTCATAGATATACTCCTTACCCTGGCACAATCCCATGATAATTTTAGACTGCCTTGTTGATGGATCCTTGACTCTTGCGGACTCGTCGATAATCACAGACTTGATAATCTTCAGTTCATCACGAAACAGGAAGTTTTTCAGCCGTAACGGTTTCGGACCGAGGCTTACGACGAAGTATTTTGCAAGCGACTCGTAATTGCATATCACTACATCATACAGGTTCATCTTAGTAAGATGGTATCCGTATGTCGCATTAACGGAATCGGTAAGAATGAGAGGCCGGAGGTTCGTAAACTTCTTTATCTCTCGTTCCCAATTAACCTTAAGTGCAGCAGGGCAAACAACAAGGCAGGGAGTTGCCTTTGCACGTTCAATGGCGACGATAGACTGAACTGTGTTGTGGGTAACAATGAAGCTATCAGTGAGATAGGTATGTTCTGGGTTGTCAACCATAATACAGACAGCTTCTTTCTCCCCTATATAATCAACAGACTTTATTTTCCTTACAGGAAACACTTTTGACTTAATACGGTAATAGCTATGTTTTCTGTAGGTATAGAAAGGATTGAATGGAGTTCTGATATTTACATCAAACTCGACCTCAATTTTTCCTCTTCTGTCTCTTATATTTTTTCTCACTATCGCTTGACCTCCGAGCGAATGAACCAACTCTTGCATACAGATTGCAAGTTTCTCACTATAAGTACTATAACGAACCCTATTATGATTAGTTACACTACCATCTGTATCCATAAGTCCACACAAAAGCTCCTTTCTCTGCCGAACACTTCCAAACAGATAAGTATCTGGAATAAACTTATCCTTTGATAACACGTTAAGACCAAGCCGCTTTATATCTGTAATAAATGGGTTTACGTGGGCTTGTTGGTAAGTTATCCGATAACGCGGACATGCAGAACTTCTATCCTCTGTCATGCAATATCCATCGGGCAAAAGTTCGCGAACCCTTTCGTGTATATCACAATCCATGTCTGGATTAGAAAAGACAGCACCATCCTTTGTTGAGCCATCACCGATTAGAACACCTAAAATATACGGATGTATAAGGTACTCTTTTTCGTTGTATTCGACAGCTTCACACATCGGAATTTCCCATTTGCATGATGGTGAACCATTAGCCTTAGTCCATTTGTTTTCCTTTCGGAATAACCCTAATTCAACGAGTTCAGATGTTGTCTTGACAGTCCAACCATTTCCTCTACGCCTTCTGTTGTCATCACGGACAGTCCAAAGATGTTCCATACCAGCTTCGGTACTAACACCATCAGAGAATGTTACCTTATACATAGGCTTAACACCTTGTGGAAAAACTCCCGTAACTACGTAAGGTTTTCCGTCTCGACCAAAGACAACATCATTAATACGAATGTCTCCAATTCTTTTGTCACCAATTGGAGTCTTTACGATACAATCAACAGACTGCTGTTTTCCGGTTCCCATGTCATCGCCATTGATACAGCGTTTCATGGCAAGCTCCATGCGCACACCTTCTTCTTGATAATCGTATAATTTCGGTTTATCTGACATAATAATAAATTATAATAAACACCACATGCGGAAAGCCCATTCAAGAGCCTTCTCCCTACCACGCAAATACAACTCGTCACCACGTTCAATCTTCTTATAGAATACTTTCTTCTTGGTCTTGGAGACCGCAAAGATAAAGTCCATGTTTCCGTATCTTGGGTCTATACTGTGCGTAAGATCCATATACCATGCACGGCTTCTATCCCAATCGACGAAATCAATCTGAGCTTCAAATTGTTCTTGTGACGTAGCTGCGGTGGTCTTCAAATCACCGCCGAACTCCCCGAGCCACCAGTCAAACTTGCAGCGTACCGGAAGTTCGAACTCGAAGCCCTGGTATTCCATCTTCATATGCGGATTGATGAATGTTTTCTGACCGACCGCATTCTTCAGGACGAAATCAAGGAACCTATCCTTCGTTGCCTGTTTCTTCAGAACAGCAAGCCGGTCTAGCCCCCATTTCCAATCCTTCTCCGTATATTTCTCGTCATCGACCGTCATGGCGTAATGATTGCACTTTTCTGGTTCGGTAACGAGAGCGTCAACGAGAGTTCCGAGATGGAAAGCCTTTCTCTTGTCCTCTTCCTTTACGAAGTTGAGCTGCGGGTTCAGGGCAAATTTCAACGCAGTGAGGTCCGAATTGGAGACCTCACCACGAGAATAATAAGGGTCAAACGGTTGTTCCGCCATATTACTTAGCCGTTACCTCATCCTCATATCTAATATAAGGAGAAACGATATACTCTTCTTCGCTGTTTGCGTGTTTCTCGCAAGCCTTGCGCATGAATTCCAACTTAGAAGCAAGTTTGTCAGGAGCCATCTTGGAGCCTTCAATCGTCCACCACTGCTGGATGATGTCGAGCCAGGCATTCTTGTCGGTAACAACAAGGCGTTTTGTTACCTTGATTTTCTGCTTACCGGTTTCTCCAACGGAAGTCTGAGCGAAGAGTGACTGGGCCTGTGCGGTAGCGTGCTGGGCTGCATTTTCTGCATCACGCTTCTCCTGCTCAGCCGCAAGCTTTCTCTGCTGCTCTTCCTTAGCAGCCTCATCAGCCTTACGGATAGCCTCTTCCTTAGCCTTACGTTCAGCCTCAGCAGCGGCAGCTTCTGCTTCCTTACGTTTGCACTCTTCCTCAGCAGCCTTCAGCTCGGCTTCCTTTGCCTTGCGTTCAGCCTCGGCAGCTTTCCGCTCTGCCTCCTTGCGCTTGCGCTCCTCCTCGTCCTTGATACGCTGAATCTCCTCCTGCTTCTTGCGCTCTTCCTCAGCAGCCTTACGTGCTTCCTCCTCTTTGCGCTTACGCTCCTCTTCAGCCTTGCGAGCTTCTTCTTCCTTACGTTTGCGTTCCTCTTCTGCCTTCTTGATTTCAAGAAGTTCAGCAATCTTAGAATCAAACTTCATAAGAAGCTCATCACGTGTAGCATTTACGGTCTGCTTATAAGATGCAAGCAACGATGCGGAAATCTCCTTGTATGCGCCGTTCATAATATCCTTTGCGTCATTCTCCTCAATTTCAGAAGAGTATGAAGGCTTGTTATTAACGAACAGATGCCCGAGGTCAAGAACATCAGAACACTCTGTAATACGTTTCTTAACTTCATCCTTGTTGTCAAGGGTGAGAAGAGAGAACGTGTTATTAAGTGAGTTGATAGCAGCAGAAGAATGCTCTGTAAGGAGATTGTTCAAGATATCAATCGTGTCAGTCTTCAGCTTAATCTTGGCCTCCTTGATGCGCTCCTGACGCAGGCGTTCCTGCTCAGCCTTACGCTGCTGTTCAAGCTTGTATGCCGCATACTCGTTGCGCTTCTCCTGGATCTTATAGACAACGGAATCCGTGTTCTTGACCGAGATAAGGTTCTCCATCATGGTGAAACCCTTGCGAACGATATCGAACACCTGGGTGACTCCCTTGCGATTCTCTGTCATTGACTTTTCGGTCAGCTTTGCTCTCTTTACGTATTCAGCAGCCTGCTCGTCGAGAGCATCGTTCATTCCGGAAGCCTCGATATCATTAAGCAGCGACTGGCCGGCCTGCACGCACGCTTCATACGATTTCTTGTTTGCCTGTACGGCTTTTTCGGTGTCAGACTTAAGCGTCGCAATCTGTCTTGTGATATTATTTGTCTGCTGCTGCACCAACTGTAATTCGGTAATTTCTGTCATGTATAACAATTTTAAAATGGTGAATCACTATCAACATTTACCTTGACACCTTTGTTTTCAGGTGCTGTATCTCCGGCGCCAAAGGCTTCCTGAGACGGTTTCTGCTGAGTCTGCATATCGATGTCGGCCTGCAAAAGAGCGCCAAGACCAACCTTCAGTTTAGGATAGCCCTTGAACGCATGCTTGCATGTCTTCGAGATAAGGAAGCCTGTGTCGATATCTTTGTAATACGTTCTACCATCGTTCCCGACATAGTTTCCGCCGTAAAGAGCGTTGGCTTTGTGGTCTTTACCTCCGAACTTCTCCGAATACGTACGGAGACGGTCGATACCTTCGCGGTCAAGAACGAAGTAATCGTAGGCATTGTTCGGAAGAATAATCTTCACGTAACAAGCAACGATGTATGAATTTTCAGGTCGAGGATAAGTCTTTGCGTAATCAACGTACTTATGACCGTCTCGTTCACCGAAACGAAAATCGTCACAATTGTAAACTACTACAGGATTGTCACAACGAACAATCTGACCGGCTCGCTGGCGAAGAAGGATTTCTCCATATCCAGTATAGGTGATCTTGGCCGTATAATTCGTTTGTCGGGTATTCTTGTCGTAGTTACTGTAGCCCATGAGGTAACAGAGTGTCGTAGTTCCCTTTTCGAGAGACAAACCGTTAATTGCCAGGTTCATGAAGGCATCATGAATATTCAGTGACGGAGCTTTTTCAAGGTAGCCCTTGAATGAGCCGTTGAGAAGTTCTTCGTTGAAGAATGCCTTCTGCTCTTCGAAGAATACTTCTCCGCCCTCTCCGAACTTCTGATTGTACACCTCAATGAATCTGTCTTTTGCCAAATCGCAAATTTGATTATGAGGCGTTTTGTTTAACTGCTCTATATCCATTTGTATAGATTTTAAAATTAATGAACTCTATTTAAATATCTGAAGTAAGTTTCCACCGTCACGCTTTCGCCCTTTTCATTAAGGCGTTCATAATGAAGTGGAACCTTACCGAGTTTTCTACCCTCACCTTCTATGTAGTTGAGGTATGCCGCCTTTTGGGCCAGCTGTACCGACTTGCTTCGTGGAAGTTCCATGATGCACGCATGCACCTTACGCAAGTCAAGTACAGCAAAGGCCATCTTGGCGGGCATTTTTGCTATTCTGTTATCCATTTCTGTCATTACACTTCCATAATAGGAATCTCAGGACAGAGCTTACGAATCTTGTCAAGCTCCGTATTGATGATCTTGTCGCGGGATTCTTCGATGATACATTCTGCATCAGCAGAGATAAGCGTCAGTAATGCCATGTTGCCTTCGACGTGAGCGATAGTCTCGATTGAAAGCTTCTCAGGCTCTGCGCCCTTGAAAATAGGAATATTGATAGTGAACGATGGAGGAAGATTAGAGTCTACAGCCTTCTCATAGTTGTCAGTCACGGAACCATTGTCGCTGTATTCCTTCTTGATTGTTGTCTGAACCTTCGCCGAGAAGCTCTTGAGGAGATTGACGAGTTCCATGTTCTTCTCCTTCGTCTCGAAGAAAGAACGGTTGAGTCTGAAGAAGTCACCAAGCTGTACCGGTTTCCACAACTGACCGTCATTGATATGAAATCCCGAAAACTGACGAGACAGCTGAATGGAGCCTACGATAGTCTGTGTAGTGCGCTCATCATTCTCGTTTGTAACAAGAGTAACAACGAGCTTCTCTCGATTAACCAGGATATGCGTATGCTCTTTGTCAATCTGCTCTGTACCCCAACGCTTCTCAAGGAAGGCATAGATACAGGTAATAACACCGTCTACCTGAAGATTAAGAGGCTCCTTTGCAGGAAGCTTATAAGGGTTCTCGTTACCTACCTCACGGAGAACAATCTCCGCATGATCCTGTCCAGGAGCGAGGTCTATCTGCAATTTTTCATTGTTCATTTTACAAAATATTTTAGAATTTAGAAACTATGTGAAAGCAGACTACATAGCCTGCTGATCACGGTTAATTGAGTATACATTGCTAGGGAGTTCGTCACGTGTTGCCGGACGGGAAGAAACAAGATTACCCTCCTTGTCATAGAAGGCAGTCATCTTTGCTTCACGGTCAACGAACTTGTAAACCTTCTCGTTAACCATGCTACCCTTCTGCTTGATTTCCTTAAGGAGAGAAGAAATCTCTTCCTTGATAGGTTTCAGCTCTGCCTTTTTCTGCTCACGGAAATCCTTGATTTCCTCCTCGATGTCAGATGCGCGTGCAGACTGAAGAGCGAACAGGTCCTTCTTCTTCATCAGCTCATCAGAATTGAATCGCTTGATGAACTCCATTTTCTCAACAGAGTCCGCGTTGTTGGCGAGGAAATCCTCACGCTCCTCCAGGTCCTCATACTCATGACCGAGGGTTGCTGAAATAGTTGCTTTTTCTTTTGCCATTGTGTTATATGAATTAATGTGTTAATACTCGGCGCCAGCGTCCACGCTTAAATTTCTTGTCCGCGTGAATTCCGAACAATTCCGGTGTTGTTACGCCATTCATCATAGGAAGCACATTGCCCTTCTTCAAAATACTTTCGAAATGAGAAGAAGTGACAGGAGCGTGGCAGATGATGTTCTTCTTGACATCATACAGGTTGCCGTACTTTGATACTACGCCCATTACACGTCCTCCTCCATTATTTTCAACAACTCACGGAAACCTTCAGCGCCATGCACCTCTCCGTTTTTCACTTTTTCCTGGAGTTCGCCGAGCTTCTTCATCTTAGCGAGGAAAGAGTTCTTCTTGTCCTCAAGCGAATTGAGGCGCTTGGTGATTGCCAGTTCCTGGGTATCACTGAGAATGATGTCCAATGCGATGCCGGCGAAAAGGTTCGTATTATTCTCCCTCTTGCCTTCATCATCAATCTCGTCGATATCACGAGTAAACTGGTTTTTGCCGTCGATAACCTTCTTGATTTCATTGAACTCAGAAAGATTCTTCGAGATGTCGAATGCTCTGTCAACAAGAGCCTGCTTGTCAATTACTACACTGACGATAATTTTGTCTTTGTCCATAATTTAAAATATTTAGAATTAAACTACTAGTCTTCCTTATCCCAACCAAGGAGATGTGCGACGAATGCGCATGCAGCGAACATAGCTACTGTTGCTATGAGACTATTGATAATAATAACCATATCTTCTTGTTTTATACCTTATTATATAATATAGCAATCGGACGGTGGATAATCAACGATTTTCCACTCGTTCTTCTTTATCTTGATAGCCTTACGGAATATCACAATAGACTCGCCGTTATGACGTTTCCTATTGTGAGCGATAAGTCTTGCCACCACAGCCTTTGTTGTAATCGAGAACTCTCTGAGCTTTGAGGTATAGAGGCTCTTGACATCACATATCACAATCTTCTCGCCTTCCCGGTAAACGAAGTCGGCAGTATAGTTGTGGCCGTAAAGCAATGACCTTCTTTCATACTTGACCTTAGTTTTAAGCTGCTTTGGTCTCAGCATCCATACAGGCTTAATTGCCGTGATGGTTACCTGTCTGTGAATACAGCTTATATTAGGATCATCGAGGATTGTCTGCAAGTACAGATACTCCTCTCTTGAATCGTATTCGTTCCCGTCATGAGCGTAATACTTCTTTGAACCTACGCGTCCCATGTCTTGCCGGCCTCCGCTCCGGGATTTTTGAAAAGCAGATTGATAGCATCAGAGCCATACCTCTGCCACATTTTATTACCCCACTGAATAAGATATTCACCATTTCTGGCTTCAAGTCTACCATCCGTATATTTCGGTTTAATGCGAACAGTAATGTCCTTTCCGTTCTGTTCTATGCTTTCAACGCATTCCAGATTCCGAAGAGCATTAATGTTTTCCTTACTGATTCTTATTATGTTTTTAACTTTCATCTATAGTAAAACCTCTCCGTTTAGCCAACCACGCAAGGCAGGAGAGGTGATTGCACGTGGTTATTTGTGAGATGGAGTAGAAGTCAATGTTAAAGGGAGGAGGGACAATAGACACCCTCACTCCCAAAGATAATCAAAAACTGTAAATTTATGGCACTCACAATTAAGTGAGCCACATGCAGGACTCGAACCTGCGGCCTGTCGGTATCTTGGACTGCTCTGACCAACTGAGCTAATGTGGCTTGTACCTCCTACTTTCACAAGCAAGAGGATATTAATACTCAAATTTAAATATAAATGACTTATAAGAAAAAGTGCCGACCTCTGTCAGCTAATGAAAAAATATTTTTTGAAATTTACCTACTTGGGAAGCCCAGGGGAGACTCCAACTCCCAACCTCGCGGAAAGAGAACCGCGACTCTATGCAGTTGAGCTACTGGGCAAGTTAACCAATCAAAATTCTTGAAAAATGAAAGAAAATTGTGACGAGAGGATGGATTCGCACCATCGACCTCCAAGGACACTTCCCCTGGCGCTCTACTACTGAGCTACTCTCCCCAGAAATAAAAAATAATTCCTTCTAAAAGAGATAGACGTACCCTATCTTCCCAGACCAGATACGCAAGAAACAATCTTTTCACATATAAACAATTTAGAGCTTTAAAAATAAACATTTGTGGCAGGTACAGAACTCGAATCTGTGACCTCTAGGTTATGAACCTAGCGAGCTACCAACTGCTCCAACCTGCGATGTGTGCAGCCTATCTTCACAGACGAGCTGCATTTTTAATTGAATAAATTAGAATACAATGAATTATATGTTGGAGGAGAAGGAGGATTCGGACCCCCATTTGCGACGATAAGAACGGTATCATCTAGTTGTCGCTGTGCTTCCAATTACACCAGTCTCCTCTGAGTTGTTATATGAATGATGAAGATAAATCATCTTTTTGGATTTTTCAGAACTTTTCCATGTTCACCAGACTGCAACGTTTTCGGCAGTGCTTGCACCGACAATTCTTCGTTCCGGTGTAGTCCGTCTGCTTACTTGATGCAGATTAGCTGGATTTTCGTATGTCGTGCGTCCTTTCGCCAGGTCACGGCATCCATTGATGCTCTCCAGTTACTTCTTTTACACGCATACTATTTCTGTGCATCAACATGTCAAAGAACTATCTTCTATATCCGCTCAAAGAAACTCTCATCTGACGCAAGATTGTCGCTGCCCGAACGACCTACTTTATAAGGTATAAGGACTTACCTTTGCGCCGTCAGAGAGGAATTCAACTACTAAACGGAACTAAAAAAAAAGAGTGTGACTGAGGAGGGACTCGGACCCTTCGACCCTCGGTTTAGGAAACCGATGCTCTATCCAACTGAGCTACTCAGTCTGATTTGGGGCGAAAGAAGCTAAACGAACAGACATCGCCCCAAAGTGTCTACCGCTGTAGACGTAAACAAAATAACTAACAACATGCTCTCACGAGCAAATGAAACAAACCTATAACTTTAACCATACCAATTTTCAACACACTTTATGCTCTTCAATGAGCTCATCTATATCGGACTTTTTAAAGAATGCGGTATTGCCTATCATATAATGATGGATCTGACCGCTCTTTCTTAGGTCGTGTATATAACCAGTGCTCATGCCGATATACTCGGCGAACTCTTTTGTAGAGAGCCAAATCTTTTCGACAGGCTCTACTGATACTTTCTTGCGAGGCATAGGCTATTTTTCGATTAATGGAAGAATTTCATGTTTCTTTAACTCATTATACAAGAACAATCTTCCTTTCTGAGTCCACTTTGTATGCATTACTGAACCTACACTACCATCACGGTGAGTGATAGAAACTGTTTCTGACTGGACATAGCCACAAGGGAGATACTTTGCGTAGAGAATCCACTGACCGCCAACTTTATGCTGAACGCCGAAGTTTCTCAGCAAGATGTTGAACGCTTTTGCTGATTGACCGTAGTCCTGAGCAATCTGTGTCGTCGTAACGGTCTCCTTGCACGAAAGGATTGTATCAACATAGCTAACCTTTGGCTGCATCTCGGTGATTGTGGCCGAGAGCTGTACAATCTCTTTATTCTTCGATTCTAGAGCAAGCTGTTGTTGCTCTATCTTCTCCTGCTGCTTTGCTGCAAGCATAAGGGCCTCGGAGAAAGACTGAGGTACTTGATACTGCTCCAGGTGATTCTTCTTCTCAAGTTCTTCAAGCTTATTTATGATTTTTTCACGGAGCAAAGCGTCATAGCCGCTCGCCAAAATCAAGCAACCCTTTGGCGTTAGCTCAAACATTGGCCTCACCTCTCCTTTTTTATCTTTATAACGAACCAATCCAAAGTTGGATCCGTTAACTCCCTGCTCTATCAATGAGCGAATATCACGCATCACATGAGCATGCTTTTTCCCGGTTATCTCTGCAATTTCGAGAGATGTCATTGTATCGGTTCTTCCGAGTTTTATGATTTCCTCCATACTTTAATCTTTTAAAGTTTACTACTCAACCGGAACAGCGGTGATAATCGCTGTATGGTTCTTGTAATCTGCCGAGGTTGAGTACTTAAGCACTCCTTTAGGCAAATCTTCGTATTGAGCAAGCTGATAGGCGTATGTTACTGCCGACCGAACTGCTTTTGCGGACTCAAGCAGAAAGATTTCAAATTTTCCTGGTTTGATGCCCAATATGTCCTGTTTTGTTATTCTTGCAACTTTTTTCATCTTTGTTACTTAAATCAATAGTTCGTTAATAATTCAATAATGTGCTAAGCAGCTATACGCTGTAAGCACGAGAGATCTTTGAAAATCTTGCTAATTAAAGTTCGGTTCGGGGTGTACCCACTTGCTTTAAAAATTCGTTTCACCAGATAAATATTGGTCATCAGTGACTTGAATGAAGACATAGAATATTCCATTCCCATCTCCTTCA
>OLGA01000036.1_pt1 | contig 101506 bp, 73 predicted proteins | sample 1604881 | NCBI WGS metagenome assembly OLGA01 (sample SAMEA3888896, study PRJEB22519) | human gut metagenome | biome: human gut; feature: human-associated habitat; material: faeces | place: Denmark | collected 2009 | reverse complement strand
CTGGGGCTGTCACGATAGTGACTGGGGGGTTGAATAAGGAACAAAGTTCCGGCCTTTTTTGCCAAACCGCCCGGAGCGGAGCGACGCAAGGGGTCTGGGGAATCCGGTCCCCAGTGCCCCTCTGGGGCTGTCACGATAGTGACTGGGGGGTTGAATAAGGAACAAAGTTCCGGCCTTTTTTGATAAAATCAAAAAAGGCCGGAACTTCACAGCCCCGACCTTTCCCACTTAATACAAACCTAATTATGAATAAAACGTATGATAAACAGTCCCCATAGGCTAATAGATTAGAAAGATAAAATCCTATTAGAACCAATTAACTCTTTGTCCTTCCTTATGCATTATCAGTGCCAAATCGACTTTTCTTTCGAATATTATGACATTTTTGCCAAAAATCAAACATAAAGCATCAGTTTTTAAAGGTTGTCCCAAATTCTTCACACTGCCAAAATCCAAAAACCTTGAAATAATGGGAAGAGATGCCTATCTTTGAATATTATTAATAAGGAATATGAAGATCGGCATAGCACTCACGACACTGACACTTCTGCTGGCACACCCCCTGTCAGCCACTCCGGACACGGACTCCACACAGACATATTCATTGGTCAGAAAGGCGGACACATCCGCGCTTGTAAAGTCTTTTCAGACACCGCCGAAAGACGCAAGGCCGCAGGTTTGGTGGCACTGGATGGACGGGAACGTCTCAAAGGAAGGCATCCGCAAGGACATCGAATGGATGAAACGCAACGGGATCGGCGGCTTCCACCAGTTCGACGCGGGCGGAGTGAATATGCCGAGAGCGGCCAAGGTCAAACTCCCCTACCTCAGCGACGGTTGGAAAGACGCTTTCCGGTTCGCGCTGAATCTGGCCGACTCGCTGGATATGGATGTCACTATCGCAAGTGCACCGGGCTGGAGCTCGACCGGCGGAACGTGGGTGAAGCCGGAGGATGCGATAAAGAAACTCGAATGGAGGTCAATCGACACCAGAGGAGGCAAGATTTCCGTGCAACTTCCTGACCTCTACAATGTTGTCGGCCCGTACCAAGACTATCACACAGACAACGACCGCATCAAGATAGAGCCTTATGGCAAGGATCTGTACGTCCTCGCTGTCAGGCTGCCATATTCAGACAAGTCGATGAACGCGCTCGGAGCGCAGGTCAGCAAGAGCGAATCCACAATCAGCGTCGAGTTCCGGAAGCCGCAGACAATCAAGTCTCTGACATTAAAGACAATGGCTATGGGCGACAGGCCGAGAACCGGGAAACCGGAATGCCGGAATATTCTCGAATGCAGCGACGATGGGTTGAAATGGCGGAAGGTCTGCGACATTGAGCCGACCGTACTGCCATACCTGACGGTGAACGTTCCTCCTACCTGCGCCCAATTCTTCAGGGTCAAAGGCGAGAAGCTGGAGTCACTGGAGCTGTTCACGGTAATGAAAATCAATCACAGCCAGGAACTTGGCGGATTCGGAATCATCCACGATTTCTGGAAATACCACACACCGTATTCAAAGGACGCGATCAGGACCTCGGACATCATCGACCTCACCGGGAAGATGACCGCGGACGGAAAACTGGAATGCTCGCTGCCGGCCGGACGCTGGAGAATCTACCGATTCGGATGGTCGATCACCGGAAAGATCAACCACCCAGCCTCTCCGGAAGCGACAGGGCTGGAGGTTGACAAGCTTGATCCGGACGCCTGGATGAGATATTTCCGAACCTATCTCGATCTTTACAAGGATGCGGCCGACGGGATGCTCGGCGAAAAAGGCATCCGATATCTGCTGGTTGACAGCTACGAGGCCGGGGCATATACCTGGACACCGAAGCTCGCCAAGGAGTTCAAGGCGCGCCGGGGCTACGATCTGCTGCCGTGGCTGCCGGTGCTCGCGGGCGAGATCATCGGCAGTTCCCAGATGAGCGAACGTTTCCTCTGGGACTGGCGCCGCACTCTCGGCGAACTGTTCTGCGAGAACTACGACAGAATCAATGAGATAGTCAATGAATATGACCTTGCTGGCCGCTACACGGAATCCCACGAGGCAAGCCGTGCCTACACCGGAGACGGAATGGATCCTAAGATCAAGGCCACGATTCCGATGGCGGCGTTCTGGATGGAGAACACTCCGACCGGATCGGCCGTGCCGTCAGCGATCTGCGACATCAGGGAATCAGCCTCTGTGTCACATATTTACGGACAACGGCTCGTGGCTGCGGAATCCTTCTCCGTGAACGGGGACGAAGGAAGGGCGTACACATATTGCCCAGAGAATATGAAGTATATCGCCGATGTGGGGCTCAGCGCAGGTGTCAACAGGTTCGTGATCCACGAGTCCGCCTCGCAGCCGAACGACCAATATCTCCCGGGCCTCCAGCTCTTCCGCTACGGGCAGTGGCTGCACCGGAACGAGACGTGGGGTGAATATGCATGGGTACTGACCGACTACCTTGCCCGCTCCAGCTCGATGCTCCAGCAGGGAAACTCCGTCGCTGACATATTACTATACTACGGAGAGGACTTGAATATCACGGGGCTCTACGGTGGACAGGCTTTCAGCAGTCTGCCGCAGGTTCCTGACGGGTATAACTACGATTTCGCGAATCCGACCGTGCTCAGGTCCGGGATCAAGGTTGAGAACAGGACACTCGTGGCTCCGTCGGGAGCGCGATACAGGGTTCTGTGGCTGGACAGGAACTGCGAGATGATGTCCTTGGATATTCTTAAAAAGATAAAGGAGTTCGCCGACGCTGGGGTGATCATCTGCGGCAAGGAGCCGAAGAGTTGCGCGGGGCTCAAGGCTGACGACAGGGCTTTCGCCTTGATTGTGGATGACATCTGGCATTCGCGCAGGAAGAATGTATTTGCCAAAGGGCTTGAAGACTGTTTGAGGCGCAGCGGGATTCAGCCGGATTTCAGGGCCACGGTCACTTCACCGGTCGCGGAGCCTGTGGTTCGGCATAGCTCACCAACCATCAAAGCGACAGGTGGCTCCGCAGGTCACTTCGACAAGCTCAGTGACCGAAATATGTCGCTCAGTGACCAGGAAAATGCTGTCGAGGCGCCGGCGAACGCTCCGGACAGTTACGGAGACTTTAAATATGTCCACAGAACCCTACCGGACAGCACACAGATCTACTGGGTGAGAAACTTCTCCGGAAAGGATTCCAATGTAGAACTCAGTTTCCGGGACGGCGGTAAGTTCGCGGCCATATTCAATCCTGAGAATGGGGATGTCACGGACGCCGATGTCAAGTTCGGTAACGGCCGTTCGACCGTCTCGCTTCCGCTGCTCTCCGCCGACGCAAGGTTCGTCGTGCTGTCAAACAGGCCGCAGATCAAGGTGACCATCGACACTGTGTTTGTCAATACGACAGACACAACTATGATTTGCACATCGGACTCTACTGAGGTTCACCCGGTTGATTCGCTGGTGAGTGCCGGCCACTTCGATACTTCGGCAAGCTCAGCACAACGCAAGCTCAGTGACCAAGGAATATCTCTCAGAGACCGGCAAAATTCGGTCGCTGAGCCTGTCGAAGCGACCACAATCCAGACCGTCACCTCGACCTGGCAGGTGCATTTCGACCAGAAGAACGGCGGCACCGCCGACGAGGAGTTCCCAGAACTGGTGTCCTGGACCAGGAAGGAGAACCCGATCGTGAAATACTTCTCCGGCACCGCCATCTACAAGACCACGGTGACTATCGACTCCACCCAGCTGGCCACCAGCGCAAGGATATTCATAGATCTTGGAGTCGTGAAGAACATCGCAGACCTTTCCATCAACGGCACCCCAGCCGGCGTCCTCTGGAAGGCCCCGTTCAGAACCGCCGACATCAAGCCGCTTCTCAAAGAAGGAGACAACCTATTGGAAATCAAGATCACCAACGTCTGGCGCAACCGTATGATCGGCGATGTGCAACCCGGCGAGAAACACCCCGTCACCGCCATCCGCCGCTTCTACAAGTCCACCGACAAACTCCTCCCTTCCGGCCTCCTCGGCCCGGTACGAATCATTACTGAACAATAAGAAGCTGTTTTGAATTGTTTGTTTGAAGGTTTGAGAGTGAAAAACTTCAGTTTCGACCGCTTCTTCCAAGGAAGATAGCGGTGCTATCTGACTGAAGAAGCGGGAAGAAAATGAAGATTTTTCACCTCAAAGAACATTTCAAACAATTCAAAACAGCTTCTAATATTTGGTAACTATATAGCAGTTGACTAACGTGGTATGCAAGCGGTCGCCAAGCAGTTACATACGCGCTGGCGTCACCCGCATTTTGTGAATATGGCGGCACGATGCGAAGGAAGGTAGTCAACTTGTATATATTCCCCAACTATTATTCCGGGTGAAAAAGGAGTGGTTAGACACCCGGAAAGATATCCCTGATTGGAGTCGGGTGCGGAAAGCCACTTTTTTCACCCGATGCATAAGCCCGGGATCTTCCGCCACACCTTGTCTTATATGACTACGATGGAGATTGGGTCCTTTACATACAGATTCTTATGCATGAATACCAACGAATCACAATTACTTAAATATCAGCATCATAAGGAAAACTCCTATATAATTTACAAAACAAAAGTTAGTCAACTATTATATAGTATCCTTTATAAAAAAAGACAGGAGATTCCGGATGTGATTATTATCCGAAAAGTTCCGGATTGCTTCCAAGACGGACGAGTTTGATGATTTGTTCACTTTCATCAACCCATATCAACAGGAAGTCATTCTCAATATGACATTCAAGCGTACCTCTATAATTGCCGGACAAAGGATGTGGCCGGTATTTTTCAGGTACCATACCTGTTTCAGACAGATGCGTAAGACCGGACAGCCTACAACTTGGCGACCTGGGTGGCGTTGCGATATTCGGCGGGGGTCTGGCCGGTCATATGGCGGAAGGCGGTGAAGAAATAGTCATGATTGTTGTAGCCAACATTGTAGGCCACCTCCTTGATGCTCATCGTCGTGTTGGTCAGCAGCTCCTTGGCCTTGCTCATCCGCACCTCGTTGATGAACCTCGCCGGCGAGAACCCGGTATATTCCTTGAAAGTCTTGCGGAAAGAGGAATAGCTCAGGCACAGTTTCGCCGCCACCTCCTCCGGAGAGATCGTCATATAATGGCTGTGGATCATCACCTTCGCCTGACTGATCTTGTTCGCCGTGTCCGACTCCTGGAACTGCGAGTTCCTGTCGTAGAAATACGCGAGGCTGAGCAGTCGGTCCACTATGCCGGCCAGAACCTGCTGGAAACCAGACTCCTGAGCCACGGCGGCGTTGATCGCGGAAGTGTAGAGGTTCACTATGTCCACGTGGATATTCACCTTGAACAGCGGTCTGTCCTTCAAGAAAAAGCCCTGCCTGATCAGATTGTCGATGAACTCCCCGTTGAAGCCGATCCAATATTCCTTCCACCCCGTCGATTTGTCAGGATAGTAGGAATGCCACTCGCCCGGGAAAAGCAGGAACATCATCCCGCCTTTGACCGGGATTGACTTCGACCGTCCCAAGGTCTCGCAGGAAAACCGGCCCTTGCCTTCTGTTATGTAAAGGAGCTGATATTCCTGGAGAATCCTTCCGCTGGCGACGGAAAACACATAGCGCGACGGATGGTTGCGAGGCGGATAGTCCATTCCGGGAGCGATCTCCTGAAAACCCACCGAGTTGACGGCAGTCCCCCACTTGAGGTCAACAGGATTAACCGCCAAATATTTGAGATGAACCGAAGCCATAGTTTGCAGACCTTTTGTTACTAATTGTGCGTCACAAATATAGCAAAAAATAATTCCCAATCAAATTTCCAAGTTATAATATCAAAATATTCAGCGGTAAAACAGCGAAAAAAAACAAAATTTGTAAAGCACAAAAAAGCCACGTAATTTATGAAATTTCTAGCATTTGATCTCGGAGCCACGAGCGGCAGAGCCATCATCGGAACTGTCGAAAACGATAAGCTTACCTCAGAGGAAGTCTATAGATTCCCGAACGCCGTCAAGGAGATAGACGGAAAATATTACTGGGACATCAATTCCCTCTTCGACCACTTCAAAGCGGCTCTGAAAAAGGTCGCCGGAATGGGCGTGAAGATCGAATCGATCGGTATCGACACCTGGGGCGTGGATTTCGGCCACATCGGCAAGGACGGCGGAATCATCGGAATGCCAAGGGCTTACAGGGATCCTTACACCGACGGAATCCCTGAGGAGGTCTTTGAAATCATCCCCCGCGAGGAGCTCTACTCCGTCACCGGAGTCCAGATAATGAACTTCAACACCATCTTCCAGCTCTACGCGCAAAGCAAGGAAGCCGGTTCAAGGCTGCCTCAGACCGACAAGATCCTCTTTATGCCTGACCTGCTGGCGTATATGCTGACCGGAGAGATGGTCTGCGAATATACCGACGCGTCCACATCGGGCCTCATCAACCCGCGCACAAGGGACTTCCAGAGAGACCTGCTTGAGCGTCTCGGAATCAACCCTTCCCTACTGCTTGACATCACCCAGCCGGGTACTAAGGTCGGTGTGCTCAAAAAGGAGCTTTGCGAGGAGACCGGAATGGAGACGGTTCCTGTGATCGCCGTAGCCGGACACGACACAGCCTCAGCCATCGCCGCCGTACCTGCGTCCGGCGAGAACTTCGCCTACCTCAGCAGCGGCACCTGGAGCCTGATGGGCATCGAGTCCAAGACCCCGATCATCGATGAAAAGTCTTATGAATATAACCTCACGAACGAGGGTGGAATAGAAGGCACGACCAGATTCCTCAAGAATATCACGGGAATGTGGCTGCTGGAACAGAGCCGCAAGACCTGGGAGGCGGAAGGCCGGGAATATTCATACGCCCAGATGGAGGCTATGGCCCGCGAGGCCATCGACTTCCCGTCTACGATCAACCCGGACGATCCACGTTTCGCCGCTCCGAAGGATATGTACGCCGAGATCAAGGCGGCCCTTCAGGAGTCAGGCCAGAGGGTTCCGGAGAATGATGGTGAGATGATCAGCTGCATCTATCACAGCCTCACCAAGAGGTACAAGGAAGTCATCGGGATGCTTCAGGGATTCGCGTCATTCAAGATCGAGAAACTCCACGTGATCGGTGGCGGATCGGCCAACAAACTTATGTGCCAGCTGACGGCCGACACACTCGGAATCCCTGTCATCGCAGGTCCGATGGAGGGCACGGCGATCGGCAACATTATGCTCCAGGCCAAGGTGGCCGGCCTTGTGGGAGACCGTTGGGATATGCGCCGCATCATCGGAAACTCCATCCAGACAATCACCTACGAGCCAAGGAGTTAGTCCTCAACGACAAAGAGCGGACTGTTCCGGAATCAATTTTGAGAATATAACAAATCATAAACTAAAAATAATATGAACGAGAATCTGATAACCAAGGCCTATGAGATGGCCAAAGAGCGTTACGCCGCCATCGGCGTGGACACAGACAAAGCGATAGAGCTTCTTGAGGAGACCCCGATCTCCCTCCAGTGCTGGCAGGCTGACGACGTGATGGGCTTCGAGAACGACACCGCCCTCACAGGCGGAATCCAGGCGACCGGCAACTACCCTGGCCGCGCCCGCAACATCGACGAGCTCCGCAGCGACATCAAGTTCGTGAAGAGCCTCCTCGGTGGAACACAGCGTCTGAACCTGCACGAGATCTACGGTGATTTCCAGGGCAAGCACATTGACCGTGACGAGGTTGAGCCGGCTCACTTCCAGAGCTGGATGGAATGGGGTAAGGAGAACGGGATGAAGCTCGACTTCAACTCCACATCCTTCTCGCATCCTAAGAGCGGTGACCTCTCACTCGCCAACCCGGACAAGTCCATCCGTGACTTCTGGATCGAGCACACAAAGCGTTGCCGCAGGGTGGCCGACGCGATGGGCAAGTTCCAGGGCGACCCTTGTATAATGAACATCTGGGTTCACGACGGATCGAAGGACCAGACCGTGGAGCGTCTCCGCTACCGTGAGATTATGGCGCAGTCCCTGGACGAGATTCTCGCCGAGGATCTGCCGGGAATGAAGACCTGCCTTGAGGCTAAGCTCTTCGGAATCGGCCTTGAGAGCTACACCGTCGGCTCACACGACTTCGTGACCGGCTACTGCTCGACCCGCAAGCTTATGTACACCCTTGACACAGGCCACTACGAGCAGACCGAGAACATCAGCGATATGGTCGCTTCCCTCCTTCTCTTCGTGCCTGAGCTGATGCTCCACACTAGCCGTCCTGTACGTTGGGATTCCGACCACGTTGTCACGATGAACGACCAGACCCTCGACCTGTTCAAGGAGGTTGTCCGCGCAGGTGCCCTCGACCGCACACACATCGGTCTTGACTACTTCGACGCATCGATCAACCGCATCGGAGCCTACATCATCGGCACCCGCTCGACCCAGAAGTGTATGCTTCAGGCCTTCCTTGAGCCGCTTGAGACCCTCCGCAAGTACGAGGACAACGGCAAGTACTTCCAGCGTCTCGCCCTTCTGGAAGAGGCCAAGTCACTTCCGTTCGGAGCCGTTTACGACTACTTCAACCTCAAGAACGGTGTTCCTGTAGGCCAGGACTTCATCGCTTCCGTCGAGAAGTACGAGGCTGACGTCACCTCAAAGAGGTAATAAAAAGACTCTAAATAGAGAAGCCGGCCATTTCATCGGTCGGCTTCTTCGTTTTTCAGATAATTTTCAAAATAAGACTATCCAAACACAAGGAGGGCGATGCTTTGAGGTGCCAGAACATGCCCGTCAGACGTGGATGACAGAGCGGTGTCTTCCGGCGATTGAGCCAAAACCAACTTCCTGGCCGGGACAGAAACCTTGAATTCCAAAGGAGTGTCCTCGGAAATATTCCAGACCACAACGCCGGTCTTCCTGCCGGAGACAAAAGATTCGGCCGGAAACATGGTACGTTCCCGCTCACGCAGGGAAGAGTCACTGGCGTACTTTATGAAATCCCTCAATATGTCCATGTCATAGAATTTCAAACGTTCCCTGAATGAATGGCGGACTAGAAATAATAAGTGTAGCTCATGCCAAGGAATGGAGAGATTTTATCGAATCCTTTGAACATACCTTTAATATAATGAATATAGTAACAGTGCCAGTCACCTTTGGCCCATGCGAAACCGTATGACGCTTTAATGGCACGTGATGTCTGAAAACCATATTGGTAGCCAACACCAACATACATTGACGTATATTCGGAAGTGATGACATTCCAGTTCAAATCCACCGGAATCACCATCTCATTTACGGTCAGGCTTTCCTTTGAGCCATAGGAAGAATCATCATATCTTATTTTTGTGTAGGCCATCAGAGCCTTGGCTCCGATAATAAGATTCAACGGATGTCTCTGGTCTCCGAACCTTATCATCCCACCTGCAGCTATTGAGAAAGGATATGCCTCATAACCAGTGTCATAAGAATATCCAACATCCGCTGACAAAGTTAATCCAAAGCGTATGCAAGATTGGCTGGACCTATAACTTCCGCGGGATGATGCATCTGATGACCTACTTTGTGACGCCGATGTCTTGTAAACCGAGGAATATGCTTCATTATTCCGGGCGGCGGTGGCGTATTTGTCGCCCACATACCTGATTGTCTCGTCATCAGCGGCATATTCCATGGCCATTCTTTTGTCCGCGTAGGAGGATTCAGACGTGAACTTGTCCGCCATCAGGCGGGCGATCTTGCTGGAGGCGCGCTTGTCATAGGAACTGGCGGGATAATCCTTGCGGAATTGCTTCAGCGCGTCGATGGTGTTGACACGGAGGGCGTTGAAATAAGCCTGCGAGGTTGACAGGTCGGCTATGGCGTCATCGGCCTCCTGTTTGTAGATCCGGTGCTCGGACTCGGCGAGATACCGCTTGTAGGAATCTATCGTATTCTGGCCTTTGGCTTTCAGCCAGAGAGGAAGATCATCGATCCTGTCGGCCACATCCTCCCGGAACGCGGAATCCGGATATTTCTTCATGAACGCATCGAGACTGGCGACGCTTTGGCTGGCAACGGCATCGGTGTAATCCTTCCGTTCCATCGCGACACATTTGTCCAGAATCGCTTTCGCATCGGTGTTTGCAGGGTACTTGGCCAGAATCTTCCTGGCAAGATCCGCGGCGCCGGTCACATTGCCGCTGTTGTAGCGGGCCTCCGCCTGACGTATGGCGGAACCAACGTCCTGGATCAGAACGATTCCCGAACCGGAAACGCGGGCATGGCATGGAACCGGACCACATACGGCCGCCACACCAAGTATAAGGCTGAAAACTATATTTCTCATCAGAATCTTGGGTCTAAGTCATTAGCCGCGTTGTTGTACTTTATTGAATTGTACCTGGACAGGAAAGCGGCGTTTGAATATGATTTCTTCTCCAAATACTCTTTCCCTTTCCGGACTTTCTGGTAATCCCTGTCGAAATCATCCTTGTCAAGTCTCCCTGATCTCGTAGGCATACTCAAGAACCTGCTCGACCTGTTCCTCATCAAACCATTCGTAAAAGACCTGTCTGAATCCGTCGTTCGCATCCAGAAGTATCTCTCTGGAGAAAAACTGTATTCCTGAGTTGGCTATTAAAGTCTGGACCATAAGTCTCGTTTTATTTTGGGGTTATCATATTTTGCGGCTCCACTCTGCCCAGTGGTATGGCATTGCCGCAAATATAACGAATTTTGTCCGGAAAGCGAACATCTTTCTGAACCAATGAATATACGTGGCGGATAAGCGGCTCATAATCAATTAAAAGACCAAAGTCCTGACGCTGGTAACGGCATCAGGACTTCGGTCTTTATATTCATTTACAGCACATTAAGTGCCACGGCTATTTTTTCAGGCCGGAGTTGAGGAAGGCTATGAAACCATCGACGGAAAGATTATAGCCACGGACCGGGGCAAGCTGGTTGCCTTCGGCGTCAAGAAGGGCATAGTTCGGCTGGGCGTTTACTCCGAACCGTGTACGGGCTATGTAAGAGTTCACACGACCGATCTCCTTCAAGGTCTTGCCATCCGGAGTGGTCAGCCATTCCGCCTCATCGAGTTTGGTCTTGTCATCCACATAAAGAGCCACAAGGACATATTCATTCCTGAGAATATTCAGGACTCTCGGATCGCTCCAGACGCGCTGTTCCATCTCGCGGCAGTTGACGCAGCCGTGGCCGGTGATGTCGACGAAGACGGGTTTGCCCTGGGCCTTGGCGGCGGCGAGGCCTTCCTCCAGGGTGAAGTAGCCGGTCAGACCGAGCGGCATCTTGAGGTCGTACTTCTGGCCGTAGGTGGAGACACCGGTCACTGAGCTTGTTGATGTGCTGGTTTCTTCGGTCGCTTCGATGGTCACTGAGCCTGTCGAAGTGACCGTTCCCACCGGAGTGTCCGCATAATTGTAAACCACAAAATCCTGAGTCTCAAGCGGAGGAAGGTAGCCGGACAGAGCCTTCAGCGGAGCGCCCCACATTCCCGGAATCATATAGACCACGAATGTGAAGACGGCGATCGCAAGGCCGAGCCTCGGCACAGAGACATGCTCCACAGGATCGTCATTCTTGAAACGTAGCTTGCCAAGAAGGTAAAATCCGAGAAGCGAGAACGTGACGATCCATATTCCTAAATATACTTCCCTGTCAAGCAGTCCCCAGTGGTAGGTCTGGTCAGCGACGCTGAGGAACTTGAAGCCAAGCGCTACCTCGATGAAGCCGAGCACGACCTTGACACTGTTGAGCCAAGAGCCGGACTTGCCTTTCATCTTTTTCAGCAGCGACGGGAACATCGCCAGGATCGTGAACGGCAAGGCGAAGGCGACGGAGAAGGCGAGCATCGTGACCATCGGAGTCCAGAACTCTCCCTGAGTTGATTTGATCAGCACCGTGCCGACAATAGGACCGGTGCATGAGAATGACACCAGCACAAGGGTCAGAGCCATGAAGAATATGCCGCCGAGTCCTTTGCCGCTGGACTTCGCGTCACTCTTGTTGGCAAGGCTGGACGGCAGCTCGATCTCGAAGGCGCCGAAGAAGGATGCCGCGAAAATCATGAACACGATGAAGAATATCAGGTTCGGCAGCCAGTGTGTCGCAAGCCAGTTGAATATGTCGGCGGTGACCGTATTCCCTCCGATTATCCATGTCAGGCCGATGATCACACTGATCGGAACAGTGTACAAAAGGACAATGAAGAGACCGTAGATGAAAGCCTTGAAGCGGCCTTCAGCGGCGGTCGAGGACTGTTTCATGAAGAACGACACCGTCATCGGCACCATCGGGAACACACATGGGGTCATCAGCATGGCGAATCCCCACAGGATGGCTTCGATGATCAAAGCCCACAGAGACCCTTCGTTATCGCTATTATCACCGGATGCGATACCGGCCTCAAGCGATGAAGAGGCCTCTTCCGACTTAGTGTCAATGGTAACGTCATCCGAAGACGCACTCGCCGCAGGTACAGCCGCAGCAAGCGGAACGGAGAATTCCCATGATTCCGGAGCCGCGCAGAACCTGTCGTTGCATCCGCTCCATGAGACTTCACCTGTGACCGTGGCCTCACTGCCGGTCAGTTTGACCCTTTGAGTGAGTGTCACAGAATCAAAGAAAACTTTTTCTCCTTGGAAATCAGACGGTTTTGTCACCTGATTGAGCCCACCGACCAATGAATATCCTTGATCGGAGGCGAATTCGATGGAAATAGGATTGTAGGCATGATCCACAGTGTAGATGTGCCATCCGTCCACAATGTTGGCCTTGAATGTCAGTTCATAGACATTCTCTGAAACCACCTTGCTGGAAACCGACCACTTGGCGGTGGCCTCCGGGGCTTGCGCAAAAGAGGCCACACTCCCGATAAGGAGTGCAGCCACCAACGCCACAGCTTTTTTGAAAGTATGTGTCATAGCGTCAAAACATTTGCCGTTATATTCAGAATGTTATTTAGCGTAGGCTACGGAACGGGTCTCTCTGATCACAGTGATCTTGACCTGTCCCGGATAAGTCATCTCCTCCTGGATCTTCTGGGCGATGTCAGCGGAGAGTCTTCCGGCCTGGTCATCGCTGACCTCCTCGGCGCCAACAATGACGCGGAGCTCGCGGCCGGCCTGGATGGCGTAGCTCTTTGTGACTCCCGGATAGGCGGCGGCAAGGTCTTCCATTCCCTTGAGCCTCTTGATGTAAGACTCGATGACCTCACGACGGGCTCCAGGACGGGCACCGGAAATCGCATCACCGATCATTACAATAGGAGAGATGATCGATGTCATCTCGATCTCTTCGTGGTGCGCGCCGATGGCGTTGCAGATCTCAGGCTTTTCCTTGTACTGCTCGGCCAGTTTCATACCAAGCAATGCGTGTGGAAGCTCCGGCTCCTCCTCGGAAACCTTACCGATGTCGTGCAGGAGACCGGCCCTCTTGGCGAGCTTAGGATTCAGACCGAGCTCGGCTGCCATGATGGCGCAGATGTTGGCGACCTCACGGGAGTGCTGGAGCAGGTTCTGACCGTAGGATGAACGGTATTTCATTCGGCCGATCAGTTTCACGAGCTCGATGTTCAGTCCGTGGATCCCAAGGTCTATGCAGGTTCTCTTACCTGTCTCAAGTATCTCGTCCTCAAGTTGTTTCTGAACCTTGGTCACAACTTCCTCGATACGCGCCGGGTGGATTCGTCCGTCAACGACAAGCTGGTGCAGGGCGAGTCTGGCAACTTCCCTGCGGACAGGATCGAACGCGGAAAGAAGAATGGCGTCAGGTGTGTCGTCAACCACGATCTCGACACCTGTGGCAGCCTCAAGGGCACGGATATTACGTCCCTCACGACCGATAATCCTTCCCTTGATCTCATCGTTCTCGATCGGGAATGTCGTCACGGCGTTCTCGATGGCGGTCTCGGTGGCCGTTCTCTGGATGGTGTTGATGACGATTCTCTTGGCCTCCTTGGAAGCGTTCAGGCGAGCCTCGTCCATCGTGTCGTTGATGTAGGCCTGAGCCTCGGTCCTCGCCTCAGCCTTCATATTCTCAATAAGAATGTTCTTGGCTTCCTGCGCGCTCATTCCGGCGATCGTCTCAAGCTGCTTGTTGGCCTGGGCGCTGAGTCTTTCATATTCCTCAGTCTTCTTGGCCAGGGTCTCCTGCTGGGCCTGGAAACTCGCCTTGGCGTTGTCAGCGTCACGCATCTTCCTCTGAAGCTCGGAATTCTGCTGGTTCAGAGAGTTCTCCTTCTGCTTGATCCTGTTCTCGGCGTCCTTGAGCTGGCTGTTCTTCTCGTTGATGTACTGCTCGTGCTCGCTCTTGAGCTGGAGGAACTTCTCCCTGGCCTGATGGATCTTGTCCTTCTTTATCCCCTCGGCTTCGATCTCGGCCTTGGCGATGATCTCGTTCTTCTGCCCTTTCAGAACTATTCTCTGAATGATTATGTAAGCCGCCAGCGCGATTACAGCGCCGATCAGGACTCCTATAAAAAATTGCAACATAATATCAATAAATATTTTAAATGTTCTAATATTCCCTTATATGTAACCGTGGCAGTCCTCCCCTGTCCATCCACAGCGTCATCCGTAACAGTCCGGCGCAAAAAAAACGACCGACAGTCCGGAACGGAAACTGATCGATCGTCTGAGAAACATTAAAAAAAGCCGTTAGCCGCTTGTCAGAAATCTTAATGAATAAGATTTGAGATCCGCACCGGTTCAGAAATCCATCGTCACGCACACAGGCGCAATCCCCGAAGGTAACCTTGGTCCGTCATGGCCGGCTCGAGCAAACTCGGTTCCGTGGAACTTGTTGATTTGAGCACGTGGGACTAACGGCCGTCTTTTTCAATATTCTTGATGTAGGACTCAACATCCTCCTGAAGTTTTTTCGCCTCGGCATCAGCGTCGGCGACTCTCTTCTGGTAGGCCAACCTTCCGACCGCCTCGTTCAGAGCCACAAAGGAAAGTTTGTCGGAAAGGGTCTTGTTCGGGTACTTCGCGTCGTAAGCCGCCAGTTTCTGGTTGATGGCGTCCGCCGCAAGCCTCATCATCCGCTCCATCTCAGGAGAGGAGGCGACGAGGGGATATTCATTGCCCGCGATCTTTATCTTGATGTTCTGTCCCATTCCTAATTCTCAAGCAAGGCGATGCACTTGTCAATCTCCTTGATAAGTCTCTCTATCTTTTCCTTGGCGGCGGAACTGTCTCCGCCCACTCCGAAAGCTTCGGACAGATGAAGGTTGTTCACCTGTTGTTCCAAATCCTCAATCCGCTTCCTACAGGACTCATTCTCAGCCCCGCACCGCACCAGCTCAGCCTGGAGCCTTTCACGCTCAGACCTTTCCGCTTCGTACAGCGCGATCAACTTTTCGATATCTGTCTTTATACCTTCAAGCATACCTCAGGACTGTTTTTACCTGCATGAGCGCAAATTTAGTAAAATATCTTCATTTGCACAAGAACTTCAACTGGCATCACCTATTAAATTCCAAGGAAAATTCATTCTCTTGTTTATCGCGCGCCATAGCGGCCTCATCACGCACGTCGTCATTCCCCAAAGCCACGCCTCGTGCGCAAGAACCGCCACCACACTCACGAAGCATTCCCCAAGCATCGCCTCGTGCGCAAGAACCGCCAACACACTCACGAAGCATTCCCCAAGCATCGCCTCGTGCGCAAGAACCGCCAACACACTCACGAAGCATTCCCCAAGCATCGCCTCGTGCGCAAGAACCGCCAACACACTCACGAAGCATTCCCCAAGCATCGCCTCGTGCGCAAGAACCGTCAACACACTCACGAAGCATTCCCCAAGCATCGCCTCGTGCGCAAGAACCGCCAACACACTCACGAAGCAGACCTGCTCATCAGCCAGCGTCCGATTTGCTAAACCAAAGTAAATATTATAATTTTGCAACAATATGACAACAACAGCATAACCATGACAATAACAGTGGAAAACAGGGAAATACCGGTGCTGCTTCTGACGGGATACCTCGGGAGCGGCAAGACAACTCTGGTCAACAGAATACTCTCCAACAAGAAAGGCATCAAGTTCGCCGTCATCGTCAATGACATAGGCGAGGTGAACATCGACGCGGACCTCATCCAGAAAGGCGGCGTTGTCGGCACCACGGACGACAGCCTTGTCCCTCTCCAGAACGGCTGCATCTGCTGCACGCTGAAAATGGACCTTGTCGCCCAGCTGAACGACCTCTGCCGCTCCGGCAAGTTCGACTACATCGTCATCGAGGCGAGTGGAATATGCGAGCCCGCCCCTATCGCACAGACCATCTGCTCCTTCCCTAAGCTTGTTCCTGAATATGCCCAATCGAATATTCCGAAACTCGATTGCATAGTCACCGTTGTGGACGCTCTGAGGATGCAGAGTGAGTTCGCCTGCGGGGACGCTCTCAAGAAGGACAATCTGGAGGAGGATGACCTTGAGAATCTTGTGATCCAGCAGATCGAGTTCTGCAACATCGTGCTTCTGAACAAGGCGTCCGAGGTGAAGCCCGAGGAGCTTGGCAGGGTCCGCAGCATAGTGAAGGCTCTGAATCCGAAAGTGACGATCTTCGAGTGCGACTATGGAGACATCGACCTTGACAAACTTCTGAACACCAGGATGTTCGATTTCGATAAGACGGCTACTTCGGCGGCTTGGATCAACGCCATCGAAGGAGAGGGCAACGAAGCTGATCATGATGACGATGACCACGATGAGGATCATGACGGGCATGGACATGACCATCATCACGAGGAACACGACCACGAGGGGCACGAGCATCACCATCATCACGATCACGAGGGTGGCGAAGTCGAGGAATATAACATCGGGACCTTTGTCTATTATCGCCGTCAGCCGTTGGACATCAACAAGTTCGATTGGCTCGTCTCCAAAAAGTGGCCGAAGAACGTGATCCGGGCCAAGGGTCTGTGCTATTTTGCGGACGAGAAGGACAAGTGCTACCTCTTCGAGCAGTCCGGAGTGCAGAAATCCATCAAGGACGCCGGTCTTTGGTTCGCCACGATGCCGGAGGATCAGCTTCAGGAGATGATGCGCAGGGACAAGAATCTGCGTAAGGATTGGGATCCGGTCTATGGCGACCGTATGATCAAGATTGTCTTCATCGGGCAGAATCTTGACCGCAAACAGATAGCAGATCTGATGGATTCTTGTTTAGGGGAGTAAGAAGCTGTTTTGAATTGTTTGAAATGTTCTTTGAGGTGAAAAATCTTCATTTTCTTCCCGCTTCTTCAGTCAGATAGCACCGCTATCTTCCTTGGAAGAAGCGGTCGAAACTGAAGTTTTTCACTCTCAAACCTTCAAACAAACAATTCAAAACAGCTTCTAAGTTTGGGGCGAACGCGAAAAAAAGGAAAATCCAAAATTTTGCACGTTACCAAAATTTTGGATTTTATTTTTTCGCTCACGCCAGTGAAACTTAGCGAACGACAGCGAAAAAATCAAATGGCGGATTTTGGTAACTTGCAAAATCCGCCATTTGCCTTTTTTTCGATGTCGCTCAGCACCTATGTCGCTTCGACAGGTTCAGCGACCGGGAATTACAGCTCGGTCACGAAATGGTGCTTGCCGGGGGCGAGGGTCTTGGTCTCGCGGGAACTGTCGGGGCCGGGGATGAGGGCGGTGGCGGTGGTGCCGGCGGGGATCTCGACGGTCCACTCGAACTTGTCGCCGGTGCGCTTCCAGTTGCTTACAATCTTTCCGTAAGGCGAATCATAAGAGCAGTTCACCCAGTCAAGGCCTTCGATTGGGTAAGGCTTCAGCTCGATTGACTTGTAGCCTGGCTCGGCAGGACGTATGCCGCCAAGATATTCATAATACCAGGTCACGAGGTCGCCGAGAAGCATCACGTGGTTGCCGGAGTTCATCGCAGGATCGGCGGTGTTGCCGTTCCAGAGCTCCCAGATTGTCGTGGCACCGTTTTTCGCCATGTAACCCCAGCTTGGATAGGTCTCGTTCGTGGCGATCTTCAAGGCAAGATCCGGTCTGCCGAACTCGGTGAGAGTGCGCATCAGAACCATCATGCCGACAACCCCGCAGCTCACATGCCCGTCGCAGTCCACCTCGGTCTTGTGCACGATGTGCTCGAACACATCACCCTCACGCCCGTCAGGAACCATTCCGAAATAAAGAGGAAGCAGGTTGGCAGTCACCGTGTTGTTGCCGTAGAAGCCTTCCTTAGCGTTGAAATACTTCGCGTTGAACGCCTCACGGGCCGCGGCGGCATATTCATTGAATATCTTCACATCCTCCGGATGACCGGCGATCGGAGCGAACTCTATCATCTTGTTCAAGAGGAAAAAGTAGAATGGAGTGGATATCAGAGGCGAGGCTGTCTTTCTCGCAGGATCCTGTGAATGAATAAGTTCCAGAGATTCAGGCGGCATACACCAGTCCCCGTAGGTGTCCTTGATCATCACACCGTCCCTGAGGTATCTTGACCTCATATATCCAAGCCACTTCTTCATAGCACCATAATGGTCCTTGATGGACTGGTCGTCCCCGAATCGGCGATAGACCATGTCCGCGCCTGTCAGGAACGCGCCCGGCCAGGTGAAATTGTCCTGATAGAGGGTCCAGTAGCGAGGGCAGACGTCCGAGATGCTGCCGGCCTCGTTCTGCCCGTCATGGATGTCAGTCAGCCACTTGGAATAGAGGGCGTGGTTGTTGAATATGTAGGATTCGCCGTAGCAACCCATCGTGCGGTCACCAAGCCAGCCAAGCCTCTCGTCCCTCTGAGGGCAGTCGGTAGGCATACCGCGATAGTTGCCCCTGATTCCCCAGAAAGCATTGTGGTAAATCTGGTTGATGACAGGGTTGGATGTCTCGAAATGTCCCGTGACGGCCATCTTGTCGTACATCACCTGCCCCTCGAAATCGCCGAGCTTAGGTTCGTTCTTCAAGCCTTTTATCTCAACGTAACGGAAACCGTGGTAAACATATTCAGGATGCCAGACGATCGGCTTGCTGTCCTTTGCGATGTAGGTGTCAAGGACCTTTGCGGTACGGAGATTGGCAAGGTAGAGAGTGCCGTCAGGATTGAGAAGTTCAGCGAACTTCATCGTGAGGGTGTCGCCTCTTTGCAGTCCTCGGGCCTTGATCTGAAGGCGGCCGACCATATTCTGTCCCATATCAAGGATGTAACCGTGATCGGTCTTGGTGATGGAGACCGGCTTCACGATGTCCTGAACAGCGATGTTAGGGTTAGGCTGGAGAACCAGTCTGCCGCCCGGAGCGTCCATCAATGAGGCCTTCGCCCAAGCGGAATCATCGTAACCGACCTTTGTCCATCCGGTCAATTCCTTACGGGCATCATAAGTCTCACCGTCGAACTCGTTGTTGGCTCTGATCGGTCCCTCGCAGGTGATCTTCCAGCTCTCGTCGCTGAGAACGGTCGCCGTGCGGCCATCCGTGTAAACAATGTCCAACCGGTACCAAAGCCTCGGTACCCCGAAGCCCTTCATACCTGGCTCCCTCATCGTGGTATAACGGCCGCAGCCAAGGCTTACGGCAAGAGCGTTCTGACCTTTCTTGAGAGCCTTACGGACATCGAACTCATTGAAATATACCCTTATCCTGTACTCCGACACGGTCGGGGAAAGTTCCTGGTCACGGGTGATATATTCCCCGTTGATCCAAGTGTCATAGACTCCGAGGCCGCTGATGCGGAGGGTCGCCTCCTTCACCTTGCCGTCAAGTGTCACTTCCTTGCGAAGGTAGCGGGCAGGGAGCACGGTGCTGCCTTTCAGGACATCACCCTCATAGTCGCAGCCGATCCATTTCCCGTCATATTCGGCGGCGGAGACTGTCAGAGTGGCGGCGAGTGCCGCGAATGCTGTTAAAATTCGCTTGATCATTATCTGAATATTTTAGTGTTATTTCTTGAATATGAGGTTGATATCCCGCTCGATCGCCGGACCTGCGATGTTCTCCGGCACGAAAGACCAGTGGCCGATCTTGGCAGGGTCACCGATGACGGCCGGGTCGATCACACGGTTCTTTTTGAGATATTCATAGAGAATCTCGCGGATCTCCGGGTAATATTCAACGGTCCTTTCGGCGATCTTGTCCGTGTCGATTCCGACCTCGGCGAGGAGTCCGCCGCCACCGCTAGCGCGGTAGGAAGTCATCGCTACGTTGTAGGTCTCGTCCATACTGAACGGCTTTCCATCGGCCATAGAGGTGATCACGATCCTTGAGCCGAAAGGCTTTGTGACATCAACGGTGTAGTCGATTCCGGCGGCGGAGTCGAAGTTGTAGGCACGCTCGATGAACGACCAACCCTTCTGGCCCGTGCGCGGGTCGTCCTTCTGGACTATGTTCAGCACGTGGTCGGTCGGTTTGGTGGCAGTGACAATCCAACGGTTGTAGGAGGCCTCCAGATAGTCCTTGATCTCCTTCCCGGTCATCGTGATCACATAGAGCTGGTTTTCAAACGGATAAATTGTAAACAAGTCCTTGTAAATCAAAGTCCCACCCTTGACGAATCCGTCATAGGTCAATGGAGCCGCGATCGAGATCCGCGCCGGAGCGCAGCCAAGGCAAAGCGTGTGGACAAGGTTCACATAATCACACATTCCCTTGTACGCGTCACGGGTACGCATATCAACCTTCAACTCACCGACCTCCTGGGTGGTGAAGACCTGCACGGCCTGATAGTCCTCGTAAAAGTCCCTTTCCATCTGAGTGTCAATCCTGTGGGGATCAACCGGAATGAGTTCCGTGGAATGGGTCTTGGAAACGACCTTGCCGTCCTTAACGGTGACATTCACCGTTCCGTGTCCCACAAAGCGGCAATGGCTTCCGGAATTTATGAGTCCGATGCTGTCGCAGCAGGTCACGAACGGCCTGTGGTCGTGAGAGCAGACCACGAAATCCACTCCACGCAGACTCTTGTACAGATCCATTCCCTGTCCTTCCAGCATCGAGCCGTCTCCGGGTCCTGTTCCCGAATGCACGGACACGATCACCACATCAGGCTTCTCCTTGGCCCTCACCTTGTCCACATCCTCCTGAGCCAGAGGAACAAGGCTCTCGAACGTCATTCCGCTCCAGAGTTTCTCCGACAGCCAGTTCTTCATGTTGGCGTTTGTGAAACCCAGTACGGCGACCTTCAGTCCGCCCTTCTTGTAGATCTTGTACAAAGGAAAATACGGTTCCCCGTTGTCAGTGCGGATAGCGTTTCCAGCCAGAAACGGAATCCCGTGCGACTCAAGGTCCCGGGCGATGCGGTCATAGACCTTGTGACCGGTCTCGATGTCATGGTTGCCCACCGTGACGGCATCGTAGCCCATGTAGGCGGCAAGGCGTGGATAGACATGAGGAGAGAGTGTGTCCACATAGTTGAAATAGTACGCGGCGTTGTCTCCCTGAAGGCAGTCCCCCGCATCGATGAAGACAACTTTGTCGGCACCGGCCGCAGCACGGACGCTGTCCACTATCGGCTTGACGGCTAAAAGGGACTTCTTCACCCCGTTCCCGACATAGGTGGAATCGAAATAGGTTCCGTGCACGTCATTCGTGGTAAGAAGCTGGATGACATATTCCCCGTCCTTGGGACCTGAACCGCATCCGGCCAACAGAAATCCGGCGGAAGCGGCGACAATGATAGACTTGAATATTACTTTCATACCTTATAAATAAATTTCAAAATTCCTTTGCCTGCGTGAGCCTCCCGAAGCCTTAGCCGTTTTCCTGGAGTTCAAGGCACGCCCGAGATCGAACAGGACGCTCAGCTTCTGCTGGCTGCCCTGGAATCCATCACCTGTGAAATGGAACACGGCGGAAAGCCTCAGACGCACGAAATCAGCGATATACGGCTGCCAGTAAATCTCGGCACGGTCATAAAACCCGGAATGCTTCCAGTTCCCGCCATAGTCACAGACGCGGTAGAACGGACTTCCGGCGTACAAATCCTGTCCGAGCATATTCCCTCCTCCGTCAATGGTGAAGTAGTAAGGCATCTGGCCCGTGCCATAGTAGGAATCATTCTGAACGCCCAGTTTCTTGTACGCGAGGTTCAGCGTCAGCAGCCCGCCGAACGCAGGCTCAAGCCCCGTCTCGTTGATCCTGTCCTGATGTATTCCTTGAATATAGCTGAGCTTGGAGTTCCAACGGAAGTCGCGTCTCCCGGCGGTCAGCGACACGAAAGGCGAGACAAGAATATTATCCACCACGCCCCGATATTCAAGCGTGTTGGCGAAGTGGTACATAGTCGCCGTCCACCCGGCGCGCAGGAAATCACCGGCAAGGGCGTAATTGCCGTATGTGAATATCTGGAAGCGCTCACGCCGTCCGTGCCCGATCATTCCCATCCAGTCCAAACCGGCCTCGCAATAGCCTTTCCGGGTCTCGTACTTCAGGAGTAATCCTTCTATGTTGTTGTCATAAAACTGGTTGACATCGGAGATGAACAGGGACGGAACCTGATCGGCCTTCACAGGATCCTCCGCCCAGCCCTGATAACCCGAGCCGAAAACGGAGTTCCCGCGCGGGAATATTCCCGCCAAGAGATTGAATTTTCCGCTTCTGCGCCGGCTTTCAAGGCCGTACCAGAATGTCATCTCCCGGAAAAGTCCTATGTTCTGAAGATCCTTGTCACTTTCGGACACGGGGGCCTCACCCATATTCTTCATCACATCGATTCCGAGCGTAAGCTGATGGGTGAACCGGCCGCCCGCCACCTTGACACCGACCGTGGGAGTCAGCCTGGCGGCGTGAACCGTGCCGGATGTCTCGAACTTGTTGCCAGCGCCATCATATTCCCGATTGTCAAAATAGTACTGAAAATCAGCGCCGTAGGTAAAGGTAGCCTTTTGTTGGGCACGACCGGCGAAGGCCGACGCCAGAAGAAGTGTTATTACAATTACGCTCTTTCTCATATTCATAAGCCCGGAAGGAAAAATCCCGCCTCCGAGGCAGTTTATGCAAAATTACTTATTATTTTGTAATTTCGCACCCGTATGGAAGGACTCAAATTACAGACCCCAGTGGAAACCGGCCGCGGTGCTGTCAGCATCTCGCTGAAAGACAGGATATTCGTCCTCGGCAGCTGCTTCGCCGACAACATGGGACAGAAGATGGTTGACCTCGGTTTCGACGTCTGCCTCAACCCGTTCGGAACACTTTATAATCCCGTCTCCGTTTGTAACTCCATCGCCCGCCTGACATCAGGAATCCCGTTCTCCAAAGATGAGTGCGTCCAGATGGGCTCCGGTGCCGGCCTCGTCTGCTCGTTCAGCCACCACACATCCTTCGCCCGCCGCACCGAGGACGAGTTCCTGCAAGTCGCCAATGCATCTTTGAAGGAAGCCTCGTTCCGGTGGAAAGCAGCCTCCAAAGTCATCATAACCCTCGGCACGGCATGGATTTATGAATATACCCGCTCAGGCGAGACCGTCTCGAACTGCCTCAAGATCGAGGCGAAGGAGTTCACCCGCAGACGCCTCTCAGTCCGCGAGACAGCGACATTGCTCATGAATATGATCGCGCGGCATCCGGAGAAGGAATTCATGTTCACCGTCTCTCCCATCCGCCACTTCAAGGACGGGGCGCATGGCAACCAGATCAGCAAAAGCACACTCCTGCTCGCCCTGGACGAGGTTCTGGCGAAGTTCCCGGAGCGCTGTGAATATTTTCCAGCCTACGAGATCGTGCTTGACGAGCTGCGGGACTACCGTTTCTATGCCGCCGACATGATCCACCCGTCCGACCAGGCCGTGGACTATCTCTGGTCCAGATTCGTCAGGTTCGCCATGCCGGAATCGGAACTTCCCGCGCTGGACGCCAGACGCAGGGAACTCCTCCGCGCGCAACATCGCCCCATTCATGGATAAGAAGCTGTTCTGATTTGTTTGTCTGAAGATTTTCACCTCAAAGAACATTTCAGTAACCTTCAAAATAAATAAGCTGCATCTTCTTAAGGAATCTTTTCGGTCGATATCTCTCATCAGTCATGTGCCACCGGCACACTCCATCTTCGAAAATAGATCCATCCTCGAAAATCTTCTCTTAATCTGAAGCAACTTATTATTTTCATGTTCCTCAAACAATTCAAAACAGCTTCTAAGGGCATTATCCGCAAAGAATGCCAATCATTTACAAACCACGGACACGATAAAACGCCACCAACGGTATTCAATCCACTATCACTGTGGCTGACCCTCCCTCGGGATATGGGGGTCAGCCACACACTATGGCCTCCCAGCATTTCCAGAGCCACTCTTGCGTGCCTGTGGTTTGCATAGGGTTTGCACAGGGTACCAAAAAATCAAAACAGCAGAGCAATTCACCCTGCTGCCAGATTCATTTGCAACGCCTATATGTATATGGCGCTCAAGTGATTAACCGTTCCAAATCATTTGTAATTGAACTCGGCCACTGACGGTCATGTCGTAAATTCTGTCAATCCCATGAATTTGGGAATGATGAGTTCCTCGGTATTCGTCTAATAAACGTAATTTTGTGAAAAGGTAATATGTTTTTCAAATGGAAGCGGATAGAATGAGAATGTAGCCTCAAAAGAGGAGACAGTTGCGGCGGCAAAGTGTGTGCTTAGGTGTGTGTGATTGATAAACAATTGATAATCAGGAGATATCGCACTTACCTTTAGTCGAATCACGCTAAAGACAAACACCTAATCTATTAACTTATAATAGATTGCAAATCACGACACCTTATGGGGAGGATAACTGTTATAAAGCATATAGCTTCAATGCAAAGGAAAGGACAGACAGAGCGTGCCTAAGTAAGAAGCTGTTTAAATTTCAGTCGCATAATTTGTTATACATGAGTCGGCAGAAGGCGAGCTGAACCTTCGCCTCGCCCGTATCGGAATAGAACTCGTGATCAATGGCAATTCTTCGAAAGTTTTCCAACCAGGAGAAAGAGCGCTCCGGAGTGGCAGCACGGAGAATTTCTTCGGAGACTCGTCCGGACGGAGAACAACGGTAAACTCCGCACCGAGCTTTTGGCGTACGGTATCGGCCAATTTCCGTCCTTTGTATCCGCCGTCCGCCAGCATCTTTTTCAATCGGGGGAAGCAGCCCTTCATCTTGTCAATAACGCCATCCGCACCGACATTGTCATGGGCATTCGCCTCGTGAACCACCACCGCAAACGTTCTGCAATCATGCCCGACCTGAAAAAGTACCTGTTTTTTTTGCTTTTCCACCATAAAACGTTAAATTTGCAACATTGATTCATGCACGAAAAAAATCTCGAGTCAAGATGTTTTTTTACTTATTAATTTGTTAAACGGGCACATTAACAAAATTAGCCTTCTGTGGTAACTATAGTTCAAGTTTTTCTTGCACTTACGGGAAATTGTTAATACATTTATATGCAAAGCTCATTTTTATTCACTTCTATACAAATTTCTGATAAATGAAAAAGAATCGCACTTACAGAACGAACGCCTTTCTCGCGATGATGCTTGCAGGGTCTTTCCTGGCAGGAACGACCTCGTTAGCGTCTGAGTCCAAGGCCGGTTCGTTGTCGGAGGCGGCCGCCTCCCAGCAACAGAACCGCACTGTAACCGGAAAGGTCGTTGACGCGTCCGGTCAAGGTACGGTCGGCATCGGTGTAATGGTGAAAGGTACCTCAAACGGTACTCTGACCAATCCTGATGGAACCTTTACTCTCTCGAATGTGGCTCCCGGAGCCACTATCGTGTTCTCCAGCATCGGCTACAAGACGGTCGAGGTTGTCTATGAAGGCCAGCCTGTCAATGTGACCATCGCCGAGGACAACGAACTTCTTGATGAATCCGTAGTGACCGCCCTCGGTATCAAGAGGGAAAGGAAGTCCCTCGGTTACGCCGTGGAGGACATCAACGCTTCCGAATTGATGAAGAACAAGACCGCCAACGCGATCAGCTCACTGTCCGGTAAGATCGCCGGTGTGAACATCACCCAGTCATCCGGAGCCGCAGGATCCGGTGCTCAGATCATCCTTCGTGGTGGTACTTCCGGTTCAGAGAACCGCGACAACCAGCCGCTCTTCGTTGTGGACGGTATCATCTATGACAACTCCTCACAGGTTGTCGGAAACTCCGCCTTCGACGGTTCCGGATCAGGTTCGACAACAACCTCCAACCGTGTGATGGACATCAACCCTGAGGACATCGAAAGCATGTCAATCCTTAAGGGACCGGCCGCTTCCGCTCTTTACGGATCACGCGCCGCGAACGGTGTCGTGCTCATCACCACAAAGAAAGGTAAGGACGGTGTCGTTGAGGTCAATCTCAACACCAAGTACATCACATCTTGGGCAAAGTCTCTTCCTGAGGCGCAGACTGAGTACAGCCGTGGCTATATGGAGGATCTCTATGACAAAAGCGGGACCTACCTCGGGACTAAATTCAACGATTTCTCCTACAACTCTTGGGGAGAGAGAGTGGCGGCAGGCACACAGACCTATGATAATATAGGTAACTTCTTCACTCCTGCCGGAACGTGGGACACCAACCTGAGTGTTTCCGGAGGCCACAAGGACGGAAACTTCTTCCTTTCCGCTTCAAAATACGCTCAGGACGGTATCGTGCCGACCACCGGTTACGACAAGACCACATTCCGTTTCAACGGTGAGCAGAAGTTCAAGATCTTCACGTTCAGCGTCAACACCGCATATTCAAAGGCCACGACAGACAGGACCCTTACTTCGGGCGGTCTTTACGGATCATCTGGTACCGGTACCCTCGGAGCTGTCTATGGCTGGAGCACCACTGATGATATGGAGCACTGGGCCAACGAGGACGGAACCCGTTACAGAATGTTCGGAGACCGTCTCGATCCTTGGGAAGAGAGAGACAATCCTTATTGGATCCTCAACAAGAACAGCTACCGTGACAAGACCGAGCGTTTCACAGGATCCATCAATGTCCGCGCCGACATCACAAAGTGGCTCTTCATCAATTACCGTCTCGGCCTGGATACCTACAACACAACCAACTCTACCCGCATAGCTCCGGAAGGTGCGATCCAGCAGGTATGGCAGAAAGGTATGATGAGTGACAACACCCTTAAATATTCATACCTCTCCAACAACCTTATGATCAACGCCAACCACTCCATCGGTGATTTCCACGGAAACATCATGGCTGGTATGGCTACTGACGACACTTCCACCGACAGAAACTACAAGATGGCATGGAACTTCGAGGTTCCGGATTTCTATTCTTACGCCAACGCTACGGACAACAACAAGAAGTTCCAGCACTCGGCGACAAAGAAGAGACTTGTCGGTGTGTTCGGTGAGGTTCGCCTTGACTGGAAGAACACAGTTTTCCTCTCTGTTACGGGACGTAATGACTGGACTTCAACCCTTCCTGTCGAGAACCGTTCTTATGTCTACCCTTCAGTAAGTGGATCATTCGTGTTCAGCCAACTGCTTAAAGACACCGGCGTGATGTCTGATGACATCCTCAGCTTCGGTAAGATCAGGGCATCCTGGGCAAAGGTAGGTAAGGACACCGGCGCTTACGAGACCAACACCGCCCTTTGGCCTGTCGGCTCATACCTTTTGGGCAAGACCGGAGTCGGCGCTACCTGGACCCGTGGTAACCCATACCTCCGTCCTGAGATGAGCAAGTCTTCCGAGATCGGTCTCGAACTCCATTTCTTCCAGCACAGGTTGAAGATGGACGTGGCTTACTACACAAATGACTCCTACAATCAGATCCTGAGCCCACGTGGACCTCAGTCAACAGGTTACATCTTCTGCTCGATCAACGCCGGTAACGTTTACAACAAGGGTATCGAGTTCTCTCTCTCCGGAACCCCGATCGAGAACAGGAATTTCGTTTGGGAATCAGCTCTCAACATCGCCGGCAACAGAGGTACTATGGACGGGCTTCCTAAGGGTATGGACGTTATGTATGTGACCGATGTTCAGTACGGAAGCGCCAAGGCTGCTTCGTTCTCAGGCGGTGACTTTATGGCCATCAGCGGAACAACCTGGATGAGGGATGATGATGGCAAAAACATTGTACTTGACTCGAACAATATGCCTCTCAAGAGTGCCGCTGCATCAATTCAGGTAGGAAATCGTGAATCCAAGCTGACCGGAGGTTGGAACAACACCTTGACTTACAAGAATCTGTCCTTCAATATGCTGTGGGAATTCCGCATCGGTGGTGACGTGTTCAACGGAACCAAGTACGCTATGACACAGTACGGTACCAGCAAGTTCTCAGCCGAGGTAAGGAACCAGCCTCTTGTCATCAGTGGTGTGCATCAGATCTTCAACGACAAGAAAGAGGTGATCGGTTACACTGATCCGGAGACCTATGTTTACGAGCCTGATCAGACATACAACTTTAACAATCAAATGACATCCGGTTACAATATCATCAAGAACTACTACACTGGAGCCTATAACTACGAGACAGCAAACTGGATCACCAAGGTCAACTCTCTGAGGCTCCGTACCCTCTCAGTCACCTACAACCTTCCTAAGAAGCTTCTGGAGAAGAGCAAGGTGATCAAGAGGGCGTCAGTTTCCGCCATCGCTAACAACCTCCTTCTCTTCACGAACTATGACGGGGATCCTGAGGTTGCCGCTTCCGGAGCGGGCCGTGGAGGTTCTTCTTCAGTCGGATTCGACTACTGCGGTGTTCCTGCCGTCTCAAGCTTCACGTTTGGTGTGAACCTTACTTTCTAATCAGCCGTGACATTTTAAATATTTAAAAAGTATGAAACTTATCAAAACAATATTTCTCACTGGTGCCTTGACGGCGGCGCTTTCATTAGTGTCCTGTGCTGAATGGCTGGATGTGAACACCGACCCTGAGAACCCGACTCTGGAATCCGCCGAGTACCAGCTCGAACTTGCCCATTGCGAGTTCTACACCAACAGCGCGCAGCAGTTCGCTGCCTGGCGTTCCTCAATGGCGATGGGAGATTGGACCAGAAACATCAGTGGCGGTACATATTGGAGTATGTCCTACTGGGCTCCTGTGGATGGTATAACCACAACTCCTTACCAGTGGTTCCTTGTCGGCGCTGGTGCCACTCTCAAGGATATGTACGCAAAGGCTATGGCCGCCGAGAACTGGCACTATGCCGGAGTGGCCAAGGTGCTCCTTGCCTACGGCTATATGCTTATGACCGACCTTTACGGTGAGATGCCTTACACACAAGGGCTTGCCGAGAGCGCCATTCCTGAATATGACAACGGCAAGACAATATATCTTGGTTGTTTTAAGGACATCGACGAGGCAATCAATCTCCTGTCCAGAAGCATAGACACCAATAAGATGCCGTCACTTGCTGTCGGAGATTTCTGGAATAACGGTGATGTCAACAAGTGGTCGAAACTTGCCAACCTGCTCAAGGCCCGTTGGATCAATAAGCTCATCAAAAAGGGCGAGGGCAGCTATCTTGAAGGTAAATATGACCGTCAGGCTATTCTGGACTGCCTTTCCAAGGCTATGACCAGCAACGCTGACAACACCGTGATCAACCATACGGATGACAATGGTACGACTCACGATGACCTTGGTTGGAACGAGCCTGTGGATTATTCTCCTTTGTTCTCCGTCTGCGGAATGAACAGCGGTTATATGGCCACAAAGATGCTTTACGACAACCTGACGAACTTCGATGGCCTTGGAGTAGAGGATCCGCGCGCCGACCACATTCTTCCTTGGGCGAAGTCCAAGAAGAGCGATGCCGCACCTAAGGAGATCAAGTGGAATGTGAACGGTACTTGGAGAAGGACCCTTGGCGTGGATATGTCCTCGAATATATTCAGCACCGGCGGTCCGCTCAGGGCCAGCTATGGTTCAGATGACGCGGCTGACAAGAAGGGCATCCGTAATGGTGATTTCTTCTGGATCAACTCATCGTCAGCAGACAGACTTGGAGACACCGTCTATGTTGAAAGCACATCCACATCCAAAGGCTATCACGCCAAGAGCAGTCTTATTTACAGAAGAAACAACAACAAGGAGGGATCTGAAGAGTCCGGATCGTTCTATTCACGTGTCTCTGCCCCTACTTATGTCGGAACATACGCAGAGGCTTGCTTCATCAAGGCCGAGGTTCTGTTCAACACCGGCGACAAGAGCGGCGCATATACAGCTTACAAGGAAGGTATAAAGGCTTCCATCGAGCTGATGAACGATAAACTCAAGGTTTGGGTCAATGAGGATGCATCTTTGGCTTCCTGCCCTTCTTTCACTCCTATCGCTCAGGCGGATATCGACAACTTCCTTGCGAACGGAATCGGTTCCTCCGGTGATCTGACATTGGGCAGAATCCTTACCCAGAAGAGAATAGCGTTGCTGTTCTCTGTCGAGATCTGGAATGATATGCGTCGTTACGACTTCAACAAGAGTCTCTTCCTTGGATGGAACATCGCGGCCTATCACGATGTGAACGCAGCCGCTTCCCAAGCAATTCCTGCAGGTCAGTATTTCCGTCGTTGGAGGCAGTGCTCGCACGAGCTCAACTACAACACCGATAATCTTCAGGCTATCGGAGCGGAAGTCCCTGGAGCCGATATGTCATTCGTAAAGGAAGGCAAGAATTGCTGGAACCTCAAACCAGATGTCTGGACCATCAACGTCTGGTGGGATTCCGACCAGCAGTAATCCAGATCACTCTATAACTCTAAAAGAGGACGGTCAGAATGACCGTCCTCTTTCATTATTGATCACCTCGTCAACATAATCAACTAATTTGCTGAATTTTTCATCATATTTCGACCTCGATTTGGCTAAGTGTGGCGAAATTTCCGAAGATGGTGGGGAATCCGGGAATATTCATTATCTTTGAAGGTAGGACATAAAAAAGGTTGGCACTATGGAGGCAAAAAGGATAAGGTACCCGATCGGGGTGCAGACTTTCGACAAGATCATAGAAGGGGGCTATCTGTACATTGACAAAACGGGATATGTGCATGAATTGGCGGATACGTACAATTATGTGTTCCTGAGCAGGCCGCGGCGGTTCGGGAAATCGCTGCTTTCCTCCACGTTCCACAGCTACTTCGCCGGGGAGAAAGACCTGTTCGAGGGTCTGGAGGCGGGACGGCTCAGGAAGGAGTGGACACGACACCCGGTGTTCCACTTTGACATGTCAACAGCGAAGCATCTTAATGAAGAACAACTGCAACGTATATTGGGTTACAAACTATCCGAATACGAGAAGAAGTGGGGTGCGGATTCCGGAATCGCGGAAGATGACATCAACGCGAGATTTGAGCGTCTTGTCAAAGCGGCTGTCGAAAATACCGGCGAGAAGGCGGTCATAATAATTGATGAATATGACGCACCGCTGCTGGACGTGATGAACGACAAGGAGAGGCTGGCCCCGATGCGGCAGATAATGAGGAACTTCTATAGCCCGATCAAGAGCCTTGACCCGTACCTGAGGTTCGTGTTCATCACGGGGATAAACAAGTTCGCCCAGCTCAGCATATTCAGCGAGCTGAACAACCTCCAGAACATCTCGATGATGCCAAGGTACTCTGCCATCTGCGGCATCACGCAATCCGAGCTAGAAAGGGACATGAAAGAGCCTGTGCGTGATCTCGCCGACAAACAGGGAATCTCCTACGACAATGCGTTGCTGCAGCTCAAGCACAACTACGACGGTTATCACTTCTGCCACGAGTCCGAGGACATCTACAACCCTTTCAGCCTGATAAAGTGCCTTGACGCACGGGAGTTTGGCTCCTACTGGTTCGAGACCGGCACGCCTACATTCCTTTTGGAAAGGTTACGGAAGAATCCTATGGACGAGACAAAACTGGACAAGATGACTGAAATCGCCCAAAGCGACTTTGACATCTCTCCGGAACTTACGGAAGACACCCTTCCGATGTTGTACCAAACAGGCTATCTTACAATCAAAGGATACAACAAGGAAGATCATTCCTACACACTTGGCTACCCGAACAGGGAGGTTCGGGAAGGCTTCTTGAGAGGTCTTCTCGCCAACTACAAAAGTTCGGAGGGAATGAGTGCGTCATTCGTGCTGAAGTTCAACAAGGCTCTGAAGGACAACGATGTGAACGGTTCCCTTGAACTCCTCCAATCCTTCATGGCCGGCATCCCCTACGATCTGGAGAACAAGACTGAGAAACACTACCAGACAATCATCTACCTTGTCTTCTCACTGCTCGGCTACTACACCCAGGCCGAGGTCAAGTCGGCCGTCGGACGAGCGGACGCCGTCTGCCGGACAAAGGATGGCACCTACGTATTCGAGTTCAAGGTGGACGGCTCGGCGGAGGATGCCCTCAAGCAGATCGACGAAAAAGGCTACATGATTCCGTACAAGAAGGAAGGCCGGTGCGTAAAGGTAGGGGTGAACATCTCCTCCGTCACAAGAACCCTGGAATCCTGGAAGGTTGCCGAGGAGGTGTAGTGGCACAGGAATATTCATAGAGCGGATCAATGACACCGCTTCCCCGTGAGACTCTTTCCCGAAGCCCCGGGCGGATCTTGCGGCGTTATTGCAAAATGCCTTCAGGTCAAATGCCCGCGGAAGGCCTTAGAGCGGAACATTGGATGAATAACTACGAGGGCAAGTCAAGACTTTTTCATGTAAGCCTGCAAATCAACCCACTCAGAGGCATTTGAGGCTGAACGTGTTTTGTAAGATGTAACCTTGCATAAGATCAATAGAATAATAAAAAAGCGTGACCGGGAGTACCCAGCCACGCTTGTGATAGAGTCTATTTAACTCTGTGGAGAGTTATTACTTGTCCCAACCGTAGTTGTTAGGGAGGAGCTTAGGGTTAAGATCTGACTGACCTGAAGGGATAGGCTCAAGATAGTTCTTGGCATCGTAGATGCGTGTGCCGTAGTCACCCTTTGCCACGTCGATGTAACCGTTCTCGTCAACCTTCGCGTCTGCCTTGAGTGTACCGACCCATGCGCCCTTGAAGATGTCAGGGTACTTCTGTGAGTCAAGTTTGTCAAGCTGATGCCAGCGGATAAGACTCCAGTAACGATCGTTCTTGTCGTACATAAGTTCGACTCGGCGTTCGCGGCGGATTTCCCAAATCAAATTGCTGACACCCATGTTATTGGCAGGGTCTGCCACTGGAGCGACCGTCATGTCAGGCATGCCGACCCTCTTGCGGAGAAGGTTGATTGATTTGTCAAGATCGCTCTGTGTGCAATTCCCAAGCTCGGCGCAGGCTTCAGCGTAGTCAAGATAAATCTCTGCAAGCCAGAAGATAGGCGCATCGGTTTCGTTGCTGCTTGTCTGGTTCCTGAAATTTGTAGGAATGCTGGAGTTGTCGAACTTGTAAACACCATAACCTGAAGAAGATGTGGAAACCATACCTTCACCGAAGCGGGTGTAACCATTGCCAGGATAAAGAAGTACAGGGTCAACATGTGCGGAGAGGCGTGGGTCACGTGTCGCGAGCACGTTCTCTATGTTGAGTTTCTGCTGTCCGTCATCACCCGTGAACTCAACACCGTGGTCGTTGGTGTCCATCTTGGTTGTGGCCTTAGGGAGACCGTCGGTGAAAAGATAGGAGTCGAACGCTGCCTTTGACATACCGCTCATCTGAGTTGAGGAGCAAGTGTAGTCAATAAGTGAGTGGAGCAGAACGCCTATAAGATATTTCTTGTACATGATCATCTCCGTGTTGCCGGCGAGGTCGAGTGAGTTGTAGTTGGCTTGATAGTCATCATTGAGTTTGTACATGGAATTGCCCATGATTGCCTCGCAGGCTGTCTTGCACTCCTGGAGGTATTTCTGTGCGCGGGCAGGATCAGCGGCCTTCTGTCCGTCAGCGCTGCTGCGGTACTTGCAGAATGTTCCTTCGTAAAGACAGATCTCCGCCTTCATCGCCTGAGCCACAGTCGCGTTGTAGGCTGTCCTTGAGCTTGCGTTCTTGGTGATGTTTGCAATTGCGAAATTGAGGTCCTCAAGAATGTTGTCCATGACGGCGTCCCTGTCTTGACGGGCTGCATAAAGGTACTGTTCCTTGTCTTCCGCAGTAACGTCAAGGGTCTTGCCAACCCAGATGCAGTCTCCGAATGTGCGGACAAGGCAGTAGTGCTGCCATGCGCGGTAGAGTCTTGCGATTCCGAGCCAGTTGTTCTTGGTGGCGTCATTCATTGTGGATATTCCAGGAACCTTCTCAAGCATGATGTTGGCCCTGCGGATCTCAGTGTAGCATGAGTTCCATGTGCCGGAGTTGCCCGGAACAGACTTTGTGAATGTGGAGAATGATGATCCTACCTGATTGTCGTTTAGGGTAGGATAGTAGTAACTTCCGCTGCCACCGCCATTACCGTAGCCGGTCCACTCTGCGTAGAAGTAGTTCGCGTACATCTCGACATTGGCCTCTTTTGTCCAGAAGTTGTCGTTGGTGAAACTGTCAAGAGGCTGTTTGTCAAGGACATTGTCACAACCGATGAACATGGCTGAAGACAACATCAAAGATATGATAATATTCTTTTTCATAATTATCTATGATCGTTTTCTAGTTAAAAAGTGATCTGGACACCACATGAGACAGTGCGGTAGTAAGGATCTGTACGTCCGAACGCGCCAGCGTCAGCGCCGGTTCCCTCTCCCTTTCCGATTTCAGGGTCAATGCCGTACTTCTTGGTGTGGTTGATGATGTCAAGAGCGTTGTTCACGTTGAGATAAACTCTGACTTTCTCAATGGAAATCTTGTTGGTGATGAACTCAGGGATGGTGTAGCCAACAGTGATGTTCTTAAGACGCAGGTATGCCATGTTGAGGAGGTACTTGGTCTGTGGATAGAAGTTGTACTTTCCACCGTATTCCTGGATGTTGCTTGACATCTGTCCTCTGGCACCGTTGCCGGCGAACATGCGTGGGTATGTCTTGGACTGGTCGATGTTGCTGGCCTTTACAGCCTCCTCGGAAATGTAGCTGGTCTGTGTTGAGTAGATGGCGTCAGTTCCTCTTGAGAATGGAATCACGAACGCGGATGTTGACCAGTAATCTCTCTTGCCGACTCCCTGGAAATACATGTCAAGGTCGAATCCCTTCCAGGCACCGCCCAGACGGAGTGAGTACTGGTAGCGAGGAGTAACATTACCGATGACCTTAAGGTCGCCGTGCTTTCCCTCTGTGCCTTCGCCCCATGTTATCTCGCCATCTCCGTCAAGATCCTTGAACTTGATGTCGCCAGGACCATAAGTGAATGTTCCGGATTCAAGGAGCTTCTGGCTTGGAGAGTTCTTGACGTCATCTTCTGATGTGAAGTAACGATCAGTCTCAAATCCCCAGATCTGTCCGTAAACCTTACCGGAGTACCTTGTGTTGAGCTGAGGGCTGTCGTTGTCCCACTTGGTGATGACAGTCTTGTAGTCGGAGAGGTTACCGATGGCATAGATGGAAAGACCATTCTCGAACATGTGATGGTAATCGAGAGTGAGTTCCCAACCTCTTGTCCTGAGCTCTCCACCGTTCTCGTAGGCGGCGGAGGTTCCGAGGATTGACGGCATTGTCTGACCAGGAGCGAGCATGTCGCGTGTTGTTCTCTGGAACCAGTCGAATGTGGCGTTGAGGTCACCGTTCAGGAAGCCGAGATCAACACCGATGTTGGTTGTGGCGATTGTTTCCCAGGTGAGGTCAGCTGAAACGAGTGAAGGCATTGTGAAGTAGCTGTACTTTTCTTTGCCGGTTCCAAGCCAGTTAACGCTGTTTGACCTCTTTGACATGGTCTCGAGGAACATGTTGTTGCCGATTTCCTGGTTGCCGATCTCTCCGTAGGAAGCGCGGATCTTGGCATTGTTCACAATGTGCTTGATCGGAGTCCAGAAGTTCTCCTGTGAGATGCGGTAGCCGGCTGATGCTGATGGGAAGAACGCCCAGCGTGAGTTCTGAGGGAACTTGGATGAACCATCGTAACGTCCATTGAGCTCAACGAGGAGTTTGTCAGCGTAGTTGTAGTTGATTCTTCCGAAGAAACCAGCGGAACCTGTGTGGGTGTGTGACTGGCTGTAGGAGTAGAATGTCGGAGTGAGAGCCAACTCTGGAAGGCTGTAGTCCATGATGTCGTGGTTCTCATAGTAGAGGTACTCATACTCATCCTCGTCCGCGTTGAAACCGGCCATGAAGTTGAAATGGTTCTTGTCTCCAAGATCAAGGGCGTAGTTGCCGTAGATGTTGAGCACGTAGTTGTTGTAGAATGAACGGCTTGTCTCTACAAATGAAGTTGAGCTTCCGATTGTGCCTGGGGTTGACTTGTCAACACCCTTGAATCCACCCCAAGTGTTCCATCCCTGCGCAGGGATACCGACACCCTTGTAACGTGTTGTCTTGTAAGTGTAGGTGTAGTCAGCGTTGAGGGAAAGTCCCTTGGTGATGTCGATCTTGGTGAATCCACCGATGCGGAGGTTGTGCACCTTGGTGTAGGCGTCACCAGCCTCCTTTCGGAATCCGATAGCCTGACGGCACTCGTACTGATCCCCGTTGGCGTCCTTGATGTAGCCCCATGGTCCGAAGAATGAACCCCAACGCCACATGTACTGATAAGTGTTGGAACGGAGGTATGGGTAATCGTACTTCTTTTCGGAATAGTTTACCCTGGCACCGATCTCAAGCCAATCCTTGATCTTGCTTGACACGTTGACAGTGGCGGTGTACTTGTTGGACTTGTCAGGGTTGAAGTTAAGAAGACCCTGCTCCTTAACCGCACCGAGAGACATGTAGTAGTTTGTCTTCCCGCTTGTACCCTGAACTGAGAGAGTGTGGTTCTGTGAAGGGGTGGCGTTGTTGAACATGATGCCGACAACATCCCAGTCTGCTACGTAGTTGGCGACACCGTTCTTGTCGAAGATGTAGTCGTCGCCGGCGATCATCTCACGATAGCCTGCCTTTCCACCGTGCTTTGACTGCCAAGTGTCAACAGCATTGAGGAAGTCGGAACCGTCCGTGTACATACCGAACAACTCGCAGTCATTTCCCATACGCTTGTTGGCGTCGTTGAAAGGCATGACCTGCTCCCTAACAGTAGGGTAGTTAGGAAGGTTGATGGCGCGGCTCCAACCGATGTTGTTGGAATATGAAACCACGGCCTTTTCAGTCGTGTTTGCTGACTTTGTGGTGATCATCACAACACCGAAAGCGGCTCTTGTTCCGTAGATTGAGGCGGAAGCCGCATCCTTGAGGACTGAGATGTTGGCGATGTCCTGAGGGTTCAGGTAAGAGATGTTGTCAATCGGAACTCCGTCAACGATGTACAGAGGGGTTGATGTCCCGCTGTTGGAGAGGGTACCGATACCACGGATGACGATTGTCGGCTCATCGTTGATGTTGCCACTGGTGGAAGTGATGGTAAGTCCAGGGACCGCTCCTTGCAGGGCCTTGCCGACTGATGCGATAGGCTTGGCGTCAAGAGTCTTGCTGACATCGACTGAAGAGACGGCTCCCGTAAGGTTGGCCTTCTTCTGTGTGCCGTAACCCACGACTACGACGTCGCTCAGCATCATGGCGTCCTCCTTGAGGACTACCTTCATGCCGTTGCGGGCGGTTGTGGTGACCGTGGTGTAGCCGAGGCAGCCGATTTCTACCTTTGTGCCTTCGGCCACATTGAGTGAGAAAGTTCCGTCAATCTGAGTGACGGTTCCCGTGGTTGAGCCAGGAACCATCACGCTGGCTCCCGGGATCGGGTTGCCGTTGACATCGACGATCGTTCCCTTGACTAGCTGCTGCTGAGCTGCTGCCTCGGGCAGTAAACCAGACTCGGAGGCGGCTGCCGTGGCGCTGAATGACAGCGTGCCGGCGAGCAGCATCATGAGAAAGGCGTTTACCTTGTAAGTGCGATTCTTTTTCATTTACTAAAAGGTTTTGTATTAACTTATGGTTGTTAATGTGCCCGTTTAACAAAAACTCACGATCGTCAAAACGCGCAACGTAATCAATTAATTTCAAACTAATTAGACAATACCGACAGTCAATTCGGGCGGGCAAGATTATCGAATATACTGACTAATAACGTCTTACAAATCACGAAACATGAAAGCAGATTAGATTCGCTTAGGGCTCGTGATTTTATTCTTCCAATGGAATTGCTTATCTTTGTAGGTTACTATTAATTGGCTACTGAATATGTTCGATAACTTACAGGAAAGGCTTGAGAGATCCTTCAAGATTCTGAAGGGCGAGGGTAAAATCACCGAGATCAATGTCGCGGAGACGCTGAAGGACATCCGGAGGGCGCTGCTGGACGCGGATGTCAGCTTCCGCGTGGCCAAGGACTTCTGCGACAGGGTGAAGGTCAAGGCCATGGGACAGAATGTCCTCACGGCGGTGAAGCCTCAGCAGATGATGGTCAAGATCGTCCACGACGAGTTGGCCGAATTCATGGGCAGCGCATCGCAGGACATCAACATCAAGGGGAATCCCGGAATAGTCCTGGTGGCGGGTCTCAACGGTTCCGGTAAGACCACGTTCTCGGCCAAGCTGGCGAACAACATCAAGAGCAAGAGAGGCATGAAGGTGCTTCTCGCCGCCTGTGACACGTTCCGCCCGGCGGCCATCGAACAGTTGAAGGTTCTCGGTGAGGGGATCGAGGTTCCGGTCTACACGGAAGAAGGTGTGAAGGATCCGATCCGGATAGCGAGGAACGCCATAGCCAAGGCCAAGGCGGAAGGATATTCAGTGGTCATCATAGACACCGCCGGTCGTCTGGCTGTGGATCAGGAGCTTATGGACGAGATCTCTGCCCTGCACAAGGCCGTGAATCCGACAGAGTCCCTGTTCGTGGTCGATGCGATGACCGGTCAGGATGCCGTGGAGACGGCCAAGGTCTTCAACGAGAGGCTTGATTTTGACGGTGTTGTACTCACGAAGATGGACGGTGACACCAGAGGCGGCGCCGCGCTTTCCATCAAGTACGTCACCGGAAAGCCGATCAAGTTCATCTCCTCGGGAGAGAAGATGGAGGCGATGGATGTGTTCCACCCGGGACGTATCGCCGACAGGATCCTCGGAATGGGTGACGTTGTGTCTCTCGTCGAAAAGGCTCAGGAGCAGTTCGACGAGAAGCAGGCCCGTGAGACCAGGAAGAAACTGGCCAAGGACAAGTTCGGTCTCATGGACTTCTACAACCAGATCCAGCAGGTCAAGAAGATGGGCAACATCAAGGATCTTGCCGGAATGATTCCGGGAGTCGGCAAGGCGATCAAGGACATCGACATCGACAACGACAAGGCGTTCAAGGGGATAGAGGCCATCATCATGTCCATGACTCCTGAAGAGAGAGACAATCCTGAGATCATCAACGGAAGCCGCCGCAAGAGGATCGCGGACGGCAGCGGCACCAATGTGGCCGAGGTGAACAAACTTCTGAAGCAGTTCGAGACTACCCGCAAGATGATGAAGACCGCGCTGACTGGAAACCTCGCACAAAAGCTCCGCGGTTTCAGAAGGTAGGAATATGTCCGGTCTCTGAGCCTGTCGAAGCGACCTCAAACCATACAGGGAATAAAATCCTCCGGCACTTTGACCCTTCGACAAGCTCAGGAACCGCAAGCTCAGGAACCGGATGGTTATTGATTCGCGGCTAATGGCATATTCATCAACCAAGGAAATAATCCTTCCGGCGGGGGGCTTCAAGCAAGCGGTCTGAATATACAGCCGGGGCGAACGGACGCATGTTGTAGTGCGAGGCCATCACCTGACCGTAGGCACCGGTGCTGCGGATGGCTATAAGGTCTCCCCTGCGGCTCTCGGGCAACGAACGTTCCTTGCCGAAAGTGTCGGCGGACTCGCAGACCGGACCTACCACATCATAAATGCTTGCCGAACGAGAATCCCCGTCCTGATAATGAGCGGTGATATTCTCGATCTTATGGAACGCTCCGTATAGGGCAGGACGGATAAGATCATTCATCCCAGCGTCCACCATCAGGAAATTCCTGCTCTCCCCTTTCTTGACAAAAACAACTTGGGTGACAAGAGATCCGCACTGAGCCACAACGGAGCGTCCCGGCTCAATGTGGACGGTCTGGTCAAGCCGGCGGGCAAGCTTCTTGTCTATGGTTCTGAACCAGGTCTCGAAATCAGCAATAGGATCCGAATCGGGGTCGTCATAATTGACCCCAAGGCCGCCGCCTAAATCTATATTCCTGACAACCAACCCCTTTGACTCAAACACTGAGACAATCTCGTTAACCTTGGCGCACTCAAGCCCGATGACATTCTCGACATCCAGAATCTGGGAGCCAATGTGGAACTGGAGCCCGAAGAAATCAAGGGCGGGATCTGACTTCAGCATCTCCACAGCCCCGTCAAAACTCCTGTCTGATAGGCCGAACTTGTCCTCATAGAGACCGGTGGTGATGTACTGGTGCGTGTGAGCGTCTATATTCGGATTGATCCTGAGGCTGATTGAAGCCTTGCGGTCCAGCCTACGAGCCAATGCGCTTATGACTTCGATTTCCTCAAGGGATTCAACCACAAAAGCTCCGATCCCGGCCTGAAACGCCTGGCATATTTCCCGGTCCGTCTTGCCGACACCAGCAAAGAAAATCTGTTTCGGATCGTAGCCACAACCGACCGCGAACTCTATCTCATCCCCGCTGACACAGTCGGCTCCGAATCCCTTGGAACTCAGGATATCATTCAGACGCCTGTCCGAATTGGCCTTCACTGAATAATGGGCATGGATTCCGTAATGTGCGGAAAGTTTCGCGACCTTGTCAGCCGTGTTCTGGAAAAGATCAATGTCATAATAATAGAAAGGTGTGGCCACCTTGCTGAATGATTCGTAATCGCCTATCTTTAGCATATTCGGAAAATCACTTCTTAAGTAATCCTTAAAAAATAACTTGGTAATCTTTGATTGTCTTTTCGGTCTATATGTCTTTCCTCATCAGTCATGTGCCACCGGCACACTCCTCCTTCCAAAAGACATCTATCCTCGAAAATACCGCCAAATCTTTACCAACTTATTTTTTAACGCTTACTAAGTAACCTCAAAACAGTTTCTTGTCTGGCAAATATTCATGAAGAATAAAACCTGTTCAAAACCAAAACAATTGCAAAAGTAATCTAAAATTTCTAAATTCGCATACTATTGTACGTTCAGAGGGTTTTTCTGACACGAGATAGCATTAGAAAAAAACACTTTTAACATTAGGACAAAAAATGGAAAAAGGACCTATTTCACAATTCATCACCCACAACTACCGCCACTTCAACTCGGCATGCGTGGTTGACGCCGCGAAGGCCTACTGTGACCTTCTCGACAAGGGTGGAAAGATGTTCCTTGCTATGGCCGGTGCGATGAGTACCGCTGAAATCGGACTTTCCCTCGCGGAGATGATCCGTCAGGACAAGTTCTCGTTCGTCTGCTGCTCAGCCAACAACCTCGAGGAGGACATCATGAACCTTGTCGCCCACTCACACTATTACAGGATTCCGGGCTACCGCGACCTCACTCCTCAGCAGGAGCAGGAGCTGCTTGAGAACCACTACAACCGTGTGACCGACACCTGCATTCCTGAGGAGGAGGCTTTCCGCCGTCTTGAGGGCGCGCTCGTCGATGTGTGGACAAAGGCGAAGAATGAAGGAAAAAGGTATTTCCCTTATGAATATATCTACCAGCTTCTCCGCAGCGGCGTTCTGGAGCAGTACTATGAGATCGACCCTAAGGACAGCTGGGTAATGGCTGCCTGCGAGAAGAATATTCCGATCATCTGCCCGGCCTGGGAGGACTGCACAACCGGTAACATATTCACAGCCCACTGCATCCGCGGCGAGTTCCCTACCGACCTCGTCAAGACCGGCGTCGAGGTGATGATGTTCCTCGTTGACTGGTACAAGGCCAACGCCACGGGAGCCGGTGTCGGATTCTTCCAGATCGGTGGCGGCACCGCCGGTGACTTCCCTATCTGCGTCGTTCCTATGATGGAGCAGGATCTCGGATGGAAGGGCACACCGCTTTGGTCATATTTCTGCCAGATCTCCGACAGCACCACATCCTACGGTTCATATTCAGGAGCCGTTCCTAACGAGAAGATCACCTGGGGCAAGCTGTCCCCTACCACTCCGCGCTTCATCGTGGAGAGTGACGCGACAATCGTGGCGCCGCTGATCTTCGCCTACGTGCTGGGCTGGTAGTCCATCGCTGACTTTTATGAAGGTGATGGCCATCTAACCAAGGTCATCACCTTTTTTATATTCATTAAGAATTGTAGTTAATCCTTTAAGGATTGCTTTTGTAACCACAAACCAGAGGAACGCAAACGGTTTTCGTTCCTTCCAACCGACCAAAGCAAAATGAAAGGAAATTCCAGCAAAGGGAATCCCCTTATCGCGGCTATATCCAAGCGGCTGCGCAGAATCAGAGGCGACAGACTCGCCGCGATCCAAGGAAGAATCAATTCCAGAAAGACTCTTGAGAAAGTTGAAAAACACCTTGCCCGTTGGGTAAGGGACGGCAAGCATCATGAGTGCTACGACTCTATGGAAGAAATCCTCGATGAACTTGACTTGACAAATCAAGAGCTATCGTTCTATTGCTCCCGCATACTCAATAAAAAGTTCCTCACATGGAGGAAAGAGATCAGAATCGAAGACGCGAAAAAGCTCCTTCTGGAGCATCCTGAGGCTCCTGTACGTCACATTGGCTATGTCGTGGGTTTCAGCGACAAATCCAACTTCAGACGGCAGTTCAGGGAAGTAGTCGGATGCACGCCTACCGAATGGCGGGAGTCGAAACTTAAAAACATCCAAAAAATCTTTTGATATTCAAAAAACATCATTATCTTTGCAGTGTATTAATAAACTATTACACTAACAAGATATGATTGAAATCAAAGATCTGGCTTTCAGCTACGGCAAGACGCCCATCCTGAAAAGCATAACGACAACGCTTGAGGAAGGCCGTATCTACGGTCTTCTGGGCAAGAATGGAGTCGGCAAGACGACCCTGCTGACACTTCTGTGCGGCCTGAAGAAAGTTTGCTCCGGCAGCATCACCACCGATGGGGAGAATCCTTTCGACCGCACCCCTACCTTGCTCCAGAACCAGTTCTACCTTCCGGACGAGGTCCTTCCTGTAGCGATGAAGGCGGAGTGCTTCGCAAAGGAAAGAGGTGCCTTCTGGCCGGACTACGACCATGCGAAGTTTCTTGAGATCATGAAGGAGTTCGAGAACGACCCGGCCAAGAAGATGAACCAGATGTCCGCCGGACAGTTGAAGAAGACTTATATTTCTTTAGCGTTGGCCTGCGGCTGCAAGTACATATTCATGGATGAGCCGACAAACGGTCTGGACATTCCTTCAAAGACGCAGTTCCGCAGCGCGATTATGAAATACACTTCCGATGATTCCACAATCGTGATCTCTACCCACCAGGTGAGGGATCTGGAGAACATCATCGACCCGATCATAATCCTTGACCGTCAGGATGTTCTGCTGAACGCCTCGGTGGAGGAAATCACAAGTAAACTGTACTTCGACTACGGCACGCAGCTTCATCCGGAATCCCTTTACAGCGAGCAGCTTCCGGGCGGATTCATCCAGGTTTACCCCAACTCGACCGGCGAGGACAGCAAGATCAATGTCGAGGCCCTTTTCAATGCCGTGCACAAGAACAAGGAACTGATCAAAGGAATGTTCAGCAACAAATAAGGAGGAATGAATATGGACAATACTTTTAAAATAAGCAGGTTCGGAAAATATTTCGTTTACGACCTCAAGAGACAGTGGAAGAACATCGGGATGCTGATGCTGATCTTCGCGCTGTCCCCTGTCATTTTCTACATGCTCTACATGTTCTTCGCTGCGCTGTTCGACGGAGGCCTGATGAAGCTGTTCTCTGGAATGAGCATCGACGGTCCCTCAATTTGGGTAAGGTTCGGGATGGCCGCCGTGATGATAACGATCTTCGTGATGCTGTTCCCATCAAGAGCCTACGGAGAGATCACCAACAAGGCGAATGGGGCCGAATGGCTGATGCTGCCGGCTTCCAGACTGGAGAAATTCACGTCAATGATGTTGATCTCACTGATAGTAATCCCTCTCGTTTACGTTGTTATCTATTTTCTCAGCGACGCTTTTGTCTGCCTGCTCGACAAGTCCTGCGGTGATTCGCTTATGTCATTCAGAATCAACAAGGAGATCGGTTCATCGGACTTTGTGATCCCGGCCAACGGCCTCTGGATTCTGGCCTCCACCATTGTGGGAAACGCGATCGTGTTCCTGCTCGGAGGCTTGATCTTCAAGAAATGGAAGGTTGTGGGCACCGTGCTTGTGCTCTTTGCGCTTGAAATGGTGTTTTCCGGCCTGTTAAGCGCCTTCATCACCAACGCTGACCTCGAATGGTGGGGAAATTGGTTCGCGGACTGGACAATAAGGCACGCCGACAGCATCGACATCTGGCTGAACGCCTTCATCAACTTATGGCTTCTGCTGATTCTGGCCATCTGCGGGACTTGGTCCTGGTTCAGGATCAAAAGGCTTCAACATTAATGATCTTTGACTATGGAATTCAATTCAAACAAGGCGATCTATCTACAGATCAGCGACATAATCTGCGAGAAGATCCTCTCCGGCGAGCTGAAGGCAGATGACAGGATCCCGTCCGTGCGGGAATATGGAGCCTCGATCGGCGTGAATCCCAACACGGTGATGCGCACCTACGAGAAGCTCACCAACGAGGGCATCATCTACAACAAGCGCGGCATCGGCTACTTCATCGGCGAGAAAGCCAAGGACATTGTGCTGGAGAACAACCGCAAAGAGTTCCTGGAGGTCGAGCTGCCGGCCGTCATCAAGAAGATGGAACTGCTCGGACTCGACCCGAAGGAGCTGCTTGACAAAAACAATTGGGTAATCTAAATTTATGAATATTATGAAGTTATTAAAGAATATCCTGACCGCCGCGGCGCTGGTCTTTATGGCGGCTGGACTGTCATCCTGCTATTTCAGGATCAGTGATGATGCGAAAAAGCAGCTCAAATATGATATGCGATACAGTATGCACACTGCTGAAGGAGAAGTTGACACCGTGACCTACAATCCAGGTGAATTCCATTCGGTATGCAACAAAGGTGGCATCGATGACGTGTTGGTCATCCAGACCGAGAACGAGTTCAAGGTAGAAGTGATCTCTTACGAGATGATGACCGACTCAATCCGCGTGACAAATGAAAATGGGGTCCTGACGGTTGGACTCACCGATAAGACCGCAAGAATCTTCGGCCCGATTCAAATTCGGGTCTATGCCCCGTCTTTGACCGAAATCACCTCTACAAGATCAAGCAACCTGCTAATCTCAGACTACAAGGGTGACTCTCTGAGCATAGAGACCGTCGGATCAGGAAACATCAAGGCATTCAACCTGAACATTACAGGGAAGCTGACTGTTCTTGGAACCGGAAGCGGCGACCATGAGTTCAGACACGTCACCGCCAGGGAAATGGTCATCGACAAGAAAGGCTCCGGGGACGGAGAGTACAGCGATCTGAACATTGGCACATTATCTGTAACGTCAACTGGTTCGGGAGACGCGACACTTTCCGGAAAGGCCGATTCGGTCACATTCCACAAGTCAGGTTCCGGTGACATAGACGCCAGCGAACTGAAAGCCAAAAGTGTCAAGACTCAGGAAAGCGGAAGCGGAGACCTTATAGTCAACGATGAATCAATAAACAAATAATCACAATGAATATGCGGAAGACATTATTGCACATTATGGCCGTGGTTCTGATCGGCCTGACATCAACAGGTACTCTGAACGCAAGAACCAGTGGCGATGACGATGACTACAAGACCAAGACCTACGAAGTAGGAGAGATTTCGTCTATCGACGCCAACGGCCTGTTCAGTGTCGTCTATGAGCAGACATCGGGGGCCACCGAAGTCGCGGTCAAGACCAAGGACAAAGTGTTCGAGTGCCTGGAAGTGAAGAACGATGACGGAATGTTGGTTCTGAAACTGAATCTGAAGGAAGGCAAGAGCTATTCACTCTCTCCGATCGAGGTGAAAGTCCGCACCAAGCATCTGACCTACGTGGAGTTGTCGGGATCCGGCAGTTTCACCTGCGAGAAGGGCATCAAGACCGAGTCCCTCAAGATCAGATCCTCCGGAGCGGGAAGCGTAGAGATCAAGGATATCTCAGCCAAGAACTCGATTGAGATCATGACATCCGGCGCCGGAAAGGTCAATCTGGACGGTGCCAAAGCCAAGGACCTCAACGTTGAGATGAACGGGGCCGGCAAGGTGGAAGTCCAGGGAATCGAATCCAAGACCGCCACCGCCATCATCCGCGGGGCCGGCAAGATCACCCTCGGCGGCAAGACCGGCAACGCCACCTACAAGCTGAATGGAGTAGGTGTCATCGATGCCGAATCCCTGAAAGCCGACAACGTCCGTTCCGACCGCGCCGGCATCGGCTCCATCCGGTATTAGCCCCACCGCTAACCAATTGACCAATCCCTTCTTCACACGGTCACTGAGCCTGTCGAAGTGACCTATGCTATGAATAGAACCCACCGCCCGGCCGCGACCTCAACTTTACGAAACGCCTTCACGGCAAACGGCCACAGAGGGTCACCAATCAATGAATATGCTGAAAAACTCTTGGGGTAAGCCACAGGTTTTTCAGCATATTCCTTATTCCGCGGCGTTCTGCGCAAGGTTCTGCTGAAGGGGATTTGTAAAAAACTTCAATCAAACAACGGCAAAGCCTTAAATGGAACGTTGTCGTAGCCGGTCATAGTCATTCCCGCATAGGAACCGATATAAGTTGGATCACAGACAGTGAACCTGCGGCCGCAAAACCAGACTGAATCACCTGGAACATCCTCGTTGAAGCAGACGGCCGTGGCCACGTGATTCGGGTAATTCAACAGGATGACATCCAACCCGAGAAGATTTCTCACAAGATAGGAGAATAGGATCGAACGATCTTCACAGTCATTGGCCGGATAGACAAAGTTCTCCTCAAGGAAGAACGGTTTTTCATAACCAAACTGATCCTCATCAGTCGAATAATCGAAATCATATTGCAGGAATTTCAGCAACATATTCGCATTTGCAAGTTCATTCCCTGCCTTCAGGCACGGTTTAATGCTTTCAAGCAACGCTGAAGAGAAGTCTCCTTCATAAGCGGCCTTGGCATAAATGTCAACATCCACCTGCGGAAAGTCTTGATAATAACCACATAAAGCAGTATTGACAGGAAGCGAGAGCACGGAACCGAAAACCTTCGATGTTTTTGAGATATTCCGGACATCAGCCTTACCGCCCAAATGTAATGACGATGAAATTTCAACGCTGATTTGCACCAGACTGTCCAGAAAATCTCCCCGATAACTCTTGAACCGTTCTATTTCTTTGACATTCCTGTCGAAGTAATATTTCCGTCCTTCATATTTGTAGAACAACCTGGCATACAACTGTTCCTTGACACTGACAGTGGTCATAAGCCTGTCATCGGCCAATCCCATCCTTGCGCTAATCCCCATCTGATTGAGGAGAAAAGTCTTGAACACCTCCGACTCATCAGATCGGAAGGAGTCAAACAGTTCATCAGACAGTCTATCGACAAAAAGATAAAGGCTCCACCCTTCCAATCCCATTCGTGAGGCATATTCTTCAACCTGATTCAAGACATAACGGTAATCGGACTTTGACAGGACCTCCCAAAAGCCAGCGACATCTTTCTCTGAATTACCGGCCATACGATAATCCGAAACGCCCTCCGGCACAAGAACCGTCACCTCGGAATTATAGAAATCGAATATGCACGGCTTCGCCCCATTCGCCTCACAATCAGGCGTATCCGCCACATTCACCTCCGGAGGATCTGTCTCAACAGGAGAAGGATTCCCGACACGGACATATTCAGGAGCAGAAGTAGTATCGGGTGTGTCCGGAGATGCCGGAGCCTCGGCAGGATCGGGCGTCCGTACAGGGGAGACAGAAGGATCCACCGGCGCGGTTGGAGCCACTGGCTGAACCTTAGGCTTCGGCTTGCGAGGATATTCAATTCCCTCAAGCACCTTGAATTCGATCCAACTCTCATTCAGAAGGTTGACAAACCTCTTGTTGGCCTCGTCATAGAACGCCGCATAGTCCTTGGATGATTCCTTGGCGAAACTGTCAAACAGATCCTCAAAATTTTGAGCGGCGGCCGTGAACGCGACCGCCGCCAAGAACAATGTTGACAATAATTTCTTCATAGATATTATCTGATGGTTTCATCCCATTCCGTCTTCACATACTGATCACGAAGCTTGTCGTAGCCGAACAGAGAGTCAAACTCAGCGTCATTCAGCTTCATATCGTCCTTCAGTTGGGCCACGGCCGCCTGATTGGTCGCCATAAGAGCGGCTTTCTGGCTGTATAGCACGGTCAGACGCACTTCATACACATTTTTGTTAATGCGATAGATCACAGACGAAGTGACAACTCTGCCAAGCTTTTCATTCACAATAAGCTTTACTTTCTCCACAGACTGGCTTACAGAAGTCGCCTGTTCCGGAGTGATCTCTTTGTTCCCGACCGCGAGGGTAGCCATCGACTGCACAAGGGTTCCCATATCCGAGGCTATGCTCAGCTTAGCGATATTTTCCGCCTGACGGACAGCTGATGAATAGTTCTGGCCGACAACGGTCACAGTCTTGGATATGTACTTCTCGTACCCCTCGTCATCCATCTGCCACTCTCTCTCCCAAGTCCTTTCAAGCTGTTTCTCGATCGGAAGATCCATAGACTTCCAACCTTCCTTAGTCAATTTCTTCGCCTCTTTCCTCACGCTCCTGTCCGTCTTCCTGTAAAGATCCTTGTCCGAGGCCTTGATCTCACGGGCAGTCTCCTTCCTGGTGTCATTACGCTGAGCCGCCGCTGGTGAGACATTGAAAGTCACGGCAAGGGCGAGTGTCAAAAGAATTTCAAGTGCTTTCATAATGATGAATTAATTTTGTTTTCTGAATATATTTAGTCACGAGCCTATCCGATTCTATCATCATCGGTACATCTTTTTGTTGCTTACTATCGTTTTTCCTGATTTCATATATCACCTTGCAGGACTGAACATTCTTTCCCAACAGAATCCTATACTCTATGATTATCACCTCCTTCTCCATATACACCTTTGTATCGCCAATGTAGACTTCGTTATTTGCAGGGAAAGTAAGTTCCTGTGAAAACAAGAAGTTAGCCGACAGAGCAAACGATATTAGTGTCAATAATAATCTCCGTTTCGTCATATTCCATTACCTGATTATTTCCTCAAAATTGTTTCTGCCTCATAGAATTAGAGTGCCTGCGCCTTCATATCAAACAACATCAAAACATCACACCAAGACCAAAGTCGATGGAGAGTGTCTTGAACATTATTGTACTGACACCAGCGGAAACGGCTATCGGGCCGACCTTGGAAATCAAACCCGTCTCTGCGGCATATCCCTGCGGAGAAAGGTCTTCCACAAGACACCAATATGCAGGAAAGCCGTTACCACGATAGCAGCTCCCATATAAATGTCTATCAAATCCGTAGCCTACCCCAGCGTAGGGATAGAGACTTTTGTTCGCTCGAAATATAAAGCCTCCAGTTGCCTTTAAGTCAGAAATCTTTGTAATACTGGTTGGCGACACAACATCACTATAAGTTCGGACTGAACGAGTCGGGGTCGTAAATATGAAATTGCTTCGTACGCTTACATACCCTCCGACTATTTTGGCGACACCGACCATTACTCCATAAGAAGCTGGAATGGAAGTTTGGGAAGAAAGGGTATTAAATGGAGGAGTAATCTGTGCCGAGATAAGCCACTTGGTGCCTATGGCCTTCTTTTCTTGGATATTCCGGTCCGCCACATTATTGTCAGAAACATTGCCGTTGTCCGCATAAGTTGCAGCGGTGCGATAAGAAACTATCTTGTCTGAGACATCGAGCCTGAAACTGATATCCCTCCCTGCCAGTCGTTCTTTCCTGCCACTGAGATCATAGCGGATACGCTTAAACCCTGATTCTGTTATCTTTCCGATGTCTCCGGAGAATTCCGTCGCTTTCCGGTAAGGGTTATAACCAAGGTACATCGTCACTTTCACTTTACAGGACTGGACATCCTCTCCCAAAAGAATCCGATAGTCAATGATTATCTCGTCCTTTCCCATCGACACCTTTGTCTCCCCGATTGAGACGCCATTCCTTTTCGGAGAAGTAAGTTCCTGTGAATATGAAAGAGTGGCAGCAAGAGCGAGCGCCAGTAATGTCAAGAATAATTTCAACTTCGTCATATTCCTTTACTTGATTTTTTCCCAAAGAAAGTTTCCGTCACCATAGAATTGGGGAGTCTGGGCTCCGTCACTGGCCTTGTTGACCTGTTCCGTGACATATTCAACAAGTTCATTCATCTCCACTTTTCCATTGCCGTCCTTATCGGCATCCCCCTGCAAACCTATCGCAAGATAGTAGGTGAACAAGCCAGACCTTGACCTGTCGTACCCTAGAGATGTCTGGTCTCCACGGGATGATGTGAACACCCTGAAATTCGGGTCGTTGAGCCAAGGCTGCTCCATCTCCGTCTCGTCAATCATCACCAGTTTCTGATTGGCGATGGATTTCGTGGCATACGCGTCGCTTCGCCTCGAACCACCGCTGAAACAAGCGTCCATAATCACGGTGACAGAGTGTGCCTTGAGCTTCCCAAGATCCGCATAGAGCTTGTTCAAGCTGAATCCCTCATCCCGGATCCAGGCCTTGTCCACATCGTAAGGAATCAGGAATATGTCCTTGCGTCCATCTGCCCCTTCCATCGGAACGCCGTGTCCGGAATAATAGACAAAAAGATCCGTCTTGCCAGGGATGACCCTTGACGCAAGCTTTCCACGGGAAGCATCAAAGGTTCTCTTGAGTTCCATACTGGTGACCTGTTCATTAGTCAAAAGGCGTACATCATTGATGCCCATAGCCTTTTTGAAATATTCAGACATAACTTCCGCGTCACGCTCGGCGTACGGGGCGCTCGGCAGATTCTTGTCCGCATATTTCTCAGCCCCTATGACCACGGCGACAGCGTCCGGAAAGATCGGCTCGCCGTAAGGGACCGCCAACATATCCTTGATTTGTCCTTCCGATGTCACGCGGTCGTCTTCCGAATATATTTTCGTTCCCAGAATATCAATAAGTTTTTCCCTGTTGCCTTCGACCTTGACAACCTCAGGTTTGGCAGCCACCTCATCGAACGGAATTGGAATCTGCCGGGAGACAATATTGCCGAATCCTTTTTGTTCAGTCACCGTCAAGTAAACAGGCACGTATCTTCCCTTATGGACATAACGTGCGTTAGGGGTAAGCCGGAAACTGATTTCGGCGGTCTCTCCGACAAGCAGGTCTTTCATTTTGCCGTTGATCCTGTCAGCATATCCCGAAGTCGTGAGGAAATTAATGTTCGGATCCTTTGACACCACTTCATAGGAGATTCCGTCCGCCTCGCCTTCGCCCACATTCTGGATCATCACTGTCGCCCTTGCCACATCACGGTTCTGAAGTTTGTTGTCAGGATTCCCGTTGGCCGCACGCAATCCCACTCCGGAATCTGTGATGTCCACTCCGTTCAACCTAAGCTTGGCTTTCTGATAGGCGAAAGTGGACAGCTCCAGAATAGCGTCAATGTCATAGCCCATAGGCTCGGAAACCTTGATGGCGAATTTAGTGTTGCCGGTGGGGACATCTATGCCGGCGGTTATAGGGATCTCTATGTCCGCCGAACCATTCTCCTCCAGCACGGCCGAATATTCATTTTTGCCGATTATGATGCCATTGGAACCTCCGACAGGATTGACGGAAACTTTCACATTGTCGGCCCTGCCGCCTTTGTTTCTGATGGTAAGGCAAAGTTTCCCTGACTCCTCGGCCTCAAGAATATTATCGTTGTTGGAATCTATGAATTTTATGTCCATACGCAGTTCCGGTGGCATAAACATCGAGGAGGCTGTGACATCTTTTACTTTGAACGAGATACTTTGAGTCATCACCGACTGGGCGGCCACTGTCACGGACATAACGCCCGGCACAGCCAAAGACAGCAAACGAAGTATGATAGGTTTCATTATATTTAGTTTTTTGATATTACAATGTCAACCGGACTTACGGTCATTCTGACATCACGTCTGCGGATGCCGGAAAGCCACGAATGGAAGTCCTTGAAATTCAACTGGCGGGGAAGTTCTCCATTCTCGTGATCCATCGCCTTTGAGAACTTCTCTGTAGAGAATACGATGTATAGGCGATTATGCTCCATCTCCTCCTTGCATCCGAGACGCATTCTTTGCACGCGGCCAGGGTCTAATTCCCCGGATTTCTCCTTTGAAAACAAGACGTAGTCCGTGTCAGCGTTCATCCTCATCGCCGATGACGGAAGCCCGGGATAGGGGTATAGACACTGAACGGTCTCGCCATCTGTAAGATAGACCGCAAGATAGCCTTCCTCCGGTGTTCTGAATGACAGGCATAGATAGTCACCTTGCCTGAACGATGTACTTTCAAAACGGCCATCACTACCGTTCTTCAGGATCTTAAACTGATAATTGACAGGATTTGAGACAATCTCGCGTATTTCTCCTTTGAGAGTAACCTTTATAATAAAGTGATCGTCAACACATAGTCTTTCGACAACCGGGGTTCCGATTGTCTTTATCCATTCCCCGTTAACCTCGGTCTCACCGAAAGTGAAATCACGGATATTCCCGTTTGACATCGTGATTGTCGTGGTTGCCCCCACTGTGGTTCCAAAGTTGTCGGCGATCATCTTCAGCTGCGCTTGCCTTACCGCGGAGATCTCCGCTTCACGGACAGTCTCGTTGTCAGACATAACATAGGTATATGTAACATTACCAGTGACAGTTCTTTGCGCCGAGGCCACAAGGATCGTGACAAAACACAGGGATATGATGGCTGTAATCTTTTTCATTGTCAGTCAATCTCACTTTTGAGTAAAATTCTGCCAGTACGGGAGGCCTTCGATCCGTCAAGGAACATAATTTCCAAAGTCCAGACGAGTTCACCTTTGTCTGTGATTGACGTAATCGGAATCGAGATCCTGCATTGGTCCGGGTTTTCCGCTGTCTTGTCGACCAGAACAGTCTTTCCTCTATCAATAACCACAAGTCTTGCGCTGGCACCTCCGTCACACCTCCATTCAAAAACAAAATCCTTTGACAGGTTCTCGACTTTCACTCTGTAAGGACTCTTGGACGGGCGTATCATCTCAAGTTTTCGCTCAGCGTCAAGTGTTCCTGGCTTCGTCTGTGAACCGTCAACGGAATCCTTAGACGAATGGCTGTCGTATGTTATAGACACAACCGATTGAGGCACAGACTCCTGATCAACATATTCTTGTGTCTTCCTTGGCTTCTCGGGGTTAATGGTCTCCTTAGTCTCTTCTAATCCAGTTTTATCTTCTCTCGTCCCGGCCCTGCCTTCTCCCGCTTCTGGTTTGGCATATATCACAGAATCACGTGAGGACGCAAGCAGGCCGTTCATATTCATAGATTCGGGATTATTACCATCATTGCCAGTTCTGACAACAACCGCGATGACTATTGAAGCGGCAACCGCGCATAGGCCGGTCGCGACACTCGTCAACCTGATGATCCTGCGATATCCTGCCCGCTTCTTGATTTTCCGCTCCATTGTTTCGGAGACAAACCGCTTGGCTTCAGCGACAAGCACCGACCGCACAGGTTTGGAGCCAGCCAGACGGGCTGCGGCAAGCATCTGAAGCCACTCAGTAGCCTCATTTCCGTCATTACTCAGTTCTTCTATCACCTTTTCGGACTCTTCCTTGGTGCACGTTCCGTCAATGAACCTTATTAATAATTCATCCTGCATATTCCTGGATTTAACGATATGCACTCAACCTTGACTTAAACTGTCTGATGAGTCTATTCTTTATAGTATATACATAGTCCACAGACAGGTCGAATCTATCCGCCACCTGCTTAAAATCTTTGTCTTCTATGAATATCATCTTGGCAATCCTGCGGTCTCTGTCATTCTGAATAGAGTCTATCACAGCTTCAATGTCCATCCTGATTCCGGCCTCTGAGGAACCGATCCATTCTCCGGCATAGGATTCCCAATTGTCAGAGACAGAGAGCATTCCCTTAGAATCAAGACGGTTATGTTTATAGTTCTTGAAGAAACGGAACGAGATGACCGACACCCAAGTAGAAAGCGAGGCTTTCTCTGCCCGGAAAGTCTTCAATCTGCGCCAGTCGTCCTCAAAAAGATAAATGAAAAATTCATCTACCAAGCCACGCACATCTGTCCCGTGAGGAAACAGCTTAAGGATATGATACTGAAAGACAGGCAGATATTTCTCATAGAAGAAATAGACGACGGCATCCTCATCATTGCCGCAAACGCCTTTGACCAGATCCGCATCGGAAAGTTTACTGAAAGGAGATGCGGAGGAGGCAACAGAACCCGCCCCTCTGTGTGAATCATAGGGAGCAAAAAGCAGAATCTCTTTCGAGAGAATGGTCATTATCAGTCTCTGACCAGGCATAATCAGGAGCAGTTCCAGTTTTTTCGATAGTCTCCCGGAATCGAAACATAAAAAAGACGTGGGAGTCTTACTCTTGCTTATCCCACATCCAGGCCTTCGCTGCCCATCGAGAAAGATAAGCAACGCAGCTAGCCCACGCCAAGGATGAATATACAGTCCACACGTGGTGGCTGAATGTCATCTCAACGTAGACGCCCGTTGCCGTTCCTTCTTCCCGATTCAAAGTTGCGAAGTTCGGATGTGGAAGAAAAACGTCAAGTAACGTCCAAAATATTTACTCGCCCGCCCACCCCTACCATCAGATCCCCAAGCGGATACATCGCTCCAAAGAAGTGATGCCGGGCTAGCCAAGCGGGGCAAATATACGGAAATATGATGATATTTGCAATATGGGTTTCGTCCGTCTGCCAAAGTGACCTATGTTATAAATAGCATTCACTATTTGGCCTCAACTTTACGAAACGCCTTCAGGGCAAACGGCCACTGAGTGCCGCCAAACATGGAATATGCTGAAAAACTCTTGGGGTAAGCCACAGGTTTTTCAGCATATTCCTTATCCTACGGCATTCAGTTCAGGGTTGGGCTGAAGGCGATTCGTAAAAAGCGTGGACAGGGTTCTGCCGTAAAAACAAAACTATGATGTTTTATAATCCGCTTATTTTCACGATCGCTCATCAGTGGACGGAATGAATAATCATCAGCGGGCTTTGCCAAAGATGGACTCAAGGATATTCTTGTCAAGCATAGTGACACGGCTCAGAACTGACAATGAGTAGGTTCGCCTGTCCGCCCATAGTTTCCGGGCGACAGCGACTCTTTGTTCCACACTGGCTTTTGAGACGGCTGGCACATTCCATAGGGCATTGCAGATCGTCTTCGCTTCCTTTCGGAGTTCGGTCTCGGAAGCCTTATGCATCGCACTCAACGAGGTGCATTCTCGATCAATGGCTGATTCGATGTCCTTCTTCTGACTCATAAAGGCAATGAAGGCCCGTGGGGTTCTGAACAAGGCCTCGACAGATTTCCAATCGACATAAGAATGGGGTTGGAGCATTCCTTCGGCATCACAGAGCCAGTCCTCAGGCAGAGACGTCAATGTGTGGAACATCGATCTGCGGGTCAAGACAGGATATTCACTTATTCTTTTTCCTCGCTTCGCGAAACGGTTATGATCCACGAAATAGATATCTCCGGGGCCCCATTCATATGCCCAAGGTGCCAACGGGAAGCCGGCTGCGATCGCATTCCTATAGACATACATAAACTTTGTCTTCAATTCATTCTCCGTGAATATGGGATCGTTACTCACTCGTATCTTTCCCGTTACCGCGTGACATCTTTTTGTGCGTGAAAGGAACGACTCATGTTTCATTGCGATTGAACGCGCGAACCTATCACAGTCTTGAAGACTTCCCTTTGCGATAAGATGGAAATGAGTGCCCATCACTTGCAAGGTCAGAATCACGATGCCGCATTGATACGCTGTCACGGCTATAACATTCATTCCCCAAATATAGTCCTCACGTGATTCAAAGAGTATGCTGACATTCGTCCCGTCGGAATAGATGTGTGCATAGCCCTCAACAGGTTTGTCAACCCAACCGGACTGTATCGGGGTGGTCGCCTCGGTTTCTGATCTATTACATTGATTACTATTGTTATCCATATTTATAATATGATTAAAGGTTCAAATGTTGATCATAGGGCAAACATAGGACAAAAATCACGGGTTCACAATGAATCATAAAAAACATAGCAGAAGTTTTTCTATTTTTTATAGAAACAGTGCTATTCTTACCATCAATATAGAATTTGTTTATTCACATAAAAAAATTCTTTTATGACTATTCACTCTACGGTTTCGCTTGTCTCTTACACAAAGGCAAGTCTGGCACAATGTATAGGCTCAATTATCATCAACATTACGGCCGGAGAATCGGCCTCTAGCACCTCGGCAGGCTCTGCGACCACAAAGGCCCGGTCACTAGACATAAGCTATTAACAGAACAAAAAGCAAGACAAGATATATTCCGGAATAAGCGGTGCCAAAGTGACCGATGTCATGAATAACACCCGCGACATCAACTTTACGAAACGCCTTCAGGGCAAACGGCCACTGAGTGCCGCCAAACAATGGATATGCTGAAAAACTCTTCGGGTAAGCCATAGGTTTTTCAGCATATTCCTTATTCTATGGTGTTCTGTTCAGGGTTGGGCTGAAAGCGATTCGTATAAAAGCGATACGTATAAAGAAGGAGATCCACTCGCATGGGCATGCATGGGAGGCAAGGGAAAGCATGATAGACGCATGGGGAGGCATGGGGAGGCGTTGGGATCAGAAGATGTAGAACTCGCGGCGGTACTGATAGTTGGAGCGGAGGGACTCGAATGTTTCGGGAGCCATACGGAAGATGAAGTCGTCGGTGAAGATCGGGTAGTTGTACTGGAGTACGGATGCGACCTCACCTTGGGACTTGCCTTTCAGGTCAAGGCGGATTGACTCAAGGTCGATGATTTCCGTCTTGGGAAAGAAATCGTACAGCGGCTCGATGCCGAAGAAGCGCGCAAGGGCACGGACGGCCATCATGGTGCCGTTCTGCTTGCCTTGGTAGGAATAGCCGGCGATGTGAGGGGTGGCGATGTCAACCATATTCAGAAGCTCAAGGTCGATGTTCGGTTCGTTGTTCCAGGTGTCGATGATCACAGGACCCAGTTTCGGGATAGCCCGCTTCAACGCCGCCTCATCCACGACCTCGCCACGGGAAGCGTTGATGAATATGGCTCCGGGCCTCATCATCGCGAAGAACTCATCGTTCGCCATTCCTCTTGTCGTCTCGTTAAGGGGCACGTGCAAGGTCACTATGTCAGCGTTGGTCAACAGATAGTCCAGAGTGCAGAAACCTTCCATCCCTTCCTCTGCCATCCTGGGCGGGTCGTTCTTCAGAACCTTGAAACCCAAAGATCCGGCGACCGAGTCAACCCTGCGGCCGACATTGCCGACACCTACGATTCCAAGTTTGCCGCCTTCCAGACGGATCGCCTTGCGTGCGGCCACACCGTAAAGAGCAGAGAAAACATAGTTCATCACCCCTCCGGCATTGCAGCCGGCCGAGTTCCGGGCCACGATCCCTTTCTCGTTGCAGTACGGAAGGTCTATGTGATCCATCCCGATTGTCGCCGTGGCGATGAACTTCACCGGAGTGCCTTCGAGCAACGACGCGTCACACTTGGTCCTGGTCCTGATGATCAGAGCGTCGGCGTTCATCGCATCCTCGCGCGAGATGGCCCTGCCTTCCTTATAGATGACATCCGCATACGGTTCCAGAACACCTTCGATGAACGGAATCGCCTGATCGATTATGATCCTGATCTTGCTGTCCATAACCTTATACAAAAATCATTTAAGAATCAACTCCTTGACGAACCCGACCTTGTCGTAGTCCTTGACGAACAGCTCGTCCTTCTCCAGAAACTGGTTCATCGCCTGGACCAAGGCCGGCTTCTGGAACTCCAGATGGCTCCGCAGCATCGAGGACGAGATCGTCACGTAAAGTTTCCCGTCCCTATAGAATTTCCGAAGCGTCTGGCCGGCGACACCCGAAACTGCGTCCCAGGCGGCGAAAACCCGCTGGGTATTGAGCCCGGCGCTCAGCTTCAAAGCCCTGATGTACATAGGGATAAGCTGTTCCATCCCCAGAGCCTCCTTGCGGGGCGTGCCTTTTATCTTCTGAAACTCCGCCATCGTCAAATCTCCCTGAACTCTCCCCCGACAGCCTCGAAATAAGCCCTGTCCGCGGTCAAACCATCAACAATCCCCGACATCCGGACCTTGTTGCTGTCTGTTATGAATATCTGGCCGAAGTCGCTCCCGGCGACCATCCCAAGCAGATTCGAGATTCTGCTCATATCCAGTTTGTCGAACACATCGTCCAGCAGAAGCATCGGCGGGAAGCCGTACCTGCGCTTCATAAGCTCGTACTGGGCGAACTTCAAGGAGACCAGAAACGACTTCTGCTGTCCCTGCGAGCCGCAACGCCTGATCGGAAAGCCGTTCATCTCAAAAAGGAAATCATCCCTCTGAATCCCTGCGGTGGTGTATTTGAATATCCTGTCTTTCTCCCGGGAAGCCTTCAGCAGCTCGACCAGCGAGCCTTTCCTCAAGTCCGACCTATAGTCAATCGACACAGTCTCGCGGCCACCTGAAAGCGTTGCGTAATGCTCGGCCACCAACGGTAGAAGGTCCTTGACAAAAGCGTCCCTCTTGCCGTGGATCACACCGGCATATTCATTCATCCTTTCGTCGAACACGTCCAGAAGCGACTCGTCGAAGGTGCCGTCCTTGAGCATCTTGTTGCGCTGGAAAAGGAAACGGTTGTACTGCTGCATCGCGGCGAGATATTCCCGGTCCATCTGCGACAGCACCGAATTGACGAACCGTCGCCTGTCGTCACCGCTCTCGCTGACGAGGGAAGTATCTGACGGTGAGACCATCACTATCGGCAGTACCCCGATGTGCTCGGAGATCTTCGAATATGCCTTGTCGTCCCTCCGGACCTTCTTCTCGCCCTTGCCGTCCACCTGCACCGAGAACCGCACGTCCGGCCCCATATTCATTGAATATGTCCCTGAGACCGCGAATGTGTCGGTGCCGTGCCGGAAGTTGAACCTGTCTGACGAGGCGAATGCGCTTTTGGTCATCGAAAGGTACCAGACGGCATCCATAAGATTTGTCTTTCCCTCCCCGTTATTGCCTGAGATGCAATTGATGTTGGGAGAGAAAGACAATTCCTGAAACGCTATGTTCCTGAAATTCTGGACGACTATTTTCTTTAGTGCCGGCATCTTGTCTTCTTCTGTACGGAAGACAAATATAGTCATTTTCAGACTTAGAAACCGCTATAATCTGTTAAAAATTCACACTTGCATAAAACCGGCACTGAAGCCGGAAACTATTCCTTTTTGCCTCCAAAGAACTTATCTATCACAAGCGCTATGGCAGCGTCACCGCTGACGTTGCAGGCAGGACCGTAACCGTCAAGGGCAAGATAGATGGTCATCATCAAGGCGCACTGGTCCGGAGTGAAGCCAAGGACCGACTCCAGAAGGCCCACGGAAGCCATAAGGACACCACCCATCACTCCCGGAGCGGCGACAGCGGCGATGGCCTGAAGCAGGACAAAGTTCATAAACAGGCCGAACGATATGTCGATTCCGCACATATAGGCCACAGCCACCGAGGTGACGGTCAACTTGATGGTCGATCCGCACATATGGACGGTGGAGCAAAGAGGCACGACGAAATCAGCGATGTCCTTGCGAGTGCCGTTCTTTATGGCGCAGTCAAGGGTCACCGGAATCACAGCCGAGCTGGAGCAGATTGAGAATCCCGTCAGATAAGCCGGGATGATGTTCCAGAGGCATTTGAAAGGGTTCTTTCCGGCGACCGCGCCGGCGATGATGTACTGGAGGACCAGATAGCAGATCGACAGGACAACTCCTGTTCCGATCACCTTGACTCCCGAGCCCATCACGGCGGCCAGCTTGCCGGAGGCGCTCATCTCGCACATCATAGTGAGGATGTAGAACGGCAGAAGCGGGATGATCACCTTCTCGATGGTGAGTTTCACGATCTCCCCGAACTCATCAAAGCCTTTCTTCAGTCCGTTGGCACCTGTGAATATGATTCCGACTCCCACCATAAAGGACAGAAGCAGAGCCGTCAGGATGTCGCAGACCGGAGGAATCTTCAGGTTGATGTACGGCTCGAAAGTCTTGCCGTCAACGGCCGATGTCGAGATCTCGCCTACCTGAAGGTAATGCGGAAAGAGTTCGGTGGCGCAGCCGTATGAGAACAGGCCGGCGCCTACCGTGGAGAGATAGGAGATCACCATAACGGCTATCAGCATCTTCCCGGCTCCCTTTCCGAGGTTCGCCACGGAAGGGGTCACAAGCCCCAGCACCAGAAGGGGTACGATGAACTTGAGGATCTGGGCGAACAGGACGTTGAATGTCTTGAGGATGCGCACGAGCACATCCGGAGCGATGAGTCCGAGCAGGGAACCCAACGCTATCGCTATCAGAACTTTCGGGAACAGTCCCAGTTTTATCTTTTTCATTTACTCGGTCACTTTGCAGATTACGGAACCAACGCCTTTGATCCTGAGGGAGAGTCCGCCGGAAACCTTCTTGACGGAAAGCGCCTTAGGATCTCCATAAACCACCTCCAGTTTCTTGTAGCCGGAGACCTCGGCGGAAGCCTTCTCGGAACGAGGGTTGATGATCACAAGATATTTCCCATCATCAGAAAACCTTTCATACACAGCTGGATAAGGCAACTGAGGGTCACTGGTATATTTCCAGCCGCCGGTGTTTCCCAAAGCGGGAACGGAGGCACGGAGCGCCAGCAGACCTTTTGTCCACGAATATATTGACGCGGGATCATTGATCTCTTTCTCGACCGTCGGCCTCGAAGGGCTCACGTCCACAGGCAGGTAAAGCTTAGACGGATCACAGGTGGAGAATCCTGCGGTCGGGCCGTCGGACCACTGCATCGGAGTTCTTTCCGCCGACCTGTCACGGCTTCCCTCAACGGCCGGGACACCGTCCATAGACCTCATCCCGATCTCCTCTCCGTAATAGACGATCGGCACCCAAGGCATTGTCAGGAAGAATGTCATCATCACCTTGAGCTCCTCAGGCGTGGATCTCTGGTTGCGGTTCATCCTCCAAGTGTCGTGGCTGGATGTCGGCATGCACGGGAATCCGTGGCCGAGGGTCTTACGGTACATCTCCTCGAAAGGCACCACAAACGATGCGATCTGTCCCTTTCCGGACTTGTCGAACCAGCAATCCTTGGGTGGGTATATTCCTGTCTCACGGTCGGCGCCACGTTCCGTGTTGTAAACCAGGTCGCGGTACATTGTGGTTCCGCATCCGTTGTGGCGGATGATGTCAATGTCAAACCCGCAGGAGATTGATTCCACAGGACTGGACCACTCGGAAAGGAATATCCTGTCCGGATAGTTCGCGGCTGTCCAGGAGAAGATCTCGTTCCATAGTCTGCGGACTCCGCTGAATTCCTTGTCATCTCCCTTGACCAAAGACCATGCGAGGTCGCAGCGGAACCCGTCCACTTCCTTGTCGAACCAGAACGCTATGATGTTCTTGAGTTCCTGTCTGACCATCCTCGGCCCCGGTGCGTCGTAGGACTGCTCCCAAGGCTTGGATGGATCAGGAGTCAGATAACCGTAGTTCAGAGCCGGCTGCACGTCGTAGTAGTTCTTCATGTACATCTTGCCGCGCGGATATTCCTTGGCGACCCACTTCTTTTTCTCGGACTTGCGGACCGCACTCTTGTCAGCGTCCGTCCAAAGGTAGTAGTCAGCATAGTGTCCGCTCCGATCACCGTTGGCTGACTCAATGAACCATGGATGTTTGTCAGAAGTGTGGCCGGCAACCAGATCCAGACAGACCTTGATTCCTTTGGAATGTGCATCCTCAACGAGTCTTACCAGATCAGAGTTCGTGCCGAAACGCAGGTCTATCTTATAGTAGTCGGTGATGTCATAGCCACCGTCCTCGAACTCGCTGCAGAACACCGGACTGATCCAGATCGTATTGAATCCCAGATCCTTGACATAATCCAACTTCGAGCGGATTCCCTCCAGGTCGCCATAGCCGTCACCATCGCTGTCCTTGAAAGACGAAGGGTAGATGTGGTAGATGGCAGCGGAATCGAGCCACCGAGGATAGGTCTGAGTGCCAAGGTTACCGTCCAGACCGAGGCCTTCCCAATCATTGCAGGTGCCGCCTCGCACTCCCATCGAGATCAGTTTCTTGACAAGCTCACCATTCCCGACAGGGATTCCGTAGCACTCTACCGGGATTCCTTTTGAATGGCAGTAATCCACAAGTTCCTGCGTCACATTTGTGGATTTCGGTCTGATCACCAGATTCTTGACCTTGGCGGCGCAAGTGTCGATCATCTCCTTGGAGAACCTGCCCTTCATAAACTCCAGCGGAGCGTCTGTCATCGTCGATGCCGTAAGGATGTTGTCCCACCTGAATGATGTCAGCACATAGTTCCCGTCGAAGCCGAAGTCGTGAAGAGCCTTGATCGTCTTTCTGATGCCTTCGCCCTCAACCCACTTGAGTTCCACGTACGGAGTGAATCCGCCAAGCTTGCAGGCCTCAAGATAGGTCTCGAACGTAGGGATCCTGAGCGTCTCCTTGTACTTCTCGTTCCATCCGTACCCTCCGTCAATCCACAGTTCCTGCAACTCTTTCATGGTGTACTTGGAAAGTGAGTCGGTTCCGTTTGTCGTACGGTCAAGTTTCCTGTCGTGCATACAGACCAGGACTCCGTCCTTGGTCATGGCCACGTCCGTCTCCATACCTTTATAGACCGGAATCTTGGCGGCCTCGAAGAAAGCAAGCGAGGTGTTCTCCGGAAATTTGTCAGAAAGTCCTCTGTGAGCCTGAAGGATAAAATCCTGGGCGTTCAGCGAGCCGGCGCCAAGCACCAGGGCCGACGCTGTGATGATTCCACGCGCAAAAATATTCATCGCTATTGATTTTTTCGAGTGATGACCGCAGCCCAGCCACCGCCAGGGGCCATCTTGATTTTCATTTTTCTGTCCGAAGGCACAGCCATCGTCACCTTCCTGTAGTCGGAAGCTATCCTGTGGGCGTTGACTCCGTCACGGAAAACTGTCATTGAATATTCCCCCTTAGGCAGGAACCCGAGGTCGATCTCCATCTCGCGGCCGTCCCAGCCGGCCATCGCCCCGACATACCAGGTATCAGCCTTGCGTCTTGCCATAACCACATATTCAGCGACCTTTCCGTCCAGAGCGACGGTCTCGTCCCAGACGGTAGGGATGGCGGCGATGAAATCGGTGCACTCCTGCTCGGCCATATAGTTGGTCGGAGAGTCGCACATCATATTCAGAGGAGACTCAAAGACAACATATTCAGCAAGTTGGCGGCAGCGTGTGCCTTGGCTCATCGGTTCGGTGCGGATCGGCTTGTAGTTCTTCTTGGTGGCGTTCCGCATCGCTCCCTGGGTGTAGTCCATCGGGCCGGCCAGCATCCGGATGAACGGGATCGTCACATCGTATGTGACCTGATCGACCGAAGGATCGCTCCACTTCATCTGCTCCAGACCATGAACGCCCTCGAAATTGACCACGTTCGGATAGGTGCGCTGAAGTCCGGTCGGCTTGTATGCTCCGTGAAAGTTCATCAGAAGATGGTACTTGGCGCACATCTCGGCGGCCCTCCTGTACCAATCCACCATCGGCTGGTCGTCACGGTTCATAAAATCCACCTTGAATCCCTTGATCCCCATCTCGGAGAAATGGCGGCAGACGTTCTCCATATCCTTCGCGAAAGGCCAGTAGCCGGCCCAAAGGATTATGCCGACTCCCCTTTCCCTACCGTAAGCGACAAGCTCCTCAAGATCAATCTCCGGGACGACCTGATTCAGGTCGTTGGCGTACTTTACCGCCCAGCCTTCATCGAGGATGACATATTCAATGTGGTTCGCGGCGGCGAAGTCGATGTAGTACTTGTAGGTGTCGTTGTTGACTCCGGCCTCGAAGTCCACGCCCTTGATGTTCCAGGCGTTCCACCAGTCCCAAGCCACCTTGCCGGGACGCACCCAGGACCAGTCAGTGTCGGCGGCAGGGGTGGCGAGTTTCCAGACGATGTCCGAATCGGTCAGTTCCTTATCGGACGACGAGACGGCCACAACCCTCCAAGGGAACTTTTCAAAAGGTTGGCATTCAGCGATATAATTCTTCCTCGAATCTATCTTTTCCTGCACCATATTGTGACCGCCGATCTCGGTCTTGTCCGGCACACGGGCGAAATACCCGCTCAATGTCTCCCCGTTGCCCTTCTTATAGTTGTAAAGGAACATTCCGGGATAGTTCATCAGATCCGCTTCGGTGATCACAACCTTCTTGCCCTCAGGACATTCCACCAGAAGCGGTGCGATGCTGTAGCGCTCGTTCCACTCGGAAAGGAGCGAGTGCGTGTATGGGCACTGGAAGTCATTCTCCAGAATCTCTTCCAACGATCCTTTCCATTTTTTATGAATATAAGGAATATAAGCCGTCCTGTCCTCCGGGAAGCGGAAGTCCGCCTGCTCGTCCTTCACAATGAAAGGCTTGTCGGACAAGGAGACAAACCTGTAGGCGCAAGCGTCATCATAAGCCCTGAATATGACCTTGAAGCCACGATATTCAAGGGTCAGCTCGTTGTAGTTCTCCCTTACCTCGGCCTTCTTGTAGGCCACGGCCTTCACGGTTCGGTTGGCGGAACCGATTCTCGCGCGCCTAAGTTTGGATTCCGGTCCGCCGTAAACGGTACCGTCCGTCAGAGACATCGACAGGCCTGAGTTCTCCAGCAGAAGGACATCATCGTGGGTCAGACTGTAATGGATCCCTCCGTCCGTGGAGATCTCAACCTTCATCCGCCCGTCAGGGGATTTCAGAGTGAAAGCCTTCGGGGCCGCGGACAAGCCAGCGGCCACCGAAAGCAGTGCGAAAAACAATAATATTCTCTTCATTCTAAAGTATAAATGTGCAGGTTACAGGATAGTGGTCCGAGATGAAATAGACCCCATAGTCGTGACCGTTGACAGTGATGAACTCCTGAGCCTCGGCTCCACGGTAGAAGATGTGGTCTATGTTGCCGCTGGCCTTGTCGTAGTCCGGATCGAATCCGTTGAAGCTGATTGCCCCGTCATAGTACTTGGCGTCCTCTCTGGCCGACCACATATATTCAACGAGCGGCTCAAGGCTCCTCGGGCCGTTTCTGGTGGCACCGTCCGACCTGGCGCAGTTCAAATCCCCGGTGACGAACACGGCGGCGTTCCCGCCTTTCACCTTCGCCTCGATCTCGCCCACAAGGATCTCGGAGGCCTTGCGGCGAGGCTCGATGTTGAATATCTTGTTCCCGTCAGCGTCCATAATCTCGGGATCGTGGGTGTAGTGGGTGTCGAAGAAATACACTGTCCTGCCTGTGGCCTTGACCTTCAGCTTCACCCACACGCAGCCTCTGACCTGCCATCCGGAAGCCCCGCACGGGTAGTGCACAGGCTTCAGATGATCCTCCTCATTGTAGTAGAACACCCCGGCGTCCAGTCTCTCGAAAAGGGACTTGCGGAACATTATGGCGTTCAGCGGAAGATGGTCGTTGACTACAGTCGGATTCGATCCGTCATATTCATAGACATTGTAAATCTCATATTCAGTGGCGACAGCGAGATCCTTCAGGGTGTGCTTCTTGGCCTCCTGCAAGCCGATGATGTCCGGCTGGATATCGCTGAGCATCGACAAATAGGCGTTTTTCCTGTAGGACCAAAGCTTGATCCCCGAATCCTCCGATCCGTTCCTGACATTGGATGACATCACCTTTATCTCCGTCCGTCCCGCCTGCGGCTGTTCGGAGATCTCGGTCTCGGGCTTGTCGGCCTCCGTCTTCCCGCAGGAAGCGAGGGCGGCGGCCAGCATCATTATCGATAATATTCTTTTCATTGCTCTAATTGTATCTTATGGCGAAATAATCAATACCATTGCCCGAGTCGGTGCCGTCAGCGATGCTGCCTTCGCCGAAATAGCCGGTGTTGGTGTCCTTGCTTGAAGGCCTGAGGCGGATGAACACCTTCTCCTTGCCAAGGATCTCCAGCGGAAGAGCGAAGTCATACTGCTTGAACGCCGGCAGCTGCCAATCCCTCTCCTGACCGTTCACGACTCCGTCCGGAACCACATAGTCAGCGATCTTGTGCCAGGCCGCGTCATCGGACAGATCCCCGGTCTCAGACCAGTACGCCGTCCAGGAATACGGGGTCTTACCCGTGGCTCCGGTCTGGGCTCCGTACGAGGTGAACTGCATAGAAACGTGGCTCGCCGTGACATCCTTCGTGGAAAACTCGATTATCCAGGACTCCGCCTTGTCGGTCGCGTCGTTCCACCAAGCCTTTGACATCCAGCCGTCATAGATCTTCGCGGAAGCTCCGTTGTAGGAATTGTTCTTGCTCCTCGAATCGACCTTGCCCTTTCCGTCACTGTTCGTGCCGGAATAGTCAAAATAATATCCGGTGGCGAATGAATATCCAAGCGGCTCGTCCAGCGAGGCGTCCACACCCTTATGGTTCTTGAAAGGAGCCACTCCAGCCGATGTTCCGGTCCAGCCGATATAGTTGAATGTGGACGGACAATATGTCACGGCCGCGCCTGTCGAATGGAGGAAACGGGCCGTGGCCTGTCCCTCGGTAGGGCGGAAATACGACACTCCGTCCTCGCTTCTGAACCCAGCGGCGTACCTGAACTCCAGAAGGATGTTCGAGAACGTCCTTTCCTTGTCGAAAGCGATGTCTGAATATGCCTGATGGCGGATCTGGTAGCGTCCGATGTTACCGCACAGGTCGTCATCGTCATTGTCCCCGTACACATAGTTCGGATAGAGCTCGGACACCACGACTCCGGTAAGGGTGCCGGATCCGTAAGGAAGTTTCACTCCGTCCCTGCGGTAAGGGCAGGTCGTGTTGGTGTACGTGTAGATGGTGCTGCCCTGGATGTCCCGCACTAGCCGAGGGTACTTGGAGATGAATCCCTTGCCGCTTGAGAGGGTGTAGGCATCGTTGACCGGGGTCAGGGAGCCTTTCCGGACAGCGAACTCGCAATCCTTCAGCGTCACCTGCGTATAGAGGTCATTGTCTGTGAGTTCCGAGATATACTTCTCTTTCTCTGGAGCGGAGGTGCCGGCCTCGCGTCCGACCACATTGGCCGTCGTGAAGCCCTCGATGACATACCTTTCCGGTTCCAGTTCCTTCCTGATAGTCATCCCCTTGAGAAGCAGGGTGACCTTGTCGTATCGAGAGAATATGTTGTCCTCGACGGTCTCGGCCTTTATAAGGAAGCCATAAGCCGCGTCAAGGCCCTCCACATAGATATCCTTCAAATATGAGGTGTTGTCCGAGCTGGTGGTGGAGAGTTTCTCGTTCTCCCCACTGTTGCCGGATTCCTTGTTTCCGACCACATAGCCTTCCAGCATCACATAGTCATCAATGGTGACAGTCTCTCCGGCACGTCCCAAAGAACGGATCTCGGAGAACGACATCGACTTGCCCAGGCCGTCATTCCCGGTCTTCTGGATGACGTACAAAGTCTGTGAATATTCAGTCCCGAACCCGTCCGTGTAAGAGATTTTCACGGAAGCGGTGCGAAGGTTCTCCTTGTCGGCGTTCGCATCGTAACTAATTGTCAACGAGCCGTCCCCGACAGTGGCGGAGGTGATCCATTTCTGATCGGACGGATAGCTGATGACGCACTCAAGGGATTCGAGGTCAGTGATATTCGTAGAATATTCCACACTCTGCGAGCCGCCTTTGCTTCCGTCAAGGATGAGCGAGCTGGAAGCCAGTCTGAGGCTCGGCTCACGTTTTCCGCTCTGACGGACAACCAAGGTGTCGGTTCTGGAGGAAGTCTGCACCAAGAGTTTCACCATCCTGGCATAGTCATCGTTCTGGTCACACTCGATGCGGAAGGTACAGTCCCCCGTGAAGGCGATCTGACGGCAGACCTGATAGTCCTCCAGATTCCTGATCCTCATCCAATCGACCTCGCCGTCGCAATAGGTGACGAAGCAGTCCTGGTTCGAGAGTATCTGGATGTCTTTCTTGAGGTCAGTCACAACCTTCCCGTCGTTGTACTCCGCCCTGGCCGGGAATATGACCTCGGACTGGGAGATTCCGAATTCCGAGAACTCGAACCTCCCCACGTCATCCACCGTGCAGGCCGAAAAGGCCCACACAGTGAAAAGACTGGCAATAATTGAATATATTCTATTCATATTCATTATTTTACATATTTAACAGCGACAGCGCCGAAACGCATATACTGAGCCTTGGCGTAAGTCACCTGCCCGGTGTACTCACCGGTCTTGAAGTTGATGGTGGTACCATCGGCCGGAATGAGGCGGATGATGACGTTGTCCTTGCCGGCGACCTCGGCCGGGAGATCGATGCAGTATTCATCGAGAGCGGCAGGGAGCGACTTCATCTTGGAGGCCTTCGCAGGAAGAGGTCTGATCAAGACTTTCTGAACCGTCTTGAAGTTGGTTCCGTCCGTGGAATATTCCAGATTCCAGTTGACCGGAGCCTGACCTGTGGCATCCTCCTTCATCTGCCCCATAGCGGACGAGAAGATGAACGCAAGTTTCTTTCCGCTTACGGACGCTGTCGAGAACGACCACTGTACCGAAGCGTTGGCCGCTCCTGATTTCCACCAGATGGCATCGAAACGTGTTCCCCTGGCCCTGTCAGTGGCGGTGTCCGGTTTTCCTGTGAAGTTGAGGAACGAGTCTGTCTGGTTAGGCTTGCCGCCGACACTGCTCATCACTCCGGTTCCGACCGACGGATCGAATGTGTCTCCGGTCTTATGGTCGGTCGGTGTTCCCGGCCAGAACCACTCGACAAGGGTCTCGCTGAATCCGGTGGTCTTCAATTCGATGTCGCTCAGGTCGATAGGACGGATCTGATACTTTCCGAGCTGCTCTGCGCTGTGGAAATCTGATGTTGAGCTCACCACGACTCCCGTGATGTCACCGGAACCCTGCGGCACGCCGTTGTCTGTAATGGCCCAAGGAGTGTTGCTGTTCACGAGCATATTCATCCTCGCTCCGTTCGCGTCACGAAGGATCCTGTAGTCGAAATTCTGCATATTGGTGCTGATCCAGGTCGTGCGGACGTTGTTGTAGCTTCCGTAGCAGAAGGCTATCTCCACATTCTTCAGTGTGACAAGCGTGTAGATGTCATCGTCACCGATCTGTGACACGGTCCTGGAGACAGACGCGGCGTTGCCGCTGGACTCAATGGTGAAGCAGTTGGCAGTGAGCCCCTTGAGGGTGTACCTCACCGGATTGTCCTCACGGACGAGGGTGGCGTCGGTAAGGGAGACCTTGACCTTGTCGCCCCTCTTGAGGGTGTTGTCAGCGGCGGTCGCCACCTTGATTCTCAGGCCATATTTCCCGTCAACTCCCTGCAGGTAGTTCGTCGTCGCGGACTCGTTGTAGTCGATTGACGAGGCAGAGAGCATCGGATCTGTGTCCATATTCTCCTTTCCTCCGTCAGCGACAGCCACTGCCTCGAACCAGTCGCCGTCGAACTTATATTCCCCGGCGGAAGTCAGAAGCGCGCGGAGCTCGGCGAATGAATATTGCTTGGTAGGGATGATCTGTGTCACTTTCAGTTCGGCGGACACGCCCTTCTCGGCGAGCTCGAACTTGATTGTGGCCGTGCGCTCGGACTTTATCTCGTTGGCGGCGACATTGAACGTAACGCCTTCCTCTGACATCACGATGTCCGAAATCCAGTCCTTCCGGGCACCCTCATAGGTGACAGAGCTGGTCAGCGACGGGAAGAATGTCCCGAGGTTGGCCTTCCAGGTCACGGACTTGGCCGAGGCGTAGGCCTCAACCGTCATCTGTGTCTCGTCAAGGATAAGATAACCCGCCTCTGATCCCTGGGTGATGGTCGCCGTGGCACGGTAGGTGGCCTCGTCATCCGTGTAGGAGAGGATCAAGGTTCCGGTACGCTCCTCGCCGGTCGTGTTCTCGCCGACGCTGTAGCTCAGCCTGCCGTCCTCGACAGTGAGGCCGGTGATCCAGTCCTCAGAGGCCTCCGCCTTCAGAAGAGACTCGTCCACATTGGACTTGAAGGTGATGTGATCATCCGTGGACCAAGCGATGTAATGCTTGTCCGTGTCCTCGAACGTGATCTTTGGATTGCCGAGCGCGCCATCCTGATTCAAATGAATATAAATGGTCTTGCTCACTCCTGAGGCCGTCAGAACGATGTCCGCGCGGCGGCGGAGCCCATCGTTACCGGTCACATTCAGGACGAACTCACCGTTTCCCGAGCCGTCAGCCTTGTCGAGAGTGGCCCAGTCGGCGTTCTCGCCAAGCCTTGCGTTCCAGCTGCCTTTGGCATAGACCAGCACGTGCTGCTGACTGGCCTTGCTGGAAAGGTTCATGGTAGTGTCATTGACAGCGAGGGTCATCCTTGTCGGAGACTCTTTCTCTTCCTGACAGGAAGCCGCGAAAAGGGCGGCCGCGGCCAGAAGCGCTGTCAGGGCATTCCTAAGTATGGTTGTATGTTTCATATTCATTCTGTGTTTATTATTGTACTCCGTATTGTTCATATTCCTTATTGTCAAGCGCATAGCCTGAGTAGGCCACCTGCACGGCAGGGATCGGGTAATACCTGTGGCAAGGGAGGATGTTGGTCTTCAGTGCGACGGACCGGGTCTCGGATTCCGTGCGCTCGTACCAGGTTCCCCACCTGACGAGGTCGAACTTCCTCTGGAATTCTCCGAAGAGCTCCCGTCCGCGCTCCGCCATAATCTCCTCGCGGATCCTCTTCCAGGTGTGCTTGTCATAAAGCCTTATCCCGGCGCGGATTTTCGTCATATTCAAGTACTTGAGGGCCGCGTCCATATCGTCCTGAAGCATACAGTGGGCCTCGGCGATCATCAGCAGGACATCGGCGTAGCGGAAAATCTTGTAGTTGTTGTGGTCGTGGTTGCTCTGCATATCCGGGCACCAGAACTTAGGACCGAGGAACGCCGTCGTCGTGGTGTTCTTCATCGTGTTGAACATCTGGCCGTTCCATTCCCTGACGATTGTCATCGGCCGCCTGAGGTCATTGTTCTCCTCCGCCAGCAGGTTGTTGACCAGATAGTTGTTGGCCTGCGCTGGAGCCCAGCACGTGGCGTTGTCGCCGAGTTCCTCGATCACGACTCCGTCATATTTGTCGCCGCTCCTTCTGTAAGGCATACAAAGGCAGGCCAGATTGGATGTGTAGTCCAGGCCTCCGGCGGAATAGGTGTGCTGCACCTCAAGGATGGACTCGGGAGTGTTCTTCATCCTGAAAGGGATGTCCGTAAGCGGGTACTGATCCAGAGATCCGTAGATTTCTTCGATCTTCCGGCAAGCGTCCAGCGACACCTGCCACTCATTGTTCCACTGGGCCATCTTGGCGATGAGCATATAGCCCACGGCCGCTCCGACCCTGTTGTCAGCTATCTCGGAGGATCTTTTCAACGGAAGGCTCGGAAGGCACTCCTGAAGGTCCTTGATAAGCCACGCGCGGGTCGAGTCCGCCGACATTCGGGGAAGCTTGGCCACCTTTGCGAGTGTCGCCTCGTCAGCGACATCCTCGGTGTAGAAAGGAATATCCCCGAAGAACGATGTCATAAGCCAATAGTAGAAGGCCCGCATAATCTTGCCCTCGGCCGCCAGCGGAGCCTTTACCTTCTCGTCAAGGTTGGAGCCCTCGATTCCGGTTATGGCCTCGTTGCAGTAGCATATTCCTTTGTAGCCGTTGTTCCAGACATCGGCTCCGAAACGCGGATTCGCCGGCGAGATGTCCTGCTGCGCGTCCTGCGTCGATGATCTTGAATATGCCAGGTCAGTCGCGCACTCCGTGGCAAGCATCATCTTGTAGGAATAGAGATCCTTCATAGGAATATAGCAGGAGTTCAACGCCGCCCTGCACTGTTGTTCGTTCTTGTAGAACGACTTGGAGTTGGCGAATGTGGACGTGTCCTCCTCAAGGCTGCACGCCGAGAAGACGGCCGCAGCGAAAATCACTGTCAATATATTCTTAAGTTTCATTTCTGTCGATGATTAGTATCTGAACTGCACACTGAACACTATGGTTCTCGCCTTAGGGTAAGCGCCCATATCCAGACGCCTCAGCGTGGACTCGCTGCCTGAGGATGAGACATCAGGGTCGAACCCGTTGTACTTTTTCCAAAGCAGGAGGTTCTCTCCGCTGAGGTTAAAGGTTATGTCCTTCAGCCACTTGACCTTCTTGGACATATCGAGCGTGTAGCCCAGCGAGACGTTCTTCAGCCTGACATAGGAAGCGTCATAGACCATCCTGTCGCTCGGCACATCCTTGGACATCGTGCCGCCGGCCCTCGGGTAGTCCGAATCAGGATTCCTGACCGGATGCCAGGAGTTGACCATATACCTGTACTGGTTGGTGGTGTTGCCTCCGGCCATAAACAGCTCCGAGTAGTTGTAGATCTTTCCGCCGAACGAGTAGGCCACATAGACACCGAGACGGAAATCGCCGAAGGTGAACGTGTTCTGCACGCCTCCGTACAGCCACGGGTCAGCGTTGCCAAGATAGACAAGGTCCTTCTGGTCAAGCGTTCCGTCGTTGTTTATGTCATAGTACCGAGGCGTTCCGAGGTTGATGTCGTACTTGTCAGGCGTGATCACAGAGGATGACGTGTAAGCGTGCGTGACCTCGTTGCGCTTGAACTCTTCAGTGTTGTGCCATAATCCGGCGTAGCGGAATCCCCAAAGGGCGTTGAGCGGATAGCCCTTCACGAATCCGTGCATCATAAACGGGTTGTTTCCGCCCGAGTCGGCCACGGAGACATATTCAGAGGTTCCGATGTTGTCCACATTCTGCCTGTTGTGGGACAGCGTAAGGTTCGTGGTCCAGGTGAAGCCCTTCCGCACGATGTTGCGGCTTTCGATGGAAAGCTCGACTCCGTGGTTGGAGGTGTTTCCGAGGTTCACGAAATGGGAGTTGAATCCGGTCTGGGAAGCCACCTGCACATCCATAAGAAGGTCTCTGGTCTTGGAGACATAGGCCTCGGCCGTGACATTGAGCCTGCCGTTGAAGAAGGACATATCGGTCGCGACATTGTAAAGGTCCGTCTTCTCCCAGGTGAGGTCCGGGCTTGGAAGCTGCCCCCTGAAATACGCCGCCGCCTGGCTTCCTCCGAATATGTAGCCCTTGGAAGTCGTGGAGAGCATCTCAAGGCTTCTGTAAGCGTCAACCGCATCGTTTCCGGTGCGTCCGGCGCTGAGCCTGAGTGAAAGCTCGTCGATCCAGGAAGCGTGCTTCAGGAAGTTCTCCTTCTTGACGTTCCATTTCAAGGCCGCCGAAGGGAAGAATCCCCATTTGTTGTTGGCGGCGAAGTTGGAAGCGCCGTCCGCGCGGCCTGTCACGGTGATGTAATAACGTGACTTATAATTATAGTTGGCCCTGGCGAGGAAAGACATCTTGGTCGTGGAGACGGAAGCGGAGCTTGGTCTGAGCGTGTTCTTGTCGGTCACGCCTCCCATATTGTTCCATTTCACATCGTCCACCATATATCCGGAGCCGGAGATGGCAAGCCTGTCGGATTTGAACCGGTACGCCGTGAAGCCACCGAGGACATCGAATCTGTGCCCTTTCTTCTTCAAGGCGTAGGTTATCGTGTTCTCGCTGGAGAGGGTCATATCGTCCCGCTCGTTTCTGGTGGCGTCTCCGCCCTCCCCCGGATTCTTCGCCGGAAGGGTGCTCGGATTATAGATGAACCCGTGCTGCTGGTAGCTGTAGTAAGAGTTGCCGCTCCTGAGTTTCAGGTCCTTTACCGGCTCGATCTCCACATAGACGGAATGGTTGGCCGAAAGTCTCGTCACATAGTTGGTCCTCATCGCGATGAGCGCGGTAGGAGGATTATAGGTCGTGGTGACATTGTCCTCGTCATCGGTGATGTAGTAGTCCGTCTTCTTCAGAAGCGGACTCAGGTACATCGCCGAACGGGTGCTCGTGCCGCCGATGTTCGCAAGGAGCTTGTCCTGAGAGCGGTAGGTGTAGGAGCCCTTGTACCCGACCTTCATCCACTTGAAGAGCTGACGGTCAAGGTTGATCCTGCCCGTGTATCTGGTCTGGCCGCTGTTCTTCACGATACCCTCGGTGTCGTTGTAGCCCAAAGACGCATAGTAGGAGGCCTCCTTGTTGCCTCCCGACAGGGACAGGTTGTAGTTCTGATAGGCCGCAGTCCTCATTATAGCCCCGATCCAGTCGGTACCCTGCCCGTAGGAAAGGGGATCCGGATAAGGATATTCGGAAGGAGACGCTCCAGGCACAGCGTCAGTGTTGGATGACTGGAACAGAGCTATGTCGTTCCTGTACTGGGCGAACTCGCTGGCGTTCATCAGATCCAGTTTCTTAGGCAGCTGGCTTATGCCGGCCTCGGCCTTGAACGTGATCCTCGGTTTGCTTCCCGTGGAGCCCTGCCGGGTCGTGACGATGATGACACCGTTGGATCCTCTGGAACCATAGATGGCAGTGGACGAGGCGTCCTTGAGGACGGAGATGGACTCAATGTCGGCCGAGTTAAGGTCTCCAAGGTCAGAGACCGCGTCCATCACTCCGTCCACCACGATGAGAGGCTCGTTGGACGCGATGATCGAACGGGTTCCACGGATACGGATCGACGTGGCCGCTCCCGGCTCACCGGAGGTGGTCATAATGTCCGTTCCTGCGACCCTTCCCTGAAGAGCCTGGTCAACGGAAAGGACAGGCGCGTCCTTCACATCGGCCATCTTCACATTGGTCACCGAACCGGTCAGGTCCTGCTTGCGCACAGAGCCGTAAGCGATGGTCACGGCCTCATTAAGTGTAAGGTTCCTGTCCGGAGACAGAGACACTGAGATGTTCCGGCGTTCCTTAGGGACGGAGACCTTCTTCGTCTCATATCCCATAAACTGGACCTCCAAAGAGCCTCCCGCGGACACATTGATTGAGAACTTGCCGTCGGCGTCGGTAGAGGTGCCGTTGGTTGTCCCCGGCACAAGCACGAACGCGCCAGGCAAAGGATCCCCCTTCTCATCCACGACAGTACCTGTCACAGTGATCGTTCCCTGCTGCGCCTGGGCTTCCGCGAAGACCGGACACAACAAAGCCGCGACCACGAAAATCAGAATCAGTCTAATCTTCATTATGAGTTATTTTTGGTTAAAAGTAGGTATTAACTTTTCCAAGATGGGCACGCCATCCAGACGACCGTTCCGATGTAGTCCGGAACCAACCGCGATGCAAAATTCGCCAATCGCGGCGGATTGCCCAATACCCGCGCGATGAAATATAGACTGATTACAGAGGAATATAGACGTTCTTTAATTAATAAATCATTATCTATCAATGAATATAGACGCAGATAACTTATAGGATTATATCGTTTAAAATATAGACCATTAAAGAGCGGTTGCAACTATATTTCTGAGATTTCCGCCTCAAAAACCTCCTTTGGACACACTGCGGAACGCTTCAGTTTAGTCCGGTAGGTATAGACTGTGTTGGGGGAACATTTAAGGAATTTGGCGATTTTTCCGCTCTCCGTTATCCCGATACGGATGGCGGCCAGAATCCTGAGTTCCGTAGGCAAGGTTTTCTCCCCGTTCAGATTGAAGCGGGATTCCTCGGTCATGAGAGCGTTTACCTTCTCGACGAAATCCGGATATATTCCAAGAAAAGTCTCGTCGAAGATGCGGTAATAGTTCTCGTACTCCTTGTACATGACGGACGGAGAACGCAGGGCCTTCATCACTGCGTCCAACCCTTCCGACTTGGCAATGGTCCTGATTTCGTTCCTGGTCTCGCTGATCTTGTCTATGTAGTGCACGGAAAGGGCCATGTACCTGAACACATAGCCGTTGCGGATCTTGTTCGCGTCCACGAGTCTCCTGTTCGTCTCCTTCATCTGTTCCTTGTGCCTGACCTCGCGGCGAAGAAGAGTCAGGATGACCACCAACAGCCCCGTCACCAGACATATTCCCACAGCCAGCCACCGGGCTCTCGACCGCGTCACCCTCTGTACCGTCTCGGTGATGATCAGGTTGGCCTTGCCGGAATCCCCGAGGCGTTTGCTGAAATTACCTGCGATCACGTCCATGAGATTCTGGCTGATGTACCGTTCCGCCTTGCGGAACCGATGATTGTCATAAAGAATCAAAGCCAACTCATACAGAGACATATACGCCCTCTCAGCATTTTTGAAATCATGCACGGCGCTGCGCACGAGCCAGTCGAAACGAGCCTCATCATCGCCCTGACTCCCATGGATTCTGGCAAGATTATACGCCACGGAAGCCTTTTCATGCGGATTATCGCTTCCATTGTAAAGTTCCTCCAGAATGGCCATAGCCGCAAGGGTGTCCCCGCTGTCCCTGCAAAGCTGCGCCTTCATCCTTCTCGCGTAGAAAGAGGTGGAGTCAATAGCCAAAGAGCGCGTGCGGGACGACCTGAGCCTTTGCCGGTAAACATCTTTTTCCTCCTCGGAAATATCGGATGACAGCATGTCCGAACAAAGCACAGCCTCACACTGAATATAATCGTTCAGCAGTTCCGGATCAGCGACCACCCGCGCGGTGTCAAGGCTGTTGAACACAGAAGCCGCCATGTCATCCTCGTTCCTTATGAGAAATATTCTGACTTTCTGGATCTTGGCCAGAAACCTTTGCGAGTCGTCGGAAGCGTACCGCTCCATCAAGCGTTGGTACCTGGAAGAGGAGTCTTGACTATAATGGTAATAACCGGAGAACAGCCTACGGGCATATTCCCACTTGACAGAGTCCGACGAAGTCTTGTCCAACTCTTCCCTCAACATATTCATTGACCTCTCAAGGCTGTCCCGGTAGTATTTTTGATCGGCTATGACTTTGTCAAGCTCCCTCAGCCCGTCTCCGCGGCCACCGCAGGAGGCAAAGGTCATGAGAACGGCAAGCACAGCCACACAAGGATGTCTCATCACGCGCATTTTTCTTCAAAATTAGTCAAAATTCCCTTTCGCGGAAAGAATCGGCGGCCCTTGGCGGTACCTTAATTTCATATAGGCTCGTCAATATTGCAGGATTAAACATTTTTTTCTATTTTTGCGGACTATTATTCGATAATAACAAAAACTTTATAGAAATGGCAAAGCAAGATGCAATTTTAAAGGAGAAAGAGCAGGAGCGTGAGGAGAAGGTCATCGAGACCGTATCCAAGACCGACCAGTTCTTCCGTGAGAACAAAAAGACAATCTATGGCATTCTGATCGCCCTCGTGGTGATCGCCCTCGCCCTTGTCGCGTATCAGAAATTCTACGTGCAGCCTAAGAGCGATGAGGCCACCGCTCAGATGATTCCGGCGGAGGCCAACTTCCGCAACGGTGAGTATGAACTCGCCCTCAACGGTGACGGCAACGTGCTCGGTTTCGCGCAGATCATCAACGATTTCGGTGCGAAGGGAGGCAAGGATGTATATTTCTACGCCGGAGTCTGCGAGCTCCAGCTCGGAAACTATCAGGCAGCCATCGACTATCTCAAGAAGTACAACGGGAAGGACGCGATTCTCTCCGCCCGCGCCACAGCGTGCATCGGTGACGCCTACGTAGGTCTCGAGAAATACAGTGAGGCTGTCGGTTATTTCGAGAAGGCTGCGGCCGCGGCTGACAACATGTTCGCAGCCGGTTATCTTCTGAAGGCCGGCGTGACCTGCGAGGAACTCGGAGACAACGCCAAGGCCCTCACTTTCTACAAGAAGATCAAGGATCAGTACCCTCAGTCAGTTGAAGGCTACGACATCGACAAGTACATCACCCGCATCGAGAACCAGACCAAATAAGGAATATGGGAAGAGCGTTTGAATTCAGAAAGGAAAGGAAACTCAAGAGGTGGGGTCACATGGCAAAGACCTTCACCAAGATCGGAAAGGAAATCACCATCGCGGTAAAGCAGGGTGGACCTGACGTGGTCGGCAACTCCAGGCTCAGAGCCCTTATGGCGGAGGCAAGAAGCGAGAACATGCCTAAGGACAACGTCGAGAAGGCCATCAAGAGAGCCCTTGAGAAGAACCAGGGAGATTTCAAGGAGGTTGTGTTCGAGGGTTACGGCCCTCACGGAATCGCCTATCTCGTCGAGACGGCGACTGACAACAACACCCGTACGGTGGCCAATGTGAGAAGCTACTTCACAAAGTGCGGAGGCTCTCTCGGAACCAGCGGCAGCGTGAGCTTCATGTTCGACCACAAGTGCGTGTTCCGCATCAAGTATCAGGAAGGGATGGACATCGACGAGCTTCAGCTCGCCCTCTGTGAGTGCGATGATGATCCTGAGGTTTTCATCGAGGAGCAGGAGGACAAGGACGAGAACATCACGAAGAACGTGGTGATCTACGGAGCTTACGAGTCCTACGGAGCGATCCAGAAGTACATCGAGGACAATGGCTACGAGCTTGTGTCCGGAGGATTCGAGAGGATTCCTAACGTGGAACTGAAGGACGTGACTCCGGAGCAACGTGAGACTCTTGACAAGCTCACCGGCCTTCTTGAGGACGATGACGATGTCACCAATGTTTACAGCACGCTGAAACCGGAGGAGTAATAATTACACTAATGAATATTAGAGGCTGACTGAAAATGTTTTTGGTCAGCCTTTTTTATTTTACGGAGTGGTCATGATGGGCGCAAGAAAATTTTCCATAGCAAATTTTTCACGTTACAAAAATTTGCCATGGAAAAATTTCTTTGCGCTGTGGTGACATCAATGATAATTTAGAAGCTGTTTTGAATTGTTTGTTTGAAGGTTTGAGAGTGAAAAACTTCAGTTTCGACCGCTTCTTCCAAGGAAGATAGCGGTGCTATCTGACTGAAGAAGCGGGAAGAAAATGAAGATTTTTCACCTCAAAGAACATTTCAAACAATTCAAAACAGCTTCTTATATTCAAAATGTACATTTCACCACAAGCAACGGAAATTTACGATTTTGCGGGCAGGAATTTTGAATGAAAGAGGATTCTTGATAAATTTGTGATTTGGAAAAATTTGATTAAAGTAACAAAATATGAGCATCCAGCAGGATAACATCAAGAAACTGGTTGAGCGCAGAGCCGCGGCCAGGATGGGCGGAGGCCAGAAAAGGATCGATGCCCAGCACGAGAAAGGCAAGTTGACGGCGAGGGAGCGCCTCGCACTGCTGCTTGACGAAGGAAGCTTCGAGGAATTTGATATGTTTGTCCGTCACCGCTGCACGAACTTCGGAATGGAGAGGCAGCACTTCGACGGAGACGGCGTTGTCACCGGACAGGGCACGATCGACGGCCGTCTGGTCTATGTGGCCGCCCAGGATTTCACCGTTTCGGGAGGATCCCTCTCAAAGACTATGGCGGAGAAGATCTGCAAGGCTATGGATCTGGCAACCAGAAACGGTGCCCCTTTCATCTGCCTCAACGACTCCGGCGGAGCGAGAATCCAGGAAGGAGTTGACGCGCTCGCAGGCTACGGGGAAATATTCGAAAGGAATATCCTCGCGTCCGGAGTGGTCCCGCAGATTTCCGGAATATTCGGTCCTTGCGCCGGCGGAGCGGTTTACTCCCCTGCCCTCACGGACTTCACTGTGATGGTCAAGAACACCTCCTACATGTTCCTCACCGGCCCGGCTGTCGTGAAGAGCGTCCTCGGTGAGGTTGTCTCGCAGGAGGAACTCGGCGGGGCCAGCGTGCACGCCACCAAGAGCGGTGTGGCTCACTTCGCGGCCGAGAATGAGCAGGAAGGCATCAACACGATCAAGGAACTCCTCAGCTATATTCCTCAGAACAATATGGAGGAGGCTCCGAGGGTCCCGACCAACGATCCGGTCAGCAGGATCGACGACTCCCTCAACGAGATCATCCCCGACAACCCGAACCAGGCCTACGATATGTACAAGGTCATCACAAGCATCGTCGATGACGGCAAGTTCTTCGAGATCCACAAGGAGTTCGCCAAGAACATCATCGTGGGATTCGCCCATATGAACGGCCGCAGTGTCGGAATCGTGGCGAACCAGCCAAAGATGCTCGCCGGAGTGCTGGACATCAACGCCTCCCGCAAGGGTGCCCGTTTCGTGCGCTTCTGCGACGCGTTCAACATTCCGATCGTCTCGCTGGTCGATGTGCCTGGATTCCTCCCTGGAACCCAGCAGGAATATGGCGCTGTCATCACCAACGGAGCGAAACTGCTCTACGCCTACGGCGAGGCGACCGTGCCGAAAGTCACCGTCGAGCTCCGCAAGAGCTATGGCGGATCCTACATCGTCATGAGCAGCAAGCACTTGCGTGCCGACCTTGTCTATGCCTGGCCTTCCGCCCAGATCGCTGTTATGGGTGCTGACGGAGCCGTCAACGTGCTCTATGCCAAGGACATCAAGGCTGTAGAGGATCCAGCCGAGCAGCAAAAGATCCGGGCCGCCAAGAAAGAGGAGTACGAAGAACTTTTCAACAACCCTTACCAGGCGGCGGAGAAAGGCTACATCGATGATGTCATCGAGCCTCGCAACACCCGCTTCCGCATCATCAGGGCCCTTGAGCAACTTGCGGGAAAGAAGCAGCAGATGCCTGCCAAGAAACACGACAATCTTCCTCTGTAATATTATGAAGAGATCAGGACGATTAATATTATCGGCTGTCCTGCTGTTCTCCGGACTGGCTCTCGGCGCTCAGAACCTTTCGGATCTGAGGATCGGAGAGGTTCTCGTGGAGAACACGAACGGGCTTACGGACGGCTACGGTCAGCGGACAGGCTGGATCGAGATCTTCAACAATTCCTACGGAAGCGTGAAGTTCGCCGGCTGCTACCTGTCCGATGACAAGGACAACCTGCGGAAATATCATATTCCCGCATCTGACGCTTCGACAATTTTGAAACCACGTCAGAGCGTCGTTTTCTACACAAGCGGAAACGCCTCACAGGGGACATATTACACGAATTTCACCCTGCGCAACGGTTCCACTATCTATCTCGTCAGCAATGACGGGCGCACCATCATCGACACAATCGACATCCCGGCAGACCTTCCTTCTGACTGTTCAGTGGTTAAGGTTCCGACTGGAGTGAAAATGATGGATTTCGAGACAAAGGTCACTGACAAACCTACCCCGGGATCCTACAACGGAGACGTGGACGCGAAGACCAACAGCCAGATAATGAAGGAGAAAGACCCGCACGGATGGGTTCTTACCCTGATTTCCGTCTCGGTTGTGTTCATCGCGCTGACCATCCTGGCGTTCATCTTCGGATGGATCGGCAACGCAAACAAGAAAACCGCTGCACCGAAAGCGACCAAAGCGGCAAAACCTTCTAAAAAGAACGGGAATATGACACCGGAGATCGCCGCGGCGATCTCGATGGCTCTCTCGCAGGAATTCGGCGGGGAGGTCTATGCTGCCATCGCCATGGCGCTTGACGACTACCTCGGTGGCGGAATCCACGACGAGGAGAGCTTCGTCATCACGATCCGTCCGTCACAGAACGGCAACTGGAACGACAAGACACAGAACTTCAGACAATTACCAAGATAATAAAGATAAAAGAATATGAAAAGTTACAAATTCAGGATCAACGGCAACGAGTACAACGTTGACATCAATTCAGTGGAAGGAAACATCGCTGACGTTACGGTGAACGGAGCGTCTTATCAGGTTGAGATGGAGAATGCGCCGGCTCCAGTACAAAAACCGGCACAGGCGCCAGCGGCAGCGGTCGCTTCGACAGGCTCAGCGACCACCACGACACCAGCCCCTAAGGCAGCCGCCCCGGCAGGCGCCGGCAAGCCAGTCACCTCCCCTCTCCCTGGCGTTATCATCGAGGTCTCCGTCAAGGAAGGCCAGACCGTGAAAGCCGGCCAGAAGGTGGCCGTTCTTGAGGCAATGAAGATGGAGAACGAGATCCAGGCCCCGGCTGACGGAACCGTCACAGCCATCCTCGTGAACAAGGGCGACTCAGTCCTCGAAGGTGCCGAAATCGTCAAGATAGCATAAGAGGATGGGCATCATATTCGAAAGTCTAAAGCAGTTCTGGTACTTCACCGGATTCGCCAACGCGTCTTGGCAGAATCTGGTGATGATCCTGATCGGCATCGTGTTCATCACACTTGCCATCAAGAAGGAATGGGAGCCGCTCCTGCTCGTTCCGATCGGATTCGGAATGATCATCGGCAACATTCCTATGTTCCCGGGACTTAACATCGGAGTCTATGAGGACGGCTCCGTACTGAATATACTGTACCAAGGAGTCAAGCAGGGTTGGTACCCACCGCTCATATTCCTCGGAATCGGAGCCATGACGGATTTCTCGGCGCTGATCTCCCAGCCAAGGCTGCTGCTGATCGGAGCCGCCGCCCAGATGGGAATATTCGGGGCCTACCTGCTCGCCCTCGCCCTCGGTTTCGACCCTAATCAGGCCGGTGCCATCGGCATCATCGGAGGAGCGGACGGCCCTACGGCCATATTCCTGTCCTCACAGCTCGCCCCGGATCTGATGGGAGCGATCGCCGTGAGCGCATATTCCTATATGGCCCTTGTTCCGGTCATCCAGAGGCCTATCATGCTGGCGCTGACGACCAAGAAGGAACGCCTCATAAGGATGCCGGCCGCAAGACAGGTAAGCCAGAAGGAGAAGATCATCTTCCCTATCGTCGGCTTCCTCCTCACTGCGTTCATCGTGCCGTCGGGACTTCCGCTTCTGGGCATGCTGTTCTTCGGTAACCTTCTGAAAGAGAGCGGTGTGACAAGGCGTCTCGCCGAGACCGCCCGCGGCCCGCTGATCGATGTTGTGACCACGCTGATCGGCCTTACCGTCGGCGCCTCGACACAGGCGGACAAGTTCCTGAGCGGAAGCTCCGTGAAGATCTTCGTCCTGGGTCTGCTGTCATTCGTGATCGCCACAACCTGCGGAGTTCTCTTCGTGAAGATCTGGAACCTGTTCCTCAAGGGCGACCACAAGATCAACCCGCTCATCGGCAACGCCGGTGTGTCCGCCGTTCCTGACAGCGCGCGTGTCTCCGAGATCGTCGGCAGGGAGTTCGACCCGAACAACCACCTTCTGATGCACGCGATGGGACCGAACGTCGCCGGAGTCATCGGCTCGGCGGTCGCCGCCGGAATCCTCCTCGGTTTCCTCGGGTAACGGGTATGCGATATATGAAAAGCGCATCGGAATATCTCCGGTGCGCTTTTTTCTTATTACACGAGCATCACTAACGGGCCGCGGGGAAACTGAACGAGACCATTACTGTGAATCTCGTCATGAAAGGCAGATCACCCATTCTGGCCGGTTCCCAGGCCGGAGAGCTGGACACTACCCTGACCGCCTCCTTATCAAGATCAGGATTCGCGCTTGTCAAAGCCTTGACATCGGTCACCTTGCCGTCCAGACCGACAGTGAACTCAACCTCGACCACGCCGCTGACACCCATCCTGCGCGCCGCTTCGGGATATTTCTTGTTATTGTCCACCCAAAGCAGGAAATCACCGGACGCATCACCTATGAACCTGGCCGGAGTGTCAACCCATTCGACAGGCAAAGCGAAACGCTTCATTATCTTGTAGTCAAAGGTGACATCACCAGCGATGTTCAGCAGCCCGAGCAATCCATCCTTGACAACGAAGGCATGAGCCTGATGGAACGGTGAGGCCGTTTCATATTCAATAGGATAAAGGACAGAACCGAATTGGTCGATATAGCCGAACCTGCCTTCAGAAGAGACTATGGCAATGCCGTTATCGAACGAAGACACAGCATCATAGACGCAAGGAACCACGATATTCATGTCTTTATCCACGAATCCCCATTTGCCGTCTTTAGGGAAAGGCTTCAGCGGACCGGCGGCGGACATATTAAAGGACAGAAAAAGTAAGAGTCCAAGGGTTGGTAAGATTCTGTTCATCATATCTTGACAGGGCCAGGTTTCAAAAAGAACTTCACAGGGAATATGTAATGAACTTTGAAAGGCTTGCCTTCATACATCGCCGGAGTCCATTTAGGAGACTCCGTGACGACCCTGACGGCCTCATGGTTCAACTCATGACTGACACCTTTCTCGACCTTGACATCAGTGACAGCACCAGACGCATCCACAGAGAAAGCAAGCGTCACAGTGCCTTCGGCTTTGTAAAATCTGGACAATTCAGGGTATCTCAGCTGCGTGTTGACCCACTCCGCGAATTTGTTTGCACTTCCTCCGTCGAACATCGGCCTGGAGTCCAGCCAACCTGAAGGAAACATGAACTCTTTCATCCGCTCATGGTCATAAGTGACATTTCCGGCGACATCCAACAGACCGATCCTGCCATCCTTCTTGACGAAAGCATGACTGTCCTGGAAATGTGTCACCTCATCGAACACAATAGGGATCAATTCGTTGCCGAACCAGTCTATATAGCCCCATTTTCCATAGAGTTTCACCATCGCCAGGCCATCACGAAACGATCTGACGTAATGATACTTGTACGGAATCACCAACTCACCGTCCTGATTGATGAATCCCCATTTTCCATCTTGCTCCACAGCCTTGAGTCCTTCGCTGTACGGCCGGTCATCCTTCTTGTCGTCTTTGGTAGACTCATTCCGGACCACCAAGCCGCCATCCGGCTCCCGTGGACTCCCAGCGACCGGATTCGGAACCATGACAGACAGAATTACCAAAGTCAATAATGATACTTTCATTAGCGAAAAGGTTTGTTTTATTACATAATGATATGACAAAGGCAAATATAGCAATTAAAATGTTTTGTCAAGAGGGTTCTTTTGATTATCTTTGTCGGATAAGGAAAATCAACAAATAATTATAAATGGAAAACAAGCTACAGGAACTAACCGACAAGCTCTACAAGGAGGGTCTGTCAAAGGGTAAGGAAGAGGGTGAGGCCATCCTCGCCAAGGCCAACGAGAAGGCGGCCGAAATCATCGAAGAGGCCAAAAAGCAGGCTGAATCCATTCTGAAAAAAGCTCAGAAAGATGCTGCGGACTACAAGACCAAGGTCGAGGGTGACGTGAAGATGGCAGCCGTACAGAGCATCCAGGCCACCAGAAAGGACATCGAGAACCTTATGGTCGGCAAGATGACAGACAAGCAGGTATCGGCAGCCCTTTCTTCAGCCGATTTCGTCAAGGAGATCATCAAGGCCGTGGCTGAGAAGTTCAACGCCGACGAGGCTGTTGACCTCAACATCGTGCTTCCTGAAAGCCTCAAGAAAGAGCTTGAGCCTTTTGTCAGCGGAGAGTTGGCGAACACCCTCAAGGGAGGGGTAACCGCTATGTTTTCCAAGAAGGTGGCCGGAGGGTTCACGATCGGCCCTAAGGACGGATCCTACTTCATCAGCCTCACCGACGAGACTTTCAGAGCACTCATCGGCGACTATCTCAGACCTGCCACACGTAAGATACTCTTCGGCGAGTAATGAACAACTACGAGTACATAATCTCCAGCCTTCCGGCCATCTCGCTTGACTGGAAGTTCGGGGAGGGAGCTTCGTTCGAGACCTATGTCGATTGGATCAAGTCCCAGCTTAGCGAAGCCGACATCAAGGTGGTGGACAGGCTTCTTGACGGCTACAAGGACGAGAATCTGACCAGAGAGTTCTACGAGGCAGCGTTGAAGGACAGCAACAGGTTCCTGAAGGAATATTACACCTTCGACCTGAACGTCCGCAACGGCAAGGCCCGCTTCCTGAACAAGGCTTTCGAGAGACCGCTTGACCAGGACACGATCAAGCTGGAGACCGGTGAGTTCGCGGAAGGTCCGAGGCTTGGGGAGGCTCTGAACGCCCCCGACCTGCTATCCCGCGAGCGTGGTCTGGACTCCCTGATGTGGGACAAGATCCTTGAGATCACCACATTCGACTACTTCGACCTTGAGGCCATCCTCGGCTTCATCGCGAGGCTGCACATCATCGGAAGATGGTTCGCCCTCGACGAGAAGACCGGCCGCGAGATGTTCATCCGCCTCGTAAACGAGGTCAGAGGCACATTCAAAGGCGTGAAATACGAGCCCGCCAAATAACGAAAATTGAAATAACTGAATATGAAGACAAAAGGAAAGGTAACAGGAATTGTTTCCAACCTTGTGACGGTTCAGGTGGACGGACCTGTGGCGGAGAACGAGCTCTGCTACATCACCCTTGCGGGTACTCCCCTCCTGGCCGAGGTCATCAAGGTAAGCGGTGACAAGGCCTCGGTCCAGGTGTTCGAAAGCACCCGTGGACTGAAAAACGGAGACCCTGTGGAGTTCGAAGGCAGGATGCTTGAGGTGACCCTCGGCCCTGGTCTTCTCTCCAGCGTTTATGACGGTCTCCAGAACAATCTGACCACGATGGAGTCGGTGTTCCTCAAGAGAGGAGAGTACACCGACCCTCTGGACCACAAGAAACTTTGGGACTTCACCCCTATCGCCAAGGAAGGTGACAAGGTCACCGCCGCCGACTGGCTCGGAGAGGTGAAGGAAGGCTGGCTGCCTCACAAGATCATGGTGCCGTTCTCGTTCAAGGGCGAGTACACCGTGAAGAAGATCGCCGAGGCCGGCAAGTACAACATCGACATGGTTGTCGCGGTGCTGACCGGAGCCGACGGCGAGGAAACCTACGTCACGATGACTCAGAAGTGGCCTGTCAAGGTCGCCGTAAAGGCCTACCAGGAGAAACCGAGGCCACAGAAGATCATGGAGACCGGCGTACGCTGCATCGACACGTTCAACCCTATCGCCGAGGGCGGCACCGGATTCATCCCGGGACCTTTCGGATGCGGCAAGACCGTGCTCCAGCACGCCATCGCCAAGCAGGGCGAGGCCGACGTGATCGTGATGGCCGCCTGCGGAGAGCGCGCCAACGAGGTCGTGGAGATCTTCTCCGAGTTCCCTGAGCTCATCGACCCTCACACCGGCCGCCACCTGATGGAGCGTACCACCATCATCTGCAACACCTCGAACATGCCTGTCGCCGCTCGTGAGGCCTCGGTCTACACGGCGATGACGATCTGTGAATATTACAGGGCGATGGGACTGAAGTGCCTCCTGCTGGCCGACTCGACCTCCCGCTGGGCACAGGCACTGAGGGAGATGTCCAACCGTATGGAGGAGCTTCCGGGAGCGGACGCCTTCCCGGTTGACCTTTCAGCCATCATCTCGAACTTCTACGCCCGCGCCGGAATGGTCGTCCTGAACAACGGCAAGACCGGGGCCGTCACCTTCATCGGAACGGTCTCCCCTGCCGGCGGTAACCTCAAGGAGCCTGTGACCGAGTCCACCAAGAAGGCAGCAAGGTGCTTCTACGGACTGGAGCAGAACCGCGCCGACCAGAAGAGGTACCCTGCCGTCAACCCGATCGAGTCATATTCAAAGTACCTTGAATATCCTGAGATCATCTCCTACCTCGACGAGCAGGTCGAGCACGGCTGGGTGGCCAACGTCACCAAAGCCAAGAACCTCCTGCGCCGCGGACGCGAGGCCAACGAGCAGATCAACATCCTCGGTGACGACGGCGTTCCTGTAGCATACCACGTAAGTTTCTGGAAGTCAGAACTCATCGACTTCGTGTTCCTCCAACAGGACGCTTTCGACGAGACCGACGCCCTCTGTCCGATGGACCGTCAGAAATACATGCTGGATCTCGTTCTGGACATCTGCGGCATCGATTTCGACTTCGAGGACTTCGAGAAGTGCCGCGAGTTCTTCAAGGAACTCATCAATGACCTCCGCCAGATGAACTACACCAAGTTCCACAGCGAAGGATTCGAGAATTACGCAGAGAAGATCCATAAACTCATCGAAGACTATGGCAAATAAGGCTTATCAAAGAATATACACAAAACTGGAAGCGATCACCAAGGCCACAGTTTCGCTCAAGGCCAAGGGAGTTTCCAATGACGAGCTTGCCGTGGTCGGCGGCAAACTTGCCCAGGTCGTGAAGACCAAGGGTGATCTGGTCACCCTCCAGGTGTTCTCCGGCACGGAAGGCATTCCGACAAACGCTGAGGTGACATTCCTCGGCGAGCCTCCTACACTCAAGGTCAGCGAGCAGCTCTCCGGACGTTTCTTCAACGCCTACGGAAAGCCTATCGATGGCGGTCCAGAGGTAGAGGGTGAGGAAAGGGAGATCGGCGGACCGTCCGTGAACCCTTACAAGAGACGCCAGCCGTCAGAGTTGATTCCGACCGGTATCGCCGGAATCGACCTCAACAACACCATCGTGTCAGGACAGAAGATTCCGTTCTTCGCCGACCCTGACCAGCCTTACAACCAGGTTATGGCCGATGTGGCCCTGAGAGCCGATGTGGACAAGATCATCCTCGGCGGTATGGGTCTGTCGAACGATGACTACCTCTTCTTCCGCCAGGCGTTCGAGAGCGCCGGAGCCCTCGACAGGATCATCTGTTTCGTCAACACGACCGAAGACCCGCCAGTCGAGCGGCTTCTGGTTCCGGATATGGCTCTTGCGGCCGCCGAGTACTTCGCCGTTGACAAGAACGAGAAGGTGCTCGTGCTCCTCACGGATATGACCCTCTACGCTGACGCTCTCTCGATCGTGTCCAACCGTATGGACCAGATCCCTTCCAAGGACTCTATGCCGGGATCCCTCTACTCGGATCTCGCCAAGATCTACGAGAAGGCCGTGCAGCTCCCGACCGACGGATCAATCACCATCATCGCCGTGACCACCCTGAACGACGGAGACATCACCCACGCCATTCCTGACAACACCGGTTACATCACCGAGGGACAGCTGTTCCTCCGCGCCGATTCCGACTCAGGAAAGATCATCATCGACCCGTTCCGTTCCCTTTCCAGGCTCAAGCAGAGGGTACAGAACGTGAAGACCCGCGAGGACCACAGCCAGGTGATGAACGCCGGAGTGCGTCTGTACGCCGACGCGCAGAACGCGAAGACCAAGCTGGAGAACGGTTTCGACCTCTCCGACTACGACCACCGCTGTCTCGACTATGCCAAGGAATATGCCACCAGACTTCTTTCCATCGATGTCAACATCTCCATCACCGAGATGCTCGACACGGCCTGGGAGCTGTTCGGCAAGTACTTCACCAAGGCCGAGACCGGAATCAAGCAATCATTGATCGACAAATACTGGAAAGGTAAGTAATGCCTATCAAGTTTCAATACAACAAGACTGCGCTTAACACCCTGCAGAAGCAGCTCAAGATGCGTCAGAAGGCTCTCCCTACGTTGCAGAACAAGGAGAGTGCCCTGAGGCTTGAGGTGCGCAAGGCCAAGGACAAGAGCGAGAAGCTTCTGCGCGACCTCGAAGAGGCCGAGAGGAGGTACGACTACCTTGCCCCTCTGTGGAACGAGTTCGAGCCGGGTCTGGTCTCGATCGTGGACATCGACCTCGTGACCGTGAAGGTCGCCGGTGTCAAGTGTCCGGAGCTCAAGAGCATACGCTACGAGATCAGCCCGTTCAACACGTTCATCAAGCCGGCGTGGTACATCGACGGCGTGGCCATCCTCAAGGAACTGTCCAGGCTCGGGATCGAGTCCGAGGTTTACAAGGAGAAGCGCCGCATCCTGGATTTCCAGAGGAAGAAGACCACGCAGAAGGTGAATCTGTACGAGAAGGTGCAGATCCCGGGGTACCAGGAGGCCATCCGCAAGATCAAGCGCTATATGGAGGACGAGGAGAACCTGAGCAAGGCCTCGTCCAAGATCGTCAAGCAGCGCCACGCTGAGGAAGAGACGGAAGAAGTAATGGAGGAAAGCGGCAATGATTGAGAAAATGACTAAATATTCCTTCATTCTTCTCAGCGGGAAGACTGAAGAATTCCTCAGACGCTTGCAGGAACTGGGGCTTGTGGACATCACAAGGTCCTCAAAGCCGGTGGACGAACGTTCCGCCGCGCTCCTCTCGATGACCAACGAGCTGAAGAAGGCCGCCTCCAAACTGGAATCTCTTGACTACTCGCAGGATCCTGACCTTGAGAAAATCGAGGCCGAGGTCGATGCGGACGCCAAGTACGACAACCCTCTGGAGAGTTTCAAGGAATATTCCACAAAGCTGGACGTTCTGAGGAACGAGCTGGCACAGGCCCGCAAGGATGTCGAAAGCAGAAGGCCTTGGGGATGCTACGACAGCTTCGCCCTCGACGCGTTGAAGGCAAAGGGCTACAAGGTCCGTTGGTATAATGTTTCCAAGAAGGCCTACGATCCGTCCTGGGCGAATCTCTATCCGCTTCAGGAAGTGTTCGATGACGGCAGGAATGTCTGGTTCATCACCATTTCAGATGATCCTGCATATTCATTGCCGGTCGAGGAATGCGCCGCTCCGGAAGGGGATCTCAGGTCCGCCGAAAGGAAGGTCACTGCCCTGATGGAAAGGATCATCACCTGCAAGGCAAGGCTTCTGGAGCTGAAGGAATATATTCCTGAAATGCTCCGCAAGTGCGACGATGATGTCGCAGCCCTTCAGCTGTACCTCGCTGACGCAGGTGCTGGGAAGGCCGCCGAGGATCTGATCACAACTTTCATCGGCTTCGCTCCGGTGGAGAATGACGCGACCCTTTGCGCCGAGTTCGACAAGATGGACATCGTCTATCTCAAGGAGGAGGCAGTGAAGGACGACAATCCACCTATCAAGTTCAAGGAGAACAAGTTCGTGAAGATGTTCACGGTGCTGACAGACATGTACGGCCGCCCGGCCTACGACGAGTTCGACCCGACTCCGTGCATCTCCATATTCTTCACCCTCTTCTTCGCTATGTGTATGGGTGACGCGGGATACGGTATCGCCCTCGCCATCATTGGACTTGCGATGAGGAAGGCCAAGGGATTCATCGGCTCGATGGCTCCGCTCGTCACCACACTCGGTGTCGCGACCATCGTGATGGGAACAATCCTGCATACATTCTTCGGAATGGACACATCCACCGCGGCTTGGGTTCCGGACTGGATCAAGAAATGTATGATCCAAGGCACTGTCGCCGGCTATGACGCGCAGATGCTGTTCTCTATCCTTATAGGTATAGTGCACATCAGCGTGGCTATGCTCCTGAAGACGGCTTACGCCATCAAGCGCAACGGATTCGCCAACTCTTTAGGCACAATAGGTTGGACTCTCCTGATTGTGGGAGGTGTCATCGTGGGAGGTTTCGCTCTCGCCGGTGTAATTGACTCCGCCGTCACCAAATGGATAATCATCGTGCTCGGTGTGGTCTCTGGTCTGGGAATATTCCTCCTTAACGATCTCCACAGGAATCCGCTGGCAAACATCGGCTCAGGCCTCTACGAGACCTACAACACCGTCACAGGACTTCTCGGCGACGTTCTGAGTTACCTGCGTCTCTACGCGCTCGGACTCGCCGGAGGTATGCTTGGCAACGCGTTCAACGAGCTGGGACTTTCTGTCTATGGGATTGATGTTCCGGGAGTGAACATCATCTGCTTCGCCCTCATCGTCGGCTTCGGCCACGTCCTGAACCTCGCGATGTGCTGCCTCGGAGCCTTCGTGCATCCTCTCCGACTCAACTTCCTTGAGTTCTTCAAGAACAGCGGCTATGAAGGGACCGGCAAGGCCTACAGCCCGCTCACAACAAACGATAATAAATAATAACAAAATAAACATCAAATCATTATGAACGAAATTTTAGGTTATCTCGGACTGGGCCTTATGCTGGCCCTTTCAGGAATCGGCTCTTCCATCGGAACGACCATCGCCGGCAACGCCGCTGAAGGAGCTCTCAAGGTAAACCCTGAGAAGTCAGGAAACTACATGGTGCTCTCAGCCCTTCCTGCAACCCAGGGTATCTACGGATTCGTGGCCTTCTTTATGTGGCTCGGCAAGGACTTCGCCGCACAGGGTCCGCTTATGTTCGGTGTCGGAATCTCTGTAGGTCTTGTATGTATGATCTCTGCGATCCGTCAGGGTATGGTCAGCGCCAACGGTATCGTCGGCATCAGCCAGGGTCACGACGTGTTCACCAACACCCTTATCTACGCCGCCCTTCCTGAGTTCTACGCCATCCTTGGACTCGTCGGCGCCATTATGGCATAAGTCTATAAATAACAGCATAATATGTCGCTGATAAAATCAATTTCCGGCATACGCGGAACTATTGGAGGAAAGCCCGGAGACGGGCTTTCTCCTATTGATATAGTAAAGTTCACCTACGCCTACTGCGCCAGCCTCCCTACAAGGAAGCCTCAGCCGAACGGTGAGAAGTACAAGATAGTCGTCGGCAAGGACGCAAGGCTGTCCGGAGCGATGGTCGAGAACCTTGTCATCGGCTCACTGATGGCCTGCGGCGTGGATGTGGTGAAGATTGGTTTCGCCTCCACTCCGACCACAGAGATGGCCGTGACATTCGCCAAGGCCGACGGCGGAATCATCCTCACAGCCTCACACAACCCTCGCCAGTGGAACGCCCTCAAGCTTCTCAACGACCGTGGAGAGTTCCTCACAGCGGCCGAAGGCCAGGCCATCCTTGACCTCGCCGAGACCGAGGACTTCAGTTTCGCTGATGTTGACGACCTCGGGCACGTCACCGAACACGACTACACCGACGAGCATCTGGATGCCGTTATGGCTCTGGAAGCCGTTGATGTCCAGGCTATCAAGGACGCTCATTTCAAGGTTGTACTGGACGCAATCAACTCGGTCGGCGGAATCATAATGCCAAGACTATTGGAGAGACTCGGCGTGGAGTGCGTCAAGCTCAACTGCGACCCGACCGGCGACTTCGCCCACAACCCGGAGCCGCTGCCTAAGAACCTGACGGATCTCAGCGAGACCGTTGTCAAGGAAAATGCCGACCTCGGAATATCCGTCGATCCTGACGTGGACCGCCTGGCGTTCATCTGCGAGAACGGCGAACCGTTTGTCGAGGAATATACCCTCGTGAGCGTGGCCAGCTACCTCTTTGAAAGAGCCGCCGCAATCGCCAAAAAGGAGGGCAAAACCCTTGAGGAAGTCACTGCCCCTTATAAGCCGATCTCCTGCTCGAACCTATCTTCCAGCCGCGCCCTGCGGGACGTGACCGAGGAATATGGCGGAGAATATCATGCCTCGGCTGTCGGTGAGGTCAACGTCACCACTAAGATGCGTGAGACCGGCGCGCTGATCGGAGGAGAAGGCAACGGAGGTGTCATCTACCCTGCCATCCATTATGGCCGTGACGCGATGGTCGGCGTGGCGTTGTTCCTTTCCAACCTCGCGCACAAGAAGATGAAGGTGAGCGAGTTGAAGAAGACATATCCTGAATATCACATCGCCAAGAACAAGATCGAACTGAGCAACAAAGCATTGATTGACAGGATCTTGAAGGAGATGAAGAAGGAATATGCCGCCGAGGACATCAATGACATCGATGGTGTGAAGATCAGTTTCGAGTCGAAGCGTCAGTGGGTTCACCTGCGCCGCTCCAACACCGAGCCGATCATCCGCATATATTCAGAGGCCCCGACCCTCGCCGCCGCGGAAGCCCTTGCCAACGAGGTGATCGGCATCGCCGAAAGGGTCATTAATGACCAGAATTAAATATATGCTATAATAGTTAACAGAACTATTAATGGCAAATAAAGCTAATTATCACCTCCTTGCAACGTCTCGCTCGGAGCTCCGAGCTCCGAGCAATTTTCTTCACCCCCCAGTCACTTCGTGACAGCCCCCTGGGGGGCACTGGGGACCGGATTCCCCAGACCCCTTGCGTCGCTTCGCTCCGAGTTCGAAGACTTTTATCCGAACATATCCCCCCTCTTACGGGGCCGAGGGTGGCCACGGTTGCAAGGAGGTGATAATTCGCTTTGGGTCGATTTTGGTTATTCATTTATTAATAATTTAATTATTAAATAATTATGTTTTCATTCAGGACTACGGCGCTGGAGGATCAGCTGGATAGGGCACTGCTGGACGGGCGGGTCGGGTGCTTCTGCACCCAGAACTGCTGGGACACGGCGCACGGAAGGTATATGTACGATCTGTTCACGGAGCGAGGGAACCTGAAGGCAGTGTTCAGCCCTATGGGGGCGGAGCTGACTCCGGGAACGAACCATATCTCGTTTGACGCTGAGGCGCTGACGGAACTGGACGCGATCGTTGTGGAGATTCAGGATGCGGGGGCACGGTACTTCAACTACACGAAGGACGTGTTCCACCTGATGGTGATTCTCGCGGTGATGGAGAACCCACCGTCCCTCTACATCGTGGACCACATCAACCCCGCCGGCAGAATCGTCGAAGGCTCGATGCCCTCCGGCACGGTCGAGCCGCACACTCCGAAAATCGCCCACAGGCACGGACTCACCCTCGGCGAGCTCTGTGACCTATGGTACAACGAGATCGGAGCCACATTCGCCCTTCACGTCATCTCAGCCCTGGCCAGCGACTCCACCCGCCAGCTGCTCCCGTGGACGATAGCCCCAGCCTCGGATATTCCAGGAATGTTCACCTGCGAGATGTACAGCGGCGGCGGCCTCTGGAACAACACCACCATCACCCCCGCCATCGGAACAGCCAGGCCTTATGAATATCTCGGAGCCCCCTTCATCCGGCACAACCGTCTGGAAGTCCTCCCCGCCCCCGCCGGAGTCCTGATGCGCCCCTGCACCTTCACCCCGTCCACAGGACGCTACGAAGGCCAACGATGCAACGGCTACCAGATCATGCTCCAACCAGGTACGGAATACCATTCACTGCTCCACACGCTTCAGTTGATGCGATATTTCCGGGAAAGATACTCGCAGTTCGAGCTGCTCGACGGTTTTGAGTCCAAGATAGCCGACCATGTCATGCTGAGTTACCTCCAAGGAGAGATTCAATACCAGGATCTGCGCGAACACGTCAAACTGGAAGAGCAGAAGTGGATCCGCAAGGCAAAACGCTACAGCCTCTATGACGACCAGCCGTACAGGATCAAGTAGCCCCCGCCCAAGCAAGCCTCCTGCAAAGGTAATATGGAACAGACATAGAACAATGTAGAAAATGTTGGACCTGATTAAAGAGTATATTATCAAATTCACGGACTTCGTCTGCGGATGGCCGTTGTTTACACTTCTGATAGGAGGAGGAATATTCCTGTTCATATATTCAAGAGCATTGCCGCTGAGGAAGTTGGGGATGGCGGTCAGCTCTCTGAAAATGAAGAAGAAAGGAGAGGGACAGGTCAGTTCCTTCCAGGCTCTGATGAACACCATCAGCAGCACAGTCGGGATGGGGAACATCGCCGGGGTCGCGATAGCGCTATGTGTCGGTGGGCCCGGAGCCATCTTCTGGATGTGGGTCAGCGCTTTGCTTGGAATGGCCACAAAGTTCTTTGAGGGCACCCTCGCCGTAATGTATAAAGGGAAGGATGACAAGGGAGTAGCCCAAGGAGGACCGATGTTCGTCCTGACCGAAGGAATCGGCAGGAAGATGAAGCCGTTGGCTGTAATGTTCGCATTCTGCGCTTTGTTCAGCGGCCTTCCTGTGATGCAGGCAAACCAACTCTCCGAGTCGTTATATTCAGTGATCCTTGAGCCGCTTGGAGTGCCCGAATCAAGGTGGGTGTTTCTGGTAATCGGTCTTGTGATCGGCGGCATAGTGAGTCTCGTCATTTTTGGTGGGTTAAAGCGGATCTCGCAGGTTTCATCGAAGATCGTACCGTTTATGGTTGGATTCTATTTCCTTATGGTGGTGGGCATTATGATTGTCTATCACGACCGTCTGCCCGCCGTGTTTGAAGCCATCTTCGAAGGTGCTTTCTGCTGGAAGGCTGGTTTCGGAGCCTTCACCGCCGTGGCTCTGACCGGAGCGAGGAGGGCGATGTTCGTCAACGAGGCTGGTGTCGGAACCGCCGGGATGATGCACGGAGCCTCGATGAACGCCGAGCCTGTGAGGGAGGGACTCGTGGCTATGCTTGGGCCGGCGATAGACTCCGGCCTTGTCTGCACCCTGTCCGCGATTCCGATGATCATGGCCGGTCTCTACAGCACTGACAGCATTAAGGGACTGTCCATCGCGCTGAACACATATGACGCCCTGATTCCGTTCGCAGGACGCTATCTTCTCGAATTCGTGGTGATCATCTTCGCCTTCTCGACGATGTTCTCATATTCCTACTACGGAACGATGTGCACATCTTACCTCTGGGGCACGAGACATGCTCAAAAGTACCGCTACTTCTATGTCGCGACAATCGTCCTCGCAAGTGTCATCACTCTGGATGTCGCCGTCAGTCTAATGGATCTTGCCTTCGCCCTGATGGCCTTTCCGAATATGATCGCCGTCTTTTCCCTCGCCCCAAAGGTAATGAAAGAGGCAAGGCGACTTTGATGCGCCCCATTCATCGGCAAGCAGACTCCAGACAGCCAAGCAGACTCCAGGCCGGCAAGCAGACTCCAGACCGGCAAGCAGACTCCAGACCGCCAAGCAGACTCCAGACCGGCAAGCAGACTCCAGACCGCCAATCGAGAATATTATGCGTAGGTCTCCGTACGTGAAGCGATGTCTGATGTGAGTCCGCAAACCAACGCCGCACGGGAGCACGGGAAGCCGCGTCAATAACATCGGGAGCATTATCCTTGTACCGAGCCTGCTGACTCCCAGGTGAGCGAATCCTTTCGCACCTGGAACAGAAAGCCACTAATTATCAAGCAGAAGCACTTTCAGGTACGCATAGTTTTTCGCACCTGGAAGTAAGGAACACCAACAGGATGCCCTGTACCGGGGACGACGACTCTTAGGTGCGTGAACATCTCCGCACCTGGGACACTAACTCGCTGGCTGTCAAACGGATGCCATTTCAGGTGCGTAGGGTTTTACGCACCTGGAAGTCAGGAACACCAACAGGATGCCATGTACCGGGGACGACGACTCTTAGGTGCGTGAACATCTCCGCACCTGGGACACAAACTCGCTGACTGTCAAACGGATGCCATTTCAGGTGCGTAGGGTTTTACGCACCTTGGAGGTCAGGAACACCACACCCGGGACAACGTTCCTATAAGATTAAGTTAGTCAACTCCTATATAGTTCCCTAAAGTTTTTCACACTGGACTTCATTTTGCATAATCCAACAGAAATCGAAGTAAACAGATGGGATTTCCGATTTGCAAGACTTCTCTTTGCAGAGAATGAACCAAAGAAAAGGCGGTATGCTTTACCCGATCGGAATACAGAACCTTGAGGATATCCGCAGAGGCGGGTATGTCTATGTTGACAAGACTGCTCTCATATACAAGTTGGCATCTACTGGGAAATATTACGTCCTGGGCCGCCCGAGGCGGTTCGGCAAGAGCCTGCTGATTTCAACGATGGAGGCATATTTCCAAGGGAAAAAGGAACTCTTTGACGGACTGGCGGTCGCCTCGCTGGAGAAGAACTGGATTGAATATCCAGTGCTGCATTTGGACTTCAGCTGACGGGCTTAGAATGAGATGGACGTGGTCGCCAAGACCCTCGACGACGCGTTGCGTAAATGGGAAAAGGAATATGGCAGCGAAAACCGCTCGGACATTCCTGGTATCCGTTTCGGAAATGTGATTGAGGCCGCCTACCGAAGATCCGGCCGCCAGGTAGTCATCCTGGTCGATGAAGCGGAAAGCATCAAGAAACTCGCCGAGGCCAATGGCCTTTCGGAAGATGAATGCCGACAAAAACTTGCCATGATGTACATAATCCTTGAACTGATGGGCGAATATGTCGAAGTGGAGCGCGCGACTTCCTACCGCCACACTTCCGCTCTTCCTCAACCCGGACTACCCCTTCATCCGCCACTTCAGTAGCAAAAATGGGAAATAACGTTGCCCATGAGTGCTCGACAACACCCTTGAGAGACGAAAAGCGAAGAAAACGTTTCCCAAGAGTGCGGAATACACTCTTGAGGAGCAAAAGAGGCCGAAAGCGCATCCCCATAGACCAAGGAGAAATGCTACTCCTGTCAGTTAGCCCACAATCACAGAAAAATATTCAAGATCGGTGTGAACTTCTCCACCACCTCCCGTCGCATCGACGGCTGGAAGATCATCCAGTAGCCACGAATGCCACTGACAAACCGACAATAGAATAGGCTTATCATATACAAATTGTCGGAAGCCGGTGGAGAATCAACCGTTGACTCTCAATCTGTTACAAAATGCTGGCCTCTCATTTCGACCATCAGCATTTCACAACACACTAATAATAAACATCTTAGCCGCCACGGCATTTATGGTAGGCCTAATGGCGGCGCAACCGACAGGTATGAAGACAGAATACCGTCACCGTGAGCAAAAAAACGCTCTCCGAGTGACGGCTCCTACCGGCGGACAATGACCCTTTCAATGCGGCGGGGAACCGAGGTCATGATCTCGTACGGAATGGTGTCCAGGATGCGCGCGAGCTCGCTGACCGTAGGATCCTCACCGAATATTGTCACGGTGTCCCCCACTTCGGCTGGTACTCCGGTCACATCGACCATGCACATGTCCATGCAGATGTTGCCGATCGTGGGCACACGATGGCCATTCAGAGCGAAACTGGCGTTGCCGCAGCCAAGGTGTCTGTCGATTCCGTCTGCATAGCCCACCGGAATTGTGGCGATCTGGGTACCTTCAGGGGCGATCAAGCCATGCTGTCCATAGCCGATGGCACCATCCTCCGGCTTCAGTTCCTTGATCTGCAAAATCTTCACTTTCAGAGAGGCGACAGGCTTCAGACGCACTTCCGGCAGAGCGCTGATCCCATATATTCCCACCCCAAGACGCACCATGTCATGCTGGAAACGCGGGAAACGCTCGATTCCCGCGGAGTTTAGAATATGCCACATCGGATGGTAGCCAAGAGCCTCGTCAATCCTCGCGGCGTTGCTCTCGAACATCGAAATCTGCCCCAGCGTGAACTGGTCCATGGACGGATCCTCGGCGACCGCGAGGTGTGAATATACCGACTTGACCTTCACCTCTGAATGAATCCTAAGATATTCAATCAATTCATCCAACTCGCTGGTCATGAAGCCGAGGCGGTGCATTCCAGTGTCGAGTTTGATGTGGATCGGGAAGCCCTCGATGCCGCGGCTTTGCAGGGTGGCGACAAGGGCCTTCAAGGTATAAATATTCGGGATTCCGGGTTCAAGACGGTTATCGATGATCTCATCGAAATAGTCCGTGCCGGCTGTCAGCACAAGAATCGGCAGGCTGATACCAGACTGCCGCAGTTCCATTCCCTCAACCGGAAGCGCCACCGCCAGATAGTCCGCTCCGGCGTTCTGCATCATCAGAGCGAACTCCACGGCCCCATGACCATAGGCGTTGGCTTTCACCAGCACCAATAGTTTGGTGGTACGCCTCAACTTTGAGCGGAAGTACCTGTAGTTGCCGAGACAATTCTGGAGATTCAGTTCCAGTCTTGAGAAATCTGTTACGCCGTTTGACATATCACTATCGAAATTCTGACAAAATTACTGTTTTTCTGCCATAATATCCGCCAAAATCTCTATATTTGACATCTGGCCTGATGCTTGATGAGATGTCCGGCGGTGGGTAGTCACCGGCTAAAGGTTGTTTTCCGCAGGTAATTGCCTACTTGCAAAAGTTGAATTGAATAATTTATAGAGTATGAGCACTGGATTAATATGGATCATCATGATTGTGGTTATGATCCTCAGTCAGATCATCCAAAGCATGCTTCAGAGCAGATTTGAGAAATATTCCCACGTTCCGACCAACAATCGGATGACGGGTGCGGAGATCGCCACCAAGATGTTGGCGGACAACGGGATCACCGATGTCAAGGTAACCTGCATTCCGGGTCGTCTGACAGACCACTACAATCCGCAGACAAAGACCGTGAACCTCAGCGAAGCGGTTTACAATTCGAGCAGTGTCGCGGCGGCCGCTGTGGCGGCTCACGAATGCGGCCACGTCCTTCAGCACGCCAAAGGCTACCTGCCGCTGCAACTCCGCACGGCTCTCGTGCCGGTCGTAAGTTTCTCAAGCAGAATCGTGCAGTGGGTTCTTTTGGCTGGAGTCATTCTCGTTTCGATGTTCCACAGTTATCCGGTCCTGATCGCCGGAGTGGTTCTCTTCGCTTTGACCACACTTTTCAGTTTCGTCACCCTTCCTGTCGAGATCAACGCCAGCCACAGGGCCGTCAATTGGCTTGAGAACGCCGGCATCACCAACTACGAGACACGCCCGATGGCGATAGACGCTCTCAAATGGGCCGCCTACACCTACGTCATAGCCGCTGTCGGCTCCCTCGCCACGCTACTCTACTACCTCTCCTTCCTCAACGACCGGAAGTAAACAGAGACATCTTGAGGATTGCCCCCTCAACAACAAACAAAGGTAATGAATATGCCAACCGATGTGGTTTCCGACAACCGCATCGGTTGTTTTTTTTTGTTTTGCTACGCATCGGCTGCTCATTCAGCGCATCGGCTGCTCCTTTTTACAAAACGGCGGCATAACCACCTTCAATACACACAGGCTGAATGTGTGTTATATGCCACCTATGCCTTCAGGATGGTTAGGCGGCATAAGGACTCAAAGCCTTGGCTTTCTCACGGACATCGGCATCACTCAAGAAAGCGCCCGTATTCCTAAGCATAGAATCATTAACCTCGTCCTCACACTTCAACGCAACGCCATATTCATCAAAAGTCCAGTCCGCCGGATACTGATGCCTGACTTTCAAGATATTCCTTCGCTCAACCATCGTCAGGTCTCCGATAGTGCGTATGTCTCTGAAATGGTGCGGCGCCACATATCCACTGGAGGGATCGCCAACATCAGCATATTCCAATCGCCGCGCATGCGTTGGATTCATCGTCGCAACATAGGGACGTCCAATTATATTCCCACTTGAAACTGAGCCACTTCCTGTAAAACAATCCGGTGCGTTGGACCCCTGTACTCTGAAGGCATCCTGTCAAATCCAGCCGCCAACGGATTTCTGAATATGTAAGCTATTGTCTTCATAAGTTGCCCTTTCGTGGTGATCGCCAGAGCCGAAAACTTGAACCCTCGCCCTCTGTACTCCTGACCGAAACGTTTGGTCAAATAGTTGGCCACGGCGAAAACATACAGTTTCATAAACCGACGACAGTTATCCTCATGCCCATTAAGGCAAAAGTGCACGTGATTATCCATCAGAACAAACGCAAGCACAACGGTCCCGGCTTTCCGAACCAAAGCAGGGATCACATTCATCCCATAGACTTTAGCGTCAGTGTCCGGGAACATCACATCAGCGCGGTTACCGTCAGTGTAACAATGATAGCAGTCTATGACAGAATCGAAGAAATCATTTGAATAAGTTCGGGCCATAATTGTTTTTGGGAAATATATACAAGTTGACTACCTTCCTCCATATCGTGCCGACACTGGTGTACCAAATGGACAAAAAGATGCCGTTGGTACAGGAAAAGCACTTCTGGTGTACCAACAAGGACAAGACATCAGTTTCGGGCCAGTGGAAGGAAACT
>OLGA01000035.1_pt1 | contig 102969 bp, 97 predicted proteins | sample 1604881 | NCBI WGS metagenome assembly OLGA01 (sample SAMEA3888896, study PRJEB22519) | human gut metagenome | biome: human gut; feature: human-associated habitat; material: faeces | place: Denmark | collected 2009 | reverse complement strand
GCACGTTTGCGAGCCGTAAAGTATTTTCTCCGACGCACATGTCGCCGGAGAAAATGGTTAAAACTTTATTTGCGCCTGCGGGCGCAAACTCTGCGAGGCTTTTTCGACAGACTGAAGGCCGCCGTTCCGTTGGAACGGCGGCCCTTTTTAAGTATGTTATTTTTACTGTTCCGGCTCGTCCGGCGCGTCGGCGTCCGTCATGCGGTAGCCGACACCGATCTCGGTGAATATGTATTTCGGTTCGGCGGGATTCTTTTCGATCTTTCGGCGGATGTTCGCCACGTTGACGCGCAGGATCTGGTTGCTGCCGCCCGCGGAGGGGCCCCACAGCTCGCGCAGGATAAAGTCATAGGTGAGGACCTTTCCGGCATGGCGGGTGAGCAGTGAGAGAATCCGGTATTCGCTCTGCGTGAGATGGATATCTTCCCCGTTGATGCGCACGCGCCGACGCACGCAGTCCACCTCCAGATCGCCGCAGCGGTACACACCCGTGCGGCCGACCTCGCCGCCCGCGGCAGTGCGGACGTGGCGGAGGGCGGCGCGGATGCGCGCGAGAAGCTCGCCGGGGCCGAACGGCTTCGTGAGATAATCGTCCGCGCCCATATCGAGCGCGATGACCTTGTCCCGCTCGCGTCCGCGGGCGGAGACGACGATCACCGGCAGCGTAGACCACTTGCGGAGCCCCGCAAGGATCTCCATGCCGTCCATATCCGGCAGACTGAGATCGAGCAGCACAAGGTCCGGGCAGTGCGAGCTGATGAGCGTCACCGCCTCCCGGCCAAGGCTCGCGCGGATGGTGTCAAAGCCGTTGGCTTCCAGCACCGCTATGAGAAACGCGGCGATGGTCTCGTCGTCCTCTACGATCAGGATCTTGTCTTTCGTCTCCATGGCTGTCTCCTTTGCCGGTTTCAGTGTACGGATGATATTTCTTTATTCTGCGGCGGTCTCGCTCACCGGCGGCACCGGAAGCGAGAAGCTCACCACCGTCCCGCCGTCGGTATTGCGGGCGCTCATGCTGCCGCCGTGCGCCTTCACGATGGACATGCACACCGAAAGGCCGATGCCCATCTGGCTGCGGCCGCCGACGCCGTTTTTCTCCGGCAGAAAGCCGATCCCGTCGAAGAGATGCGGCAGCTTTTCGCGCACGATGCCGGTACCGTTATCCTGCACGGTGAACACCGCGACGTTCCCCTGCCGCGCAAGCGAGACCGTGATCTCCGTTGCGCCGCCGTGGCGGGCGGAGTTTTCCAGAAGGTTCGTGAGCACCTGCTGGATGAGCACGGGGTCCATCGGCACGAGCATCACCGATTCGGGCAGCTGCGGCGTGACCGCAACGCCCGGAAAATGCGCTTTGAATTTGGAAATGGCGGAGAAGATGACCTCCTCGGCAACTTCGTCCTGCTTTTCGATGCGCGCCGATTCCAGGCCGATGCGCGTTACGGAAAGGAGATTTTCCACCATGCGGATGAGCCATTCGGCGTCGTCGTTGATGCTGCCGAGAAGCTTCTTTTTCGCCAGTCCGGAAGGTTGTCGTTTTCCAGAAGCGTGATCGCCGAGCCGGAGATCGCCGTAAGCGGCGTGCGCAGATCGTGCGAAATCGCCCGCAGGAGATTGGCGCGCATGCGCTCGGTCTCTGCCTCCATGCGGATGCGCTCCTGCCGCTTGAGCGTCGCCGTCAGCGTGTTGACCGTGAGTGAAACGGCGAGCATCGTGAGGAACGTGAGCGGATAGCCGGACAGGGAAAAGTTAAAGTTCATATACGGATAGGTGAAAACATAGTTCACCGCAAAAACGCTCAGAAGTGAGACGACCGTACCGCAGAGATACCCGTCCGTCAGCAGTGACACGAGCAGTACGCAGAGCACATACACCAGCGGAACATACGTTTCGTTTCGCAGTTGGCTGATCTCATTCAAGCCAAGGCGCTGCAAAAGTGCGCATACGACGGTCGTCAGAGCAAAAAGGCCCGCCGTGATCCCGGCGCTCTTCCACGTGACCGTCCAGTTTTCCTTCTTCAGCACGGCAGATCACCTCTGTTTCTATTGTAGCATAGAACGGATAAAGAGTTTGTTAGGATTTTCACAATGTCAGCGCGTCCGCGGCACGGACAAGGAAGCACTCCCTGTAGCTTTGCGAAAGGCGCTCGTACGCGGCGGCAGCCGCGGCGCGATCGTCAAATACGCCGAACACCGCGCTGCCCGTGCCGGTCATCACCGCGCCGAGAGCGCCGCCGTCGAGAAGTGCGCCGCGGATCGAGCCGATCTCCGCGCCGCTGCGCGGCAGCGTCTCCTCAAACACGTTGAACATCCGCCGCGCAACGCCGCTAAGATCCCCGGCGTGCAGCGCAGCGCACAGCCCCTGCGTATCCGGGTGCGCCGTGATGCGGCGCTTATCGATGCGCCCGAAGAGCTCCGCCGTGGAGACGGAAAACGGCGGCTTGCATATCACGATCCATCCGCCCGGAAGCTCCGGCAGCGGCGAGAGTATTTCCCCGCGCCCCTCGGCGAGCATCATGCCGCCGGTGACGCAGTACGGCACATCCGAGCCGACCGTTAACGCAAGGGCGCGAAGCTGTTCCGCGGAGAAATTCGCTCCGGTGAGCACATTGAGCGCGCGGAGCACCGCCGCGGCGTCCGTGCTGCCGCCGGCCATGCCCGCGCCGACCGGCACTCTCTTTTTTATGCGGATGTCCGCGCCGAGAGTTTTGTCGCCCGCAGCGTCAAAGAACACGCGCGCCGCGCGCACGGCAAGATTCCGCTCATCCCGCGGCAGCCACGGGATCGAACACTTTGCCTCGATCCTCCCGTCGCGGCGGAGGGTCACGTCAACATCGTCCCAGAGCGAGACGCTGCCCATGACCATGGTGAGATCGTGGTAGCCGTCCGGGCGTCTGGCGTGGACGTCGAGAGAATAGTTCAGCTTGGCATAGCCTTTTTCGTTTACCGTCACGGAAAACACCTCATTTCCATACTCCGTATTTTACCGTATTTGGTCTCTCATTGCAACATTTCCGGCTTTCTCCCGTTTTTTTACATTTTGTTCGCACACGGTGTTCCATCTTCGCTATAATTGGTATATAATAGTAATTTAGAAGAATAGGCAATTCTTGCCGTACATACAGGGAGGCTGCAAATATGGCAAAAAAAGTACTGGTAGTTGAGGACGACAGCAACATCGCGGAGCTGCTGCGCCTGTATCTCGAAAAAGACGGGTTCGACGTGTTTCTCGCCGCCGACGGCGGAGAGGGCATCCGCCGCGCGCAGGAGCTGCAGCCGGATCTCATCCTGCTAGACATCATGCTGCCGGTCGTGGACGGCTGGGTCGTCTGCTCCGAGGTCCGGAAAACCTCCAATGTGCCGATCATCATGCTGACCGCGAAGGGCGAAACGTTCGACAAGATCTCCGGACTTGAGATGGGCGCGGACGATTACGTCACGAAGCCGTTCGAGGTCAAGGAGCTGATGGCGCGCATCCACGCCGTCATGCGCCGCAGCGAGCCGGAGGCCGCGCCGCACGCGGCGGAAAAGCGGCTTGTATTCGATAAGCTCGTGATCGATCTTGATTCCTATGAGCTCATCGTAGACGGTAAGCGCGTGGAAGCTCCCCCCAAGGAGATGGAGCTTCTCTATCATCTCGCCTCCTCCCCCAACCGCGTTTTCACCCGCAACCAGCTGCTCGACGAGGTGTGGGGCTTTGATTATTTCGGCGATTCCCGCACCGTGGACGTCCACATCAAGCGTCTGCGCGAAAAGCTGGAGGGAGTTTCGGATAAGTGGTCGCTCAAAACGGTCTGGGGCGTCGGGTACAAGTTCGAGTCGGTCGAATAAGCGATGCACAGAACGTATTTCCGGACCTTCACCACGACCGCGGCGATGGTCCTTGTGAGCTTTCTGCTCATCGGCGCAGCCTTCGGCTTTGCGAGCCGTCAGGTGTTCGTGTCCGAAGCGCGCGAGAGCATGATGACGAACTCACGCGAAATATCGCGTATGGCGGTCGCCTATGCCGCCGAGGGCGATCTGCGCTCGCTCGAGCTGCGCATGACGCTCAGCACCATCGGCGCGAGCACGAATCAGCACATTTTCATCGTCAATCCCTCCGGATATATCATCACCTGCTCGGACTCCGCCGTTTTCTGCGAGCACATCGGAAAGCGTCTGGATGAGAGCGTAACGGCGATCCTGCCGCAGTCCGGCACGGTCGCGTCGCTCGGCACGCTGGGCGGGTTTTACGCGAGCGAGCATTATACCGTCATTTCCGCGCTCACCGATGACGGCGCACTGCTCGGCCATCTGTTCGTTTCCAAGGACACGGTAACCGCGCTCTCCATCTGGGAGACGATCCTGCCGCTGTTCTTCTTTATCAGTCTCATAGTACTCTGTCTCGCACTCATTTTCAGCTACGCGAGCTCCAAGTACTTCGCCAAGCCCCTGCGCGACATGGCGGACGCGGCGCGGCGCTTCGGCCGCGGCGAGCTGAACGTCCGTGTGGAGCCGACCGACAGCACCGACGAGATCGGCGAGCTGACGGAGGCCTTTAACTCCATGGCGGACTCGCTCGAGCAGTCGGAGACGAAGCGGCGCGAGTTTATCGCGAACGTATCGCACGAGCTCAAAACGCCGATGACAACGATCTCCGGCTTTGCCGACGGCATTCTCGACGGGACGATCCCGCCGGAGTCGGAAAAGAAATATCTTCAGATCATCTCCTCGGAGACGAAGCGGCTGGCCCGGCTCGTGCGCAGCATGCTGGAGCTTTCGCGCCTGCAGGCAAAGGATCGCGCAACGCTCCTCAAGAACAGCTTTGATATTTCCGAGCAGCTCCGGCTCACGCTCATCACATTTGCCGATAAGATCGATCAGAAGCATCTGGAGGTCGTGTTCAACGTCCCCGAGGAGGCGATCAAAGTTCTCGGCGATGTAGACGCCATCACGCAGGTCATCTACAATCTGCTGGATAACGCCATCAAATTCTCCCGCGAAAATTCACCGCTCACCATTTCGCTATGGAAGGACAGCAAGAAGGCCTACGTCTCCATCCGGAACTGCGGCAGCACCATTCCGGAGGCGGAGATCCCGCTCCTCTTCGATCGCTTCCACAAGTCCGACCGCAGCCGCAGCCAGGACCGCGACGGCGTCGGTCTGGGGCTTTATATCGTCAAAACCATTTTGAACAACCACGGCGAGGATATTGCCGTGACAAGCCGCCAGGGTGTGACCGACTTTGTGTTCACGCTCGCGCTCAAACCGTAAAAGGCGGAAAGGAGTTTTATGGAAAATCAGGAATCTATGTGGTATGCCCCCTCTGGCGACACGCCGCAGGCATCCCCGCCGGTCCTCGTCCCTCCGGCGAAGCAAAAGAAAAAAATGCCCGCGTGGGGCATTGCGCTGATCCTTGTCGCCGTGGCGGTGCTCATCATCGGCTCGTGTCTGCTCTTCCGGAACAGCGCCACGGCGGACCCCAACCGCCCCGGTGCGGCGGGCGATCTGCCAAACGATTATAAATCGTTCTTCGATAATTACTTCACCGCGAACGAGGAAGCGGAAGAATGCACCATCCCGACCGTGCAGACGACCGAGCGCGTGACCGTGACGCTCTCCCCCGCCGGTAAAACGCCGCTTTCCGCACAGGAGGTCTATGAGCGATGCGTTCCCTCCATCGTTGCGGTGTCGGCCTTTCCGGATGAGACGTCGGAAGACAGCTATTACTGGGGCTCCGGCGTTGTTCTGACGGAGGACGGGTATATTCTCACGAATTCGCACGTTGTGGAGGGCACCTGCCGCGCGCGCATCACGCTCTGGGACGATACGGAGTATGATGCTCTGCTCGTCGGCTACGACCACCGCACCGATATCGCCGTTTTGAAGATCGATGCACACGGTCTCACGCCCGCGGAGTTCACTTCGACCGACTCTCTGCTCGTCGGCGATGCGGTATACGCCATCGGCAACCCGCTCGGCAAGGAATTCCGCAGCACGATGACCGAGGGCATCATCTCCGGCATCAACCGTGACATTTCCCACAACGGCGTGACGAACAGCCTGCTCCAGACCTCCGCGCCGATCAATGAGGGCAATTCCGGCGGCGCGCTCGTCAACGTTTACGGGCAGGTCGTCGGCGTCACCAATATGAAAATGAGCAGCCAGTATATCGGCTCGGTGTCCATTGAGGGCGTGGCGTTCGCCATCCCGTCGAGCACCGTGAAGACCATTGCGGACAGTCTGCTCGAATCCGGCGAGGTACGCGGACGCCCGGCGCTCGGGCTCACCGTCGGCAAGATACCGCAGGCGGCGATGGAGGAATACGATCTCCCCGCCGGCCTTTACGTGAGCGCTGTTTCCGAAGGTTCGGACTGCGCCGCCAAGGGCATTGTGACCGGCGATGTGCTTCTTGCCGCGAACGGCGTGGAGCTTACCGTCAACGAGGATCTCACCGGTATTATCGCCCCGCTCCGCGTCGGCGATGAGCTTACGCTCACCGTGTGGCACGAGGGCGAGACACGGGACATTACCGTGAAGCTCGTGGACGTGAACGATGTTTACTGATATAGAAAGGGATATAACCATGAACGAAAAGATCATTGAAAACTTTCTTTCTCTCTGCGCCATCCCGCACAAGTCCCATCACGAGGAAAAGATCAGCCGGTTTCTCTGCGACTGGGCCGTGAAAAAGGGTCTCGCCGCCGTGCGCGACGAGGAAGGCAACGTCATCATCGATAAGGCCGGTTCCGCCGGGCACGAGAACGCGCCGCGCACCATTCTGCAGGCGCACATGGATATGGTCGTCGTCTGGGAGGACGGCATGGACTTTGATCCGCTCAACGATACCATCACCGTTATCAACGACGGCAAAACGCTCAAGGCCAAGGGCACATCCCTCGGCGGCGACGACGGCGCGGGCGTCGCGCTTGCCATGTCCATTCTCGAGGATGAGACCGCCGTGCACGGCCCGATCCGCGCGATCTTCACCGTGGACGAGGAAGACGGCATGTCCGGCGCGGACCATCTCGATCCGAAGCACCTCGACGCCAAATACCTCATCAATCTCGACTGGGAGGAGTTCGGCTCGCTCTGCAACTCGAGCGCGGGCAGCGATATGTACCGCATGCACCGCGCCGCCGAGTGGGAAGCCGCTTCCGGCAAAGCGTATAAGATCGCCGTTTCCGGTCTCGTCGGCGGTCACTCCGGCGCTTCCATCCATCTGAAGCTCGCCAACGCCATCCGCATTGCCGCGCGCACGGCAAAAACCGCGCTCGACATGTGCCCCGGCGTGCGTCTTGCCGCCTTCCGCGGCGGCAGCGCCCACAATGCCATCCCCGCCTCCTGCACCGCCGTGATCACCGTGCCGGAAAAGGACGCCGAAAAGGTTCTCGAAGCGCTCAACGCCCATGCGCTTACCGAGGCGGTCGCCTGCGCTGCGACCGATCCGGAGGCGAAGGTCGCCGTAACCGCTGCCGAGCTCCCCGAAAAGGCGCTCACGGGCGAGCTTTCGCGCGGCTATCTTGCGCTGCTCACCGAGGTGTTCGACGGTGTGCACACCATGTCGCCGTCCATCCCGTCGCTCGTGGAGAGCTCGGCGAACACCGGCCTTGCCGCCGTCGGCGAGGACGAAGTCGAATTCACCGTCCATCAGCGCAGCAGCGAACCCGCCATCACCGCGGAAATGAAGAAGGAATACGAGCGTCAGGCATCCGAGCACGGCTTTACGATGACGCTGCTCAGCTCCTCCCCCGCGTGGCCGCTCAAGCCCGGCAGCGAGCTTGTCGGCATCTGCGAGCGCATTTTCAAGGAGCAGAACGGACACGATATGTCCGTAGAGCCGGTGCACGCCGGTCTGGAGTGCGGCAGCTTCTCTTCCGCCAATCCCGCGCTCGACATCATCTCCATCGGCCCCGACATTCTGGACATTCATTCCCCGCGCGAAACGCTCGTGCTGGATACCGTGTATGGCTGCGATACGCTCATCCGCGCCATTTTGAAGGAGATCGCTGACAAGAAAGCATGAAGACCTACGACGCCGGAAAATTTGATATTGCCGTCATCGGCGCCGGACACGCGGGCATCGAGGCCGCGCTCGCCGCGGCCCGGCTCGGTCTGCGCACCGTGTGCTTCACGGTGAATCTCGACAGCGTCGGCAACATGCCGTGCAACCCCGCCATCGGCGGCACGGGCAAGGGGCACCTTGTCCGTGAGCTCGACGCGCTCGGCGGCGAGATGGGCAAAGCGGCGGACGCCGCGGGCATCCAGTTCCGGATGCTCAACCGCGGCAAAGGCCCCGCCGTCTACTCTCTGCGCGTGCAGGCCGACCGGCGGCGCTATCAGGAGATCATGAAGGAGACGCTCGAGACGCAGGAAAATCTCGTGCTGCATCAGGCGGAGATCGTTTCCATCGGCCTTACGGACGGCCATGTTTCCTCCGTCACGACGCACACGGGCGCCGTATACGCGGTGCGCGCTGTTGTCATCGCTACGGGGACATATCTCGGCGGGCGGACGATCGTCGGCGACGTGGTACGCACCTCCGGCCCGGACGGACTCGCCGCGGCGACGGAGCTCACGAAGTGCCTCGCCGATATGGGTCTTCGTCTCCGCCGCTTCAAGACCGGCACGCCGCCGCGCGTGAACGCGCGCAGCGTCCGCTTTGACGAAATGCAGCTCCAGCCCGGCGATGAGGAGATCGAGCCGTTTTCCTATTCCACCGACGCCGCGGCGCTGCAAAACCGCGCCGTGTGCTGGCTTACCTATACCAAAGCGCGCACGCACGAGATCATCCGCGCCAATCTTGACCGCAGTCCGCTCTTCAACGGCACCATTGAAAGCACCGGCCCGCGCTACTGCCCCTCAATCGAGACGAAGATCGTCACGTTCCCGGACAAGGAACGCCACCAGCTCTTCATTGAGCCGATGGGTCTGCATACGCAGGAGCTGTACATTCAGGGTCTGTCTTCCTCTCTGCCGGAGGACGTGCAGATCGATGTTGTCCGCTCCATTCCGGGACTGGAAAACGCCGAGATGCAGCGCTGCGCCTATGCCATCGAGTACGACTGCGTCGATCCCACGGAGCTGCGCGCCACGCTCGAGAGCAAAAAGATCCCCGGTCTGTACGGCGCGGGGCAGTTCAACGGCTCGTCCGGCTATGAGGAGGCCGCCGTGCAGGGCTTCGTCGCGGGCGTGAACGCCGCGCTCAAGATCCGCGGCGAGGAGCCTTTGATCCTGCGCCGTTCGGACGGCTACATCGGCACGCTCATTGACGATCTCGTTACAAAAGGAACGGAAGAGCCGTACCGTATTATGACGTCGCGCAGCGAATACCGTCTGCTCCACCGGCAGGATAACGCCGACGAGCGGCTGACGCACATCGGCCACCGCATCGGACTCATTTCCGACGAGCGGCTCGCCGCCGTGCAGGACAAATACGCCGCCGTCGCAAAGGAGCGGCAGCGGCTCGAACATACGCATCTCGCCCCCGGCGAGGCGATCAACGCGCTGCTGCGCGAAAAAGGCACGGCGGAGATCGTTTCCGGCGCGTCGCTTGCCGATCTTCTGCGCCGCCCGCAGATCGAATATGCCGATCTTCTCCCGTTTGACCCGGAGCGCCCGGCGCTGCCGCGCGCCGTCGGCGAGGAGGTCTCCATCACGCTCAAGTACGAGGGCTATATCCGCCGCCAGCTCAAGCAGGTGGAGGATTTCCGGCGCATGGAGGATCGTCCCCTCCCCGAGGATATCGACTATGCCGCCGTGCCGGGGCTCCGCACCGAGGCGCGGCAGAAGCTCGTCGCCATACGCCCCGTGAGCTTCGGGCAGGCCTCGCGCATTTCCGGCGTGTCTCCGGCGGATATGACCGCGCTTATGATCTATACCGAGAGCGGAAAGGAGCGCCGCCATGGATAAGGTCGTTCTCGGTCTCTCCGGCGGCGTGGATTCCGCCGTGGCCGCGCATCTGCTGCGCGAATCGGGGCTGGAGGTTTACGGGCTGTATCTCGATAACGGTCTCCCCGGCGCGGACGCCGCGCGCGAGGCCGCCGCTTCCCTCTCCGTTCCGCTCACGATCACCGACAGCCGCGAGGCAATGGAGCAATACGTCTGCACCCCGTTTGCCGAAGCGTATCTCCGCGGCGAGACGCCGAACCCCTGCATTCTCTGCAACCCGGCGGTCAAGTTCCGCGCCCTGCTGGACGAAGCGGAGCGCATCGGGGCAAAGTACATCGCCACCGGGCATTATGCCAGAGCGGAAAACGGCGCCATTTACCGCGGGCAGCCGGAAAATGACCAGAGCTATATGCTCTGCCGTCTGACGCCGGACGAGGTGAACGCCCTTCTGCTTCCGCTTGCGCCATATAAAAAAACGGAGGTGCGCGCGCTGGCCGAAAAGCTCGGCCTGCCCGTTGCGCACAAGCCGGACAGCATGGACATCTGCTTCATCCCGGACGGCGATTACGCCGCCTGGATCGAACGCCGCGGCATCACGCCCCCGCCGGGGGATTTCGTTCTGGACGGTAAAGCCGTCGGCAAACACCGCGGCATCCACCACTATACCGTCGGCCAGCGCCGTCACTTCGGCGTCGGCTTCGGGAAACGCGTATACGTTTCCGACATCTGCCCGGAGACGAACGAAGTCCGTCTTTCCTCTGACGACGCCGCCGTATGGCGGGAAAGTTTCCGTGTGCGCGGCGTAAACTGGCTTGTTCCACCGGAGGGCGAGATCGTCTGCGGCGTTCGCATCCGCCATTCACGCCGCGAGCTGCCCACCGGGACGGTGACGCCGGACGGAGACGGCGCAATCGTCCGCTTCCCTGCGCCGGTGCGCGCCCCCACCCCCGGCCAGACCGCCGCCTTTTACGACGGCGACCGTCTGCTCGGCGGCGGATTTATCGTAAAGTAGCAAAAGAGAGGGCTCTTCGCCCTTTCTTTTTGTTTTTTCTGTGCATTTACTTTAGCATGGTAGCGTGCTAATATACTACCATAATAAATCAAGTACAGGAGAGACCTACCATGAAAAAGATTTTTACCATCGCACTTACCCTTTGTCTGCTCGTAACGGCGCTGGCCGGCTGCGGCAGCAGCGCCCCCGCCGCTCCCGATCCGACCGCCGCCCCCACGGAAGCTCCGGCGGAAGCCACGGCAGAACCCGCCGCCGAGGGCGGCAAACTGATCGTCGGCTTTGATGCCGAGTTCCCCCCGTTCGGCTACATTGCCGAGGACGGCAGCTACGACGGCTTTGATCTCGCGCTTGCGCAGGAGGTCTGCGCGCGGCTCGGCTGGGAATATGAGGCCGTGGCGGTCGACTGGGCATCGAAGGACGCCGAGCTCAAGGCCGGAAACATCAACTGCATCTGGAACGGCTTCACCTGCACCGGCCGCGAGGAAGAGTACACCTGGTCGGACGCCTACATCGATAACAGCATCGTCGCCATTGTCCGTGCCGACTCCGGCATCGAGTTCCTCGCCGATCTCGCCGGAAAGACCGTTATGGTGCAGTCCGCTTCCTCCGGGCTGGACGCTCTCACCGCGAACGAGGAGCTGACCGCCTCCTTTGGTGAGCTCGTGCAGCTGCCCGACTACAACACCGGCTTCCTGGAGCTGCGGCAGGGTACGGTGGACGCCGTTGTCGTGGACGTCGGTGTCGGCAACTACCAGATCGCCAACACCGAGGGCGACTACGTTATCCTCTCTGAGCCCGTCTCCGTGGAGCAGTACGCCGTCGGCTTCTATCTCGGCAACGAGGCGCTGCGCGACGCCGTGAACGAGCAGCTGCTCGCCATAGCGGAGGACGGCACGATGATGAGCATCGCCGAGAAGTATGTTGACAAGGGACTTTCTCTCGACAGCCTCTGCCTCTGCAAGTGATACTTCCCTCGAAATGATATCCCCGCGCGGAGACGCTTTCGCGTCTCCGCGCCAACCTGTCTACGGAAAGGATCGATCCGATGAGCATTCAAACCATGCTGGTCTCTCTCTCCCAGGCGTTTCTCACAACGCTCGCCATATTCTTCCTCACGCTTCTCGGCTCGCTGCCGCTCGGTCTCGTCGTTTACTTTGCGCGCAAAAGCCGCTTTTCGCCGCTCCGTTGGCTCACGAAGGTGTATATCGCCATCATGCGCGGCACGCCGCTCATGCTGCAGGTCATGGTCGTGTACTATGGGCCGAGTCTTCTTCTCGGCATGACGCTGCCGCGGAACTGGCGCTTTGCCGCCGTGATCGTCGCGTTCGTTATCAACTATGCCGCGTATTTCGCCGAGATCTACCGCGGCGGCATTGAGTCGATCAGTGCCGGACAGTATGAAGCGGCGCAGGTGCTCGGCTACCGAAAGGGGCAGACGTTCTTCCGCATCATCCTTCCGCAGATGGTAAAGCGCGTGCTGCCGAGCGTCACGAACGAGGTCATTACCCTTGTAAAGGACACGTCTCTCGCCTCCGTCATCGGCACGGTAGAGATGTTCACGCGAGCCAAGCAGATCGCCGTTGCGCCAAATTCGCCGGGCATGCTGGCATTTGCCGCCGCTGCGGTCTTCTATTTCGTATTCAACAGCCTTGTCGCCGTCGCCATGGAGCGGATCGAAAAGGCGTTCGCCTACTACCGCTGAAGGAGGGCAGGACATGAACACATTGGAACTGCGCCACATCCGCAAAAGCTTTGACGGGCAGGGCGTTCTCGAAGACATCTCCCTCTCCGTCCCGGCGGGGAGCGTTACGGCGATCATCGGGCCGTCCGGCAGCGGCAAATCCACGCTGCTCCGATGCGCAACGCTGCTCGAAACCGCCGACGGCGGCGACATCATTTATGAAGGAAAATATGCCGCGAAGGACGGCGTTTACGCGCCGAAGGCCGAGCTGCACGCCATCCGCCGCTATTTCGGTCTCGTATTCCAGAGCTATAACCTCTTCCCCCACTTCACGCTTTTGAAAAACGTGATGGACGCGCCCGTGCAGGTGCAGAAGCGCCCCGCCGCCGAGGTACGCGAGGAAGCCATGGCGCTGCTCGGGAAAATGGGTCTTGCCGACCGCGCCGACGCCTACCCCTGCCAGCTTTCCGGCGGGCAGCAGCAGCGCGCGGCGATCGCGCGCGCGCTTTGCATGAAGCCGGAGCTGCTGTTTTTTGACGAGCCGACGAGCGCGCTTGACCCGGAGCTGACCGGCGAGGTGCTGCGCGTTATCCGCTCGCTCGCCGAAGAAAAGATGACGATGGTGATCGTCACGCACGAAATGCAGTTTGCCCGCATGGTCGCCGACCGCGTCGTATTCATGGACGGGGGCTGCATCGTGGAGGAGGGCACGCCCGAACAGGTCATCGACGCGCCGCAGCAGGAGCGCACGCGCGCCTTTCTGCGCCGGTTGGAACGGTAATTTCCTCCGGGGCTTGATTTTCTCACCGGAATCCGCTATCATAAAATCCGCCTTTACATAATCCATGTAAAACGGCGGATTTTTTTTGTTGGGAAGGGTCGAACTTATGAAGAAGCTGCGGAGATTTCTGGCGTTCGTGCTGTGCGCGGCGCTGTGCTTTCTGCTTTTGACGGGTTGCGGTTCGCGCGACACCATCCGGTTTAAAATGATCGCGGAGCTCAACCAGGAGGAATTCTGCGTCGCCTTCCGCAAGGGCGACCCGCTCTGCGATATATTCACCGCCGCGCTCAAGGAGCTCTCCGCCGACGGACAGATCTCCCGGCTGAGCGCGCAGTATCTCGGCACGGACTATACCTGCATGGAGGCGCTGCCCGGCGCGCTGCAGCTTCTGGAAACGCAGCCGGAGCCGGGACGTAAGCTGCGTATCGGCGTGCAGGACGGCATTGCTCCGATCTCCTCCTCCCGCGACGACGGCTCCTTCGGCGGGCTGATCCCGGATCTTGCGCAGCTCGTGGCGGAAAAGCTCGGGTGGACATTTGAGTATATGGTCATCAACAGCGACAACGTCGCCGCCGAACTCGGCAGCGGCAATATCGACTGCGCGTGGATGGCGGCATCCTTTTCCGGCAGCTCAAGCTCCGTCTCCCTCTCCCCCGGCTGGCTTCGCAACACGCATGAGCTCGTTGTGCGCAGTGACAGCCGCTATACGCGCAAAAACAGTCTCAAGGGCAAGGTGATCGGCATCACCGACGCCACCGCGCTCGCCGCGCTCAAGGAAAGCGGAATGGACGCGAAAGTCGGCTCGGTCTGGTACTACGACGATCTTTCCGCCTGCTTTGCGGCGCTCGCCGCCGGGGACTGCGACGCCGTGGTGATCGACGGCATCGTGTCCGGGTATTATATGTAACTTCGTTTTATAGTGAAAGCGCTCTGCACGGTGCAGAGCGCTTTTTCATACTATGAAATGAGGCGCCCCTCAAAGCCGCAGGCAGAAAGGGGGTAATCCATGAAACGCTGCTGGAAGGACTGGCTGCGAAAGGCGGGCATCCGTGCGCTGCGGACCGTGGCGCAGACGGCTCTCGCCGCTATCGGCACATCTGCTGTGATCTCGGAGATCAACTGGCTGATGGTCGGCAGCACATCGCTGCTCGCCGGTGTGCTCTCGCTGCTCACATCCCTGGCCGGGATCCCGGAGGAGTGCCCGGAGGAGATCGAAGCGACGAAGCCGTCGGAAAGTTAAGTCAAACAGACAAAAGCCCCGCCGGGTATCCCGGCGGGGCAATTTTGGCTGTTTCTGCGATCAGGCGTACTGATCGACGACCTTGGCGGCGCTGTCGCTGTCGGCGCAGACAACGGCGATGACATAGTTTCCGATCGTCTTTACCGGCGCGTTTTCGAGCGACATGGCAGCGGCGGGGCCGTAGCTCTTATAGGCTTCGATCCGATCGGCGACGAACGTCTGGAGCGCGGTGAGCAGGCGCTGCGCGGCGGCAGCGTCCACGGCCTCAAAGCAGACGATCTGCTCGGCAGTCGCCGCTGTACCGCAGTAGACGAGCGCGCTCTTATAGTCGGCGCTGTCCACGCCGTAGTACTGGGGGATCACGGCGTCATCCAGCTGGCTGAGGCTGTCGGTAAAGTTGGCGTTCGTGAGCACGTCGTCCACGAACGCGCGCGGCTCCATCGTCTTTTTCGAGCCGCCGCAGCCGGTGAGCACGGCGAAGAGGCAGCAGAGCGCGAGCAGGAGAGAAATGGTCTTTTTCATAAATTTACCTCGTTTCTTATTCGGTGAGAAGGCCCTCGTCCACATAGTGGGTCTTCATGTAATTTGCCCAGGCGACATACCCGGATTTTTCAAAGTGCTTGCCGTCTACGACGTAGGCATAGTTGCTCGAAAGGTAGCCGTACTCGTCCACGAGCATGGAGTAGATATCGAGATACCAGCATTTTTCGTCTGCGCAGAGCTGCTTGAGCGCGGAGTTGAAGGCGTTGATGCGATCCATGCTCTGCACCTCGTTGGGATCGGCGTCCACTTTCTGCGTGACGGGTGTGACGGAGATAACATAGATGTTCGCCTTCGTCTGGTGCTCACGGACGTACTCGATGAGCGTTTTATAGCTCTGGACAAAGGAGTTTACGTCCGTGCCGACCTCGTTCAGGCCGAACATGAGATAAATGTCATGAAAGTAATCCGCGTCGTTGAGCGTCAGCGGCGAGAGGTCAAGCGTGCCGAGAACGTTGTTCACGACCGCGCCGGTGCCGTAAATGCAGCGCATGTTCGTTACGCCCGACCACAGGCGAAAGCCCTCGACCAGCGAGTTGCCGATCATGCAGGAGCGGTCAAAATGGCTGTCGTACACTGCGTTCGTACGCTCGGGCACGATCGCGCCCCAGTCGGCGGGAACGATGAGATCGCCGTCGCGCTGCGCCTTGGCACCCGAAGGCGTCGGCGTCGGCGCGGTGGTCGGCTTCGGCGTCATGGATACCTCGGCACTTGCCTCCGGCGTTGCTTCGCCCGGCTGCGGCGTGTCTGCCGGACGCGGCGTCGCGGTCACGGGCGCGTAGCTCGGCAGCGTGTACCTCGGCTTTTCATTGCCCTTCCGCGCAAGCGTCACGATGCCGAAAATCAAAAGGCCGACAAGGACAAGCGCAAGGAGCAGAAACGCCGGATGAATGCGGTTTTTCCCGATGCGCGGCAGACGGAAGGAAAAGCCCTTGCCGCCGTTATCGGACGGCGGGCGGCGCGGCGGCGTGCCGCCGGAAGAGCGTCCCGCAGCGGCGCGCTGTGCCGGGCGGCGAACGGCGCCGGGACGGTAGTAATCCCCGTGCGGACGCTGGGAAGCCGCGTAAGAGCGCGGCGGCGTTTCCCGCTGCGGGAGACTCCCGCCGTAAAAGGGATCGCTTTCCGTTTCCGGCGGCTGCGGCGCGGCGCGGTAGCCGCCGGTCGCATACGGCTGGCGGTAGCTGCCGTCGCCGCGGCGGTAGGGATCGCTCCTCTGCTGCGGCTGCGCCGTTCTGCCGTAGGAGTCAGTCTGCGGCTGTGCGGCGTTATAATACGGATCGGCCTGCCGCGGCTGCGCTGCCGGGCGGTAAGCTTCTCTCTGCGGCTGTACCGGGCGCCCATAGGGGTCGGTTTGCGGCTGCGCGGGCGCGGCGCGGCGGTTTCCCTGTGCGCTCTGCTCCAGATCGCCGCTGCGGAGAGCATCCCACGATATTTCCGTAAAGGCTGCGCTTCCTCCGCCGTAAGGCTGCTGCCGCTGCTGCGGCTGGCGGCTGCCATAGCCGTTATAGTCCGCATACCCCTGTGCCGGGCGGCTCTGCGGCGTATACGGCACAGCGCGCGGCGCTGTCCTCGCCGGTTCGGCGGCGGGGCGGGCGCTGCGGCGGTTTGCGGTCTCGGTCTCGCTATATTGGGGCGCCGGGCGGCCGGAGTTCGGCGTGCGGCGCACGCTGTCGAGCGGCAGCTCGGTAAAAAGGGCGCTCTCGCGCTGGGATGCAGCGCCTTCCTGCTGCGGCGGGCGCGACGCGCCGTCTCTTCGATAATAGCTGGATTCGCGGTTTTCCATGTGGAAAGATACCTCCGCACAATAATACAACGATATTATAGTGAATTCTGTCTTAGTATGCAAGTAAAAAAAGTGTTTCGTTTTCCTTGCGCAGCAGCGCTTGGCGTGGTATAGTAATTTGGTTAAAATAGAGTTATTGTACGCAGAAGGAGTTTTCCCATGTGGATTGCCGATAACTGGAAAGATTATGAACTGATCGATGCCTCGAACGGCGAGCGTCTGGAGCGCTGGGGGCAGCACATTCTCGTGCGGCCCGACCCGCAGGTCATCTGGAAAACGCCGCGCACCTCCCCCGTCTGGAAGCGTCCGGAGGGGCGCTACAGCCGCAGCCACACCGGCGGCGGCTCGTGGGACAAGGGCGGTCTCCCGGCGAGCTGGGACATCCGCTACGGCTCGCTCACGTTCCATGTGAAGCCCATGAATTTCAAGCACACCGGTCTCTTCCCCGAACAGGCGGCAAACTGGGACTGGATGCAGAAAAAGATCCGCGAGGCAGACCGTCCGATCAGCGTTTTGAATCTCTTTGCCTACACCGGCGGGGCGAGCGTCGCCTGTCTTGCCGCGGGCGCGAGCGTCTGCCACGTGGACGCCGCGAAGGGCATGGTCGCCTGGGCGAAGGACAATGCCGCGGCGTCCGGCGTTGCGGACGCGAACGTCCGCTGGATCGTGGACGACTGCGCCAAATTCGTCGAGCGGGAGATCCGCCGCGGGCACAAGTATGACGCCATCATCATGGATCCGCCGTCCTATGGCCGCGGGCCGGGCGGCGAGGTATGGAAGCTCGAGGACAATCTCTGGGACTTCGTTTCGCTCTGCTCCGGCGTCCTCTCGGACGACGCGCTTTTCGTGCTCATCAATTCCTACACGACGGGCCTTGCCCCCTCAGTGCTCTCGTATATCACCGACAGCATCTTTACCGCCCGGCGCGGCGGTTCCTCGCGTGCGGAGGAGCTGGGGCTTCCCGTCACGCAGAGCGGACTTGTGCTCCCCTGCGGGGCGAGCTGCCGCTGGGAGGCTTAAATGGCAAATTCCGTCATCACTCTCGATAACGTATCCTTCCGCTATCCCGACGCCGGGCGCGACGCGCTCTCCGGCGTCAGCCTCTCGATCGAGGCGGGGTCTTTTATTGCCGTGCTCGGACACAACGGTTCCGGCAAATCCACGCTTGCAAAGCTCCTGAACGCCATTCTTGTGCCGACGGAGGGTACCGTGACCGTCAAGGGCATGGACACGCGCAGCGAGGAAAACCTTCTTAACGTGCGCCGGACGGTCGGCATGGTGTTCCAGAACCCCGACAACCAGATCGTTGCGAGCGTCGTGGAGGACGATGTGGCGTTTGCGCCCGAAAACCTTGGCGTTTCCCCGGCGGAGATCCGCCGCCGCGTGGACGAGGCCCTGAAGCGCGTCGGCATGTACGAATTCCGCAATAACGCGCCGCACCTTCTCTCCGGAGGGCAGAAGCAGCGCGTCGCCATCGCGGGCGTGCTCGCCATGCAGCCGGAGATCCTCGTTATGGACGAGCCCACCGCCATGCTCGACCCCTCCGGACGGCAGGAGGTGCTGCGCACGATCGCCGATCTTCGCGCCGCGACGGGCGTCACAGTCGTTCTCATCACGCACCACATGGATGAGTGCATCGATGCCGACCGCCTGCTCGTCGTGTCCGACGGGAAGCTCGTTCTCGACGGCGTGCCGAAGGACGTCTTTTCGCGCGTTGAACAGATGCGTTCGATCGGTCTGGACGTTCCCGCCACGACGGAAACGCTCTATGAGCTGCGCGCCGCCGGGGCGGATGTGCCGCTCGGCGCGCTCTCCGACGCGGAAGCCGCCGATGCCATTGTCCGCTGGCTCGGAAATTAAATCCATCAGTAAAGGTTTTTCGTTATGCCCGATATCCGTCTGGAGTCTCTCCGGTGCGTATACAGCGCCGGGACTCCGTTTGAAAAGGTCGCTCTCGACAATATTGATCTCTCCATCCCCGCCGGTCAGTATGCGGCGCTGCTCGGTCATACCGGCAGCGGCAAGAGCACGCTCATCCAGCATCTCAACGGACTTTTGAAGCCCGCCGCGGGGCGCGTGCTGCTCGGGGAAGAGGACATTCACCGCTCCAAGGAGGCGCTGCGCGCCGTCCGGTTCCGTGTCGGTCTGGTGTTCCAGTACCCGGAATACCAGCTCTTTGAAGAGACGGTTTACCGTGACATTGCGTTCGGTCCGAAAAACATGGGATTGAACGAGCAGGAGGTGGACGAGCACGTCCGCTTCGGCGCAAAGTTTGCCGGAGTCGATGAATCGCTCTTTGAGGCGTCCCCGCTCGATCTTTCCGGCGGACAGAAGCGCCGCATCGCCATTGCGGGCGTGATGGCCATGAAGCCGGAGGTGCTCGTGCTCGATGAGCCGATGGCGGGTCTCGACCCCGCCGGGTGCCGCGAGATCCTTGCAAACATCGCCGAATACCATCGCTCCACGGGGAGCACCGTTGTGCTCGTCACGCACGATATGGACGTCGCCGCAGAAAACGCCGAGCGGCTCATCGTCATGCGGCGCGGCAAGATCGCGCTCGACGGCGCGCCGGAGGAGATCTTTACCCACGCCGCGGAGCTTCGTGAAATGGGTCTCGGCATTCCGGGCGCAGCCGCTCTCGCAGAGGAGCTGCGTGCGCGCGGCGCTGCTGTTCCGCAGGGTATCTATACCCCGCACGATCTCGCCGCGGCCCTGCTCGCACGGAAGGAGGGCGGCGCATGCTGAAAGACATTACGCTCGGCCAGTACTTCCCCGGCAACACCATCGTGCACCGGCTCGACCCGCGCACGAAGCTCATCGCCGTGGTGCTCTATATTGCCGCGCTCTTCACCGCCAACAACTGGAGCGCTACTGCGCTCGTGCTGCTCACGCTCGTTTTCTGCGTGGCGCTCTCGCGCATCCGCCCGAAGGCGCTCTTCAAGGGGCTCAAGCCGCTCATCGTGATCGTGATCTTAACGGCGGTGCTCAATCTCTTTTACTCGGACGGCAATGTGATCTGCTCGTTCTGGGTGCTGCGCATCACCGATAACGGCATCCGCCGCGCGGTGCTGATGGTGCTTCGCATCATTCTGCTCGTGTGCGGAACGTTTCTTCTGACGTATACGACCTCTCCCCTGCAGCTCACCGACGGGCTGGAGCAGCTTTTGAGTCCGCTCAAAAAGCTGCGCTTCCCGGTGCATGAGCTTTCCATGATGATGAGCATCGCGCTGCGCTTTATCCCGACGCTCATCGAAGAGACCGACAAGATCATTTCCGCGCAGAAGGCGCGCGGCGCGGATTTTGAAAGCGGCAGTCTTGTCCGCCGCGCGAAGGCGCTGCTGCCGATCCTTGTGCCGCTGTTCGTGAGCGCGTTCCGCCGCGCCGACGAGCTGGCCACCGCGATGGAGTGCCGCTGCTACAACGGCGGCGAGGGACGCACCCGCATGAAGGTGCTGCGCATGGGCCGAAACGACTACCTGGCTCTCGCTTTCTGGGCGGTGATCCTGGCCGGGTCGATCATCCTGACGAGGTACGGCATTTGAGAAACATTGCACTCCGTCTCCGATATGACGGCTCCGCCTATCACGGCTGGCAGCGGCAGGCCGGTCTCCCCACGGTGCAGCAGACCGTGGAAGACGCCATTGCAAAAATACTCGGTACAAGCGTCCATGTAACGGGCTGCGGCCGCACGGACGCGGGTGTACACGCCCTGCGCTACTGCGCGAACTTCCGCTCCGACTGTACGATCCCGTTCGAGAAGGTTCCGCTCGCGCTCAACGCCCGTCTCCCCGGCGATATCGCCGTGACGGACGCCTGCGAGGTGGACGAGAGCTTCAACGCCATCGGCTCGTGCATCCAGAAGGAATATATCTATAAGATCCTCAACAGCCGCATTCCCGATCCGTTTCTCGATAAGCGCGTGTGTTTTTACCCGTCCCGGCTCGACATTGCGCAGATGCGCGCCGCGGCGAAGGCCTTTGAAGGCACGCACGACTTTGCCGCCGTGCGGAGCGTCGGCACCGAAACGAAAACGACCGTCCGCACCGTGTACTGGTGCGATGCCGAACGTGAGGGCGATCTCATCACCGTGCGTGTGTGCGCCAACGGGTTTTTGTACAACATGGTCCGCGCCATGGTCGGCACGATGGTATACGCAAGCTACGGAAAGCTCCGGGCGGAGGACATTCCCGCGCTTCTCGAAATGCGCGACCGCCGTCTCACCGGCCCGACGATGCCGCCGCAGGGTCTTTATATGCACCGCATCTGGTACGACGGCCCCGCCGGGGAAATGATGGCAGACACTTGAGCGCCATTGACGCTTGATTTTTCGGAGGTTTTGATGCATTCTAATAGGTATACCGCCGCGCCGGAGCGCAAGCACCGGAATCTGCCCCGTGTGCTCGCCGCGACAGCCGCCATGCTCTGCATCGCAGCGCTGTTGCTCGTGCTGAGCGTTGTCCAGTCGCACACGGCGGCCGCCGTGCGGAACCGCGACGGCTTCCGCCTCCGGAGCGGAGAGAATGTCTTTTATTCCGCCGCCGGAAACGGGCTTGCCGCCGCCACGACGACCGGCGCGCAGCTCTTCACCGCCAGCGGGAAATGCGCCGCAAGCGCCGACTTTGCAATGACGGAGCCGATGTGCGCTGCCGGGACGCAGCTCGCGGTGTTTTGGGACGCGGGGCAAAACGGCATCCACGCGCTGTATCCGGACGGTTCGGCCACCGAGAGTGCGACCGAGGGCGGCGTATACTTTGCCGATGTGAACGAAACCGGGCTTATTACCGTCCTAACCGATAAGGACGGATATCACGGGAGCGTCGTCGTATACGACACCGATCTCACGCCGCTCTTCCGCTGGGACGCTTCAAGCGTCACGCCCGTTTCCGCGCGGACGACCGGAAAAGGCCTTCTCTGCGTGAACGGCGCCGGAGACGACGGCGGATATCTCCGCTTTTTCCGCATCGACCGCGAGGAGATGCAGGCCGAGTTTTTCGCCCCCGGCGAGCTGATCGTGGATTTCGGCTTTCTCTCGGACGGCTCCATAGCCGCGGTGACGGAAACGGCGGTTTGCTTTCTCTCCGCGGACGGCACGCTGCTCTCCGAGCATCGGCTCGGAAACGCGCATCTCTCCGCCTTTTCACTCAGCGGAGACTTTGCCGCCGTTGCGGCGGCGAGCGGTCTCGGCGGCGGCGAGACGGTGATCACAGCGTTCTCCCCCTCCGGCGAGCCGCTCGGCAGCTTTACCGCCCCTCTGGAAGCCGCGGCCATGTCGTCCTGCGGCAGCCAGCTTCTCGTCCTCTTCACCGGAGAGGAATCCACGCTCTTTTCCTCCGCGCTGGAGGAGATCGTATCCTATCAGCCGCCGGAGGACGTCCGGCAGGTGTTTCTCTGCTCGGACAGCCGCGCTCTTTTCGCCGGTGCGTCCGGCGTTGTACAAATCGATTTCAACCGGTGATCTCTCACCGGCCGCGCCTGAAAAAGGAGGCTTTGCATGAAAGCGGTACTGAGTCTTTTGTTTTTGTCCATACTCATTTTCTGTGTCTGGTCCGGCTATAAGAAGGGGCTCGTCATGGGCATCTTCAGTTTGATCGCGTTCGTTGTTTCGGTATACGGCGCGAATCTTCTCTCCCAGACCTATTCCGGAGAGGTGATCGACGCGCTGCGCCCGTTTGCCAGCGGCTTTGTTGAGGTGAACGTCGTCGACAAAACCGTCCGCCCCGCCATGGGGATCGACAGCACCAACCTTTCCGTCAAGGACTATTTTGCGCAGAATCCCGGCCGTGAAACAGAATTCTGCACGCTCACCTACAACGGCATGGGCATTTACGAATCCACCAGCGAGCAGATGGCGGACGAAGCCGTCGCCTACGCGAAGGAAAATAACGCCGAGCTCATCGACGCCGTTGTAGAAGTGCTCTGCCGGCGCATATCCTATGTCGGCGGGTTTATTCTCGCATTCGTTATGATCCTGATCCTCCTCACGGTGATCGGGAACATTCCCAATATCAGCTTCCAGATACCGAACCACGAGCTGCTCAACGACATCGGCGGCGCGGTGGCCGGTCTGGTGCAGGGCATGGCGTTCTGCCTCATCATCGGCTGGGCGCTGCGGTTCGTAGGACTTCTCGTCTCGCAGGAGACGCTTTCCAACACCTTCCTCGTCTCCTGGTTTATGGATCGCACGATCTTCGTACACCTGCTCGGAATTTAACGCCATTTCACAGAATACAGGAGAACATCTATGCAACCTACTCTCTGCGCCCGCTGCCACAAGAACATGGCGGTGGTATTCATCAACCGTATTGAAAACGGCCAGTCCCACCAGGAGGGACTGTGTCTCAAGTGCGCCCGTGAGCTGCACATCAAGCCCATCGACGATATCATTTCCAAAATGGGCATCAACGACGAAGATCTCGACGGGCTTTCCTCCGAAATGATGGAGGCCATGCAGAATCTCTCCGGCAACGGGGACGATCTTATGAACATCGAAAACGACGACGACAGCTCGGACGACGACGGAAAGACCGCAACGTTCCCGTTTCTCAACCGGCTTTTCGGCGCGCAGAACGCCGCCAACGCCGAAAACCGCGACAACGCTGCCGAGACCGAGCGTCCCCGCGTCGGCAAGGACGGCGGCGAGCGCAAGCCGAAGCGCAAGTTTCTCGATAACTACTGCATCTCGCTCACCGACCGCGCCCGCGCGGGCAAGCTCGACCGTATGATCGGCCGCAGCGAGGAGCTCGAGCGCGTCATCCAGATCCTCAACCGCCGCCAGAAGAACAACCCCTGTCTCATCGGCGAGCCGGGCGTCGGCAAGACGGCGATCGCCGAGGGTCTTGCGCAGCGCATCGCCTCCGGCGACGTGCCGGCGAAGCTGCGCGACAAGCAGGTATTTCTGCTCGATCTCACCTCTCTCGTCGCGGGAACGCAGTTCCGCGGCCAGTTTGAGTCGCGCATGAAGGGTCTCATCGAAGAGATCCGCCGCGAGGGAAACATCATCCTTGTCATCGACGAGGTGCACAATCTCGTCGGCGCGGGCGACGCCGAGGGCAGCATGAACGCCGCAAACATTCTCAAGCCTGCGCTCTCCCGCGGCGAGATTCAGGTCATCGGCGCGACGACGTTCAACGAATACCGCAAGCACATTGAAAAGGACGCCGCGCTTGAGCGCCGCTTCCAGCCCGTGACCGTCGCCGAGCCCTCGCTCAGCGACAGCGTGGAAATCCTCAAGGGCATCCGCAAGTATTACGAGGACTTCCACGGCGTGAAGATCTCCGACGAGATGTGCCGCATGGCCGTGACGCTCTCCGAGCGCTACATCACCGACCGTTTCCTCCCCGACAAGGCCATCGACCTCATCGACGAGGCATGCTCGGACGTGAATCTCCACAACAAGGACATCGAGCGCAGCGCCGAGATCAAAAAGGAATGCGCCGATCTCGACAAGGAGCGCGAGCTTCTGCTCAGCGGCACGGCGGGCGACGGCGACTTTGAAAAGCTTGCCGAGCTGCGCAGCCGCGATCTTCAGCTCAAGGATGAGCTCTCTCAGATCGAAGCCAAGGGCATGCCGGAGCTCACCGCGGACAATCTTGCGCACATCATCGAGCTCTGGACGAAGATCCCCGCTTCAAACATTCGCGCCGACGAGTTTGAGCGTCTCTCCGGTCTTGCCGGACGGCTCAAGGCACATATCATCGGCCAGGACGAGGCCGTGAACGCCGTTTGCGCCGCTATCAAGCGCAGCCGCGCGGGACTGCAGTCCAAGCGCAAGCCCGTGAGCTTCATTTTTGTCGGCTCCACCGGCGTCGGCAAAACGGAGCTCGTCAAGCGGCTCGCCGCCGATCTCTTCAACTCCCCCGAATCGCTCATCCGGCTCGATATGTCCGAGTTTATGGAAAAGTTCAGCGTTTCGCGCATCATCGGCTCGCCTCCGGGCTACGTCGGCTATGACGAGGCCGGTCAGCTCACCGAGAAGATCCGCCGCAAGCCCTACAGCGTCGTGCTTTTCGACGAGATCGAAAAAGCGCACCCGGATGTGATGAACATCCTGCTGCAGATCCTCGACGACGGACGCATCACCGACGCGCAGGGCCGCACGGTGAATTTTGAAAATACCGTGATCGTTATGACGACGAACGCGGGCAGCGACAAGCGCACCGGCAGCGTCGGCTTCAATATGAGCGCCGACGAGCAGGGCAAGGAAAAGGCCGTCAAGGCTCTCAACGACTTCCTCCGCCCCGAGTTTATCAACCGCGTGGACGAGATCATTTACTTCCACCGTCTGACGGAGGAAAACATCCGCGCGATCGCCTCGCTTATGCTTGAGGATCTCCGCACCGCGATGGCCGAGCGCGGCACCGCCCTCACCTGGGACGAGAGCGTCATCACCTATCTTGCCGAAAAGGGCTACAGCGCTGCCTACGGCGCGCGCAATCTCCAGCGTCTCATCCAGAAGGACGTGGAGGACGCCATCGCTACCGAGATCATCGATCATCTCAAGGGCGCGGCAAAAACCGTCGGGCTAACCGTACAGGACGGAAAGATTGTTGTTCTGGCGATTTAAGTACGATAAATGCCTCACGCGGGAAGATTCCCGCGTGAGGCATTTTCTTCTTGTATGGGGTTTCAGTCCGCGCGGCAATGCGCGCCGAGGCTTTCTTTGCGTTCCAGCGCTGCGCGCGTGACGCCCTCCGCCGTAAGGAGCATATTGCGAAGCTCGTTCCACTCGGCAAGAGACGCCGGGCGGCGCTCGCGCAGAGCGGCCTTGATCTTGTCGATCTCGCCGAGGGCCTGCTCCATCCCCTCTTTCGTGCGGATAACGGAGGCATCCTTCTGCATGGTCTCACGCAGATCGTCGCGCAGGTCGCGGAGCGGATCCGTGCCGAGTTCCGGATACGTCGAAAGGACACGTCCGGCTGCCGCAGCGGTTTCCGGCGTATCAGCGTCGGCCGCGGCGTATTCCGCGGCATTTTTTCCCGCGATCGCGCCGAAGACGACTGTTTCCGTCAGCGCGCTTCCGGCGAGACGGTTCGCCCCGTGCAGCCCGCCGGTGACCTCGCCGCAGGCATAGAGGCCCGCAACGTCTGTGGAGCAGTCGGTGCGCAGCGGCACGCCGCCCATGAAGAAATGCGCCACCGGACGGATGAGCAGCGGCTTATCCGGGTTATCGCGCGCCATGCGCGCGATGTTGGGGCACTCGCGCTCGAGATACGCCTTATCACAGCCGGACAGGTCGAGGCGCACTTCCTTTTCGGCGAACTCGGCGCGCGCGACGACGTCGCGGTTCTCAAGCTCCTTCATCGGATACTTGGCGCAGTCCATAAACCGCTCGCCCTTCTCGTTGCGGAGCACCGCGCCGTGGTCGAAAAGGTCCGGGAAGATATCCGCCCGCTTGGGCGAGTAGATGCGGTAAGGATAAAACTGCACAAACTCCATGCCGCGCAGCGGCAGACCGCAGCGCGCGGCCATAGCGTAGCCGTCGCCGGTCACGTCGCGCGTGTTGCTCGTCGCGGCATACACGTTGCCTGCGCCGCCGCAGCAGAGGATCACCGTTTTGGCCGGGTATACGCGCATCTCCCCGCCGCAGAGCGCAAGGACACCCTGCGCGCGGCCGTTTTCGGTAAGAATATCGCAGACGGTCACGCCGTCCTCCACGGTGATATTGGGATACTCGTTCAGCTTTTCCCGCACAGCCTTCGTCAGAATGCGGCCCTGCTTGGGCGAGCAGCAGGCGAGATACGGATATTCCCCGCCGTTTTCCGAAAGCGTCCGGTATTCGAGCGGCAGGCCGAGACCGCGCAGCCGCTCCATCGCCGCAGCAGCGTGATCGACAAAGAACGCCGCGATCTCCGCGTCCTGCTGTCCCGCGCCGGAGGCAAGGAAGCGGCGGCGGTAATCCTCGCGCAGACCGGGCGCGTCCGGCGCGAAGCGGTGCACCGACATGGCCACCACCGAATTGCCGGAGCCGCCGGTCTTGCTCTTGCAGAGAATACGCACCGCGGCGCCGCTCTCCGCGGCGGCGAGCGCGGAATACATACCGGCCAGACCGCCGCCGATGATGAGCACATCGCTGCACGGCCCGGTTTTATACGTAAAAGATGTTGTTTCCATTTTTATCACTCCTTCGAGAATAGTATACTACATTCTGCAGAAAAAGACAAACCCCATACCTTGCGGTATGGGGATTGCTTTTCGGGGGCTGATGATGACAAAATGTTTTCTGATGAAAGAAATTATTCGGCCTTGCCGGTGGCTTCCTTGTTCCAGGACTTGTCGAGAGCCTTGCTGAGACCCCAGTACAGGAAGAAAGCCACGACCATGCTGACAACCGCGGGGATGAGGAAGTTGCGGTTGACGCAGATCTGGCCGATGACGGTGGCAACGATCCAGGAGACGATACCGACCCAGTTGACGGTCTGGTTCTCCTTGGAGTTCTTCACGCACCACTGCTCCGCGATCATCATGGCCGGGATGGGCGGCAGGAGGACCGACAGAGCCTTGACGATGGGCAGAAGGTACTTCACAGCGCCGACAGCCGCGAAGATGGCGGCGAGGGCGGCCACGATGATGGCAAGCCAGGCGTGCTTGACCTTGCCTTCGAGCTTCGTGTCAACGAAGATATTCTGCAGGGAGAGGGACGCGGAATAGATGTTGTTGTCCTGCGTCGTCCAGACGCAGAAGATGGCGCAGACGAACACCAGGATGCCGAGGCCGAGAGCCGCGGTAGCGGCGACGAAGCTGGCGTTGCCGGTGGCCTGCGCGGTCATGGCGCCGACGAGCTCGATCATGGCGAGGCCGACGTACACGGCGATGGGCGCAGCGAGAGCAACGTGCTTGCCGTTCTTCGCATAGCGGGTGACGTCCGGCGTGACGATGCAGCCGAAGATCCACGCGCCGACGATGGACGTGGAGCCGGCGGCGAAGGTCAACTGGCCCTCACCGGGGACATAGTTGATAACCGCGCCGAAGCCGGTCTTCGTGCCGATGGCAATGAAGGACGCGATGGCCAGAATGACGGCAGCGGGAGCGCCGAGCCAGCTGACGATCTCCAGACCCTTCACGCCGCGGATGGCGGACTGGGCCCAGATGGCAACAACGATGATGGCGGTCAGCCACACGGGCAGGGGCCACCACTTGAAGTTGGTAAGGATCATATCCGCAAAGGTGTTCGCGTTCACGGCGATCCAGTTGACGGCAGACAGGGCGATCAGCACGGACATGATGGCCGAGCTGCGCTTGCCGAGGAAGTTGCGGGCGAGAACCAGCGTGGTCTTGCCGCTCTTCGCGCCGATGATGCCGACCATGACGGCGACAAACGCAAGGATCGCGTTGCCGACGACGATCGACCACACCGTGCCGCTGAAGCTCATCTTGGAGCCGACCGTGGCGCCGGTGACGAAGTTGGAAAGAGAAATGCAGTAGCCGACAAGAATGACCAGAATGGTGCTGAAGGTCTTGCGTTTGTCCGCGGGGACGCGACCGAACGCATATTCGATCTCAGAACCGCCCTGCTCTGCTGCTTTCTTTTCGGGCTCTTTGGACATGGGAAAAACTCCTCTCGATCTTTTTACGAAATGTGCGCCTCCGAAAGACACATTTCGTTCACATTTTCGGATTATAGCACTTTCCATATCAAATACAACCCCTATTCGCTGTCAAAGACCATAAATCGTCATATTATCCATATATTATTAATAGATTAACAAGCTTTTATTGACACTCCCTTTATAAGATGGTATAGTTTATTTGAATAAGCTTTTATTTTACTATATATTTTTTAAATGCAACTACAGGATATGAGAGGGAAATGATATGAACAACCCCGGCCGCATCCACCGCGCATGGTGGATGCTGATCGGCTGTTGTCTGCTGCAGGGCGGATCGCTCGGCATCGTTCACAACTGCCGCGGCATTTTCTATGCCCCCGTGATCGAAGATCTCGGCTTCGGTATGGGTGCTTTCACTTTTTATGTGCTCTTTTTCGGCGTCTGTTCGTGTATTGTTCTGCCGTTTGTCGGAACGCTCTTCCGCCGGATCGATTCGCGCATTCTGCTCGGCGGCGCGTCGCTCGTATTTTCCGGCACGGTGTTCGCCATGGGCTTTTTCCGGACGCTTCCCGCCTTTTACATTGCCGGAGCCCTTCAGGGCTTTGCCGGCGCGTTTCTCATGTTTTATCCCGCACCGTACATTCTCGGCAACTGGTTCCATAAAAAACGCGGCCTTGCCGTCGGCCTTGCGGCGGCGTTCTCGGGGATCGTCGGGGGGCTCGGCAATCCGCTCGGCAATGCCATCATCCGCACCTTCGGCTGGCGCGTCGGCTTTTTCTCGTTCGGCGCTATTTCTCTTTTGATGATGCTCCCGGTCTCGGTCTTTCTGCTGCGGTGCTCGCCGGAGGACGTCGGCTGCCGGCCCTACGGCGCCGAGGACGATGAAGCGCTCGCCGGAGAGAGCTGTCCGCTCGACGGCGTTCCGGCCTCCCGCGCCAAGCGGGAGAGCGCTTTCTGGCTTTTGATCCTTGCGGGACTTCTTGCGTCGTTTACCTGTTCGTACTGCTCGCATCTCAGCCCGATCGGCATATACTTCGGCTATGGTTCGGCCGTCGGCGCGCTGATGGTCTCCTGCTCCATGGCGGGAAACGTTGTGGGAAAGCTCCTGCTCGGCCATCTCTACGACCGGTTCGGCCTTCGCGTCTCGCTCGCCGCCGGCACGGCGGTCACAGCGGCGGGCTATCTCCTGCTGCTCATAAATTCGCTTACGGCGCGCATCGCCGGCGCAGCGCTCTACGGCTTCTCCATGGCGACGAGCACCGTTATGATCGCCATTGCCATCCGCGATATATACGGCAGCCGGGACTGCGGCGAGCTTCTCTCCTACAGCTCCATGGTGTCTGCGCTCGGAACCTCGGTCAACGCCGTCATCATAGGCTATATGGTGGATGGCTTCGGCCGGCAGCGCGGATACATCATCAGCTTCTGGTACGGCCTTGCGCTGACGCTTGCCATGGGCGCGCTGTTCATCGTATCCGTCCGCCGCGGCCGGAAGATCGCCGCGGAATACAAGACCGGCGGGAACGCCGGAGTCTCATCGAAACCATAAAGAAGGGCTGGAATTACCTTTGAAGCACGATTCACTGCATCAGCAGGCGATCCGGGAGATCACGGAGCGCCTCATTTCCACCGGAAACATGGACGGGACACTGGAAAACTGCCCCGGCATGAAGGAGCGCGTTGCGCGCCTGATCGCGCTGCTGCGCAGCGCCATGTACCCGCATATTTTCGGCACATCCTCCCGGCGGGGCAGCGCTGCCTCCGCCATCGCGGTGAGCTATAACCTGCAGAGCGCCGCCGAGCTTCTCGAGCAGATCCTCACGACGCTCCAGCCGGAACAGACCGTGGAAGAGACCGACACGCTCATTCTCCGCTTTCTTGAGCAGATCCCGGAGATCAAAGCGTGCCTCGAGACCGACATTCAGGCCGCTTACGACGGCGACCCCGCCGCGATGAGCTGCGACGAGATCATGCTCGCCTACCCCGCGTTTGAAGCCATCAGCATTTACCGCATGGCGCACCGGCTGTACAAAATGGGCATCCCCATGCTGCCGCGCATGATGACCGAATACGCCCACCAGCTCACCGGCATCGACATCCACCCGGGCGCAACGATCGGCAACTACTTCTTTATCGACCACGGCACGGGCGTCGTCATCGGCGAGACGACGACCATCGGCGAGCATGTGAAGCTCTATCAGGGCGTCACGCTCGGCGCGAAGAGCTTTGAGCTGGACGAACACGGCAACCCCGTCAAGGGCATCAAGCGCCATCCGGACATCGGCAACCACGTCGTCGTCTACGCCGGGGCGACGATCCTCGGCGGCATGACGCACATCGGCGACAACTGCGTGATCGGCGGCAACGTGTGGCTCACACACTCCATCGAGGCCGGGCGGACCGTCCTCGCCGCGGAAGAGCGCGGGACGAAGATCATATAACTCACAATCGGGACCTCTTCTTTAAGGAGTGACCAATATGAATACTCCCAGAAGAAAAAACTACTGGCTGCCGCCAAAGGGAGCATCTGAATTTTTTCTCCCTTCGGCGGATGATGAATTCAAAAGCAAGCATCCTGTTGGATACCGCTTTCTTGTCTTATTAGGTGCTACTGTGCTGATCCTCCCGATGATGATTTATGGCATCATTGTCTCAATACACCTTGGGAAAGAAAGCAGTATATGGCTTTTATTGGGCGGAGTAGGTTCTTTCTTAATAGGGATAGGGCTGTTTAATATTGTTGCTATTATTATCAAGCAGTATTTAGGACACCTCGTTTCCATTCTGGCTTTTGCGATAGGCTCTTTATTCATTTGGGCAAGCTTTGTTCAAATGGGAATTCTGTAGCTTTTGGCTTGGCAAACCGGCAGATGATTTCTGCATAGATAAAGAAACAACCCCTCCGTATGATTCAGAACATACGGAGGGGCTGCTGTTTTATGCGTCTAGCTCTGGTCGAGATGTTTTTCGTTATTTCTGCACTTCGGGAATGGCGTGGTAGCGCTCGAGCTCTTTTTTGTACTCCTCGGTCTTGTCAAAGCCGCAGCCGTACATTTCCGGGCAGAAGCCGCGGTAAACACACTCGCGCACCATGCAGGAGGCAAGCTCCGGCTCGACCTTTGCGATCTCGTCCTTGAGAAGCTGCCACGCCTGCCGCGTTTCAGCGCTCGCGCCGGAGCAGAGGCGCTTGCGGCTGATCGTGATGAGCGCCTGCGCGTTCGCCTGGCACTGGTGGAGCACCGGGGCGTTCTGCGGCCGCTCCGTGCGGTCTACGCCGGTGCGGTCGGTGCGCTGCGTGCTGACGAAATGCTCAATGCCGATCTTGTGGCGGACGATGTGGACGCTGACCCAGTACGGAAGGTCGCTCCACTTCCACGCAAACTGCATCAGCCGGATCGGCGAATGCTCGGCGAGCAGAATTTTCTTTTTCCATGCGGCGGTGGGATACACGCCCTTATCCTTGCCGACGGTATTCATGGCGGCGTTTTTCACGTCCTGCCAGTTGTCCTCGTGCCGTAACCATGCGATCTGCATATTCACTTCTCCTCGTCTTTCGTCCGGTTCTGTTTCGCCAGATCCGCGATCTGCGGGTATTTTTCCAGAATACGCCCGTAATTTTCGCGCCGGTGCGGGATCAGGCAGCCGCTGCAATCCTTATAACCGGATGCCAGATACTGAAAGTTGCCGCCGCACTTGTCGCCGAGGGCGTAGAGCGGGCAGTAGCAGAAAAGACAGTTGAAATCTTCCGTTTTATTCGTTTGATGGCAGGGGAAATACTCGCAGTTCGTATTCTGGAAGAACGAATACCCTTTCCCTTCCCATTCCGGCTTGATTGCCATATCGCATCACCTCTTCCGACAGGATAGCACAAAAACCGCGGCCCGTCTACCAGAGAATTTTTATCCGATCCTTCCCATTACACTCTCCTTGTGGTAGAATAAAAAAGATTTTGTCTGAAGGGGCTTGTTATGGAACGGCGCGTAAAAATAAACCGATTTATTCTCCGTCTTTTGATCTTCTGCGTGGGACTGGTCTTTCTCTCGCTCGGCATCGATCTGAACACCAAAACGCAGCTCGGCATTTCACCGATCAATTCCGTTCCGTTCAACGTTCATCAGCTGGCCGGTATCCCGCTCTGGATATGCGTTTACACGCTTTATCTCCTGTTCGTTCTGATGCAGCGGCTGCTGCTCCGCAAGGATTTCCATCCGGTGCAGTGCTTCCAGCTCGCCACGAGCTTTATATGCAGCATCCTGATCCAGTTCTTTGATGACCACATCCCGCTTCTGACCAAGCCGGTCAGCCAGTATCTCGTGCTCGTTCTGGCCATCGTGCTGACCGCCGTCGGGATCTCGCTGACTGCCGGGATGAAACTTATCCCGAACCCCGGTGAGGGCGCCGCCGGAGCGATCGGCATAGCGCTGAAAAAGGACTTCGGTTACGGAAAGAACGTGCTGGATCTCGGCTGCGTGGCGCTCTCCATTGCGATCACGCTCATTTTTGCCGGTCGGATATCCAATATCGGGATCGGGACCGTTTTGTCCATGCTCGTCACAGGACGCATTGTAAAACTTTTCTCCGCGCCCACCGGAAAGCTATACGAAAAAGTCTCCTAAACCATAAAAGACGCCGAAGGATGATTTCCTTCGGCGTCTTTTGCGTGTAAAACGCTCACACCATATGGCAGCTGCCGCAGTTTTCGCAGTCGGGGAACCGGGAGTGGTCGTAGGGGATGTTGTTCTTGTCGTAATAGTCCTTGACGGCGGTCTTGATGGCCTCCTCGGCCAGCACGCTGCAATGCAGCTTGTGCGCGGGCAGACCGTCGAGCGCTTCCACGACCTCCTTGTTCGACACGGCGAGCGCTTCCTCGATCGTCTTGCCCTTGATCATCTCGGTGGCCATGGAGCTCGAAGCGATGGCGCTGCCGCAGCCGAACGTTTCAAACTTCACGTCCTCAATGACGTTGTCCTTGATCTTCAGATACATCTTCATAATATCGCCGCATTTGGCGTTGCCGACCTCGCCGACGCCGTCCGCGTCGGGGATCTCGCCGACGTTGCGGGGATTTTTGAAATGATCCATTACCTTATCGCTGTAAAGAGCCATGATGCTTGCCTCCTTTTATCTCAAAGCATAAACTGTTTTTTGCCGGATGTGAGGTCCTTCCAGACCGGGGACATGCTGCGGAGATATTCCACAACGCGCGGGATCTCGCGCAGCATATGATCGACCTGCTCCTCGGTGTTCTCCTCGCAGAGCGTGAGACGCAGCGAGCCGTGCGCCACCTCGTGCGGACGGCCGATGGCGAGCAGAACGTGGCTCGGATCGAGCGAGCCGGACGTGCACGCGCTGCCGGAAGAGGCGCAGATGCCCGCCTCGTCAAGCAGGAGAAGAAGGCTCTCGCCCTCGATGCCCTCAAAGCAGAAGTTCACGTTGCCGGGGAGACGCTTCGTTTCGTCGCCGTTGAGCGCCGCGTGCGGAATGGTCTTGAGTCCGGCGATGAGCTTATCGCGCAGAGCGCTTACATACGCCGCGTTTTTCTCGAGATTCGCGCACGCCTCGGAAAGCGCCGCCGCCATGGCGACGATGCCGCCGATATTTTCCGTACCGGCACGTTTGCCGCGCTCCTGCGCGCCGCCCTCGATCACGTTCACCAGAGGGATGCCCCGGCGGGCGTACAGCGCGCCGACTCCCTTCGGGCCGTGGAACTTGTGCGCGGAAATGGAGAGCATATCGATGTTCTCCGCTTTTACGTCGATGGCGACATGGCCCGCCGCCTGCACCGCGTCCGTGTGGAAGATGACGCCCTTTTCGCGGCAGACCGCGCCGATCTCCGCGATGGGCTGGATGGTGCCGATCTCGTTGTTGGCGTACATGACCGTCACAAGGCAGGTGTCCTCGCGGATGGCGCCGCGCACCTGCTCGGGCGTGACGATGCCGTTTTCGTGGACGTCCAGCAGCGTGATCTCGTAGCCGTATTTCTCCAGCTTCTTGAGCGTATGCAGCACCGCGTGATGCTCAAACGCCGTGGAAATGATGTGCTTTTTGCCCTTCTTCGCGCCGATGGCCGCCGCAGAGAGAATGGCCTGGTTGTCCGCCTCGCTGCCGCCGGAGGTGAAGGTGATCTCCCGTGCCTCGGCGCCCAGACACCCGGCGACCGTTTCGCGCGCCGCGGCGAGCGCTTCCGCCGACTTCTGGCCGAATGCATAAAGGCTCGAGGCGTTGCCGTACCAGGTGTCCAGATACGGCAGCATCGCGTCGATGGCCGTTTTGCTCATCTTCGTGGTCGCCGCGTTGTCCGCATATACAAACATGGAAAAAGCTCCTTTCAAAAATCCTACTGTTCTTGTATGTTTACAATGTAGCATCATAAACATATATTGTCAATAGGTTTTTTCAAGGAGCTTTTTCGCGCCGGGTTATTTCCCGGAATCGGTCGATTTTGCGGCAATATTGCCGTTTATGAGATCGGCGAGCGTGACGCTCTCCAGATAATCGTTCATCACGCGGTCAAGCTCCTTCCAGAGCGGCAGCGTGAGACAGTTGTCGGCGTTCGGGCACTCCGATTCGCCGGACTTGACGCAGGAAACCGGCGCTATGGAGCCCTCCGCAACACGGAGGATATCGCCGACGGCGTATTCCTCCGGGCAGCGGGCGAGCCGGTAACCGCCCCCGCGGCCGCGCTGCGTCTGCAAAAAACCGCAGCGGCTGAGTGCGGCGACGATGCCTTCGAGATACTTTTCCGATATGTTCTGGCGCTCGGCAATGTCCATCAGCACAACGTACTCCTCCCCGCCATTGCGGGCAAGATCCGCCATGACACGCAGCGCGTAGCGTCCTTTGGTTGAGATCAGCATGGATCGTTCCTCCTCATCGGGTCAGATAAACATACTATATCACAATGTTTTTAATTTTACAACCGGAATCGTCTTGACAAACGCGGTCAAATTGGGTAAAAAGAAAAGGATTTTTATCGCAAGAGGTTCAAGCGTATGAAGTACATCCGCCAACTCGGCATCATTCTGCTCGTGTCATTTCTCGGCGAGCTGCTGCATTATCTGCTGCCGCTGCCCGTCCCGGCGAGCATTTACGGGATCGTTCTGCTCTTTGCCGCGCTGGAAACGCGCCTTTTAAAAGCAGACGCCATTCGTGAAACGAGCGCTTTTCTGCTGGAAATCATGCCGATGCTGTTCGTTCCGGCGGGCGTGGGTCTTCTGGAAAAGTGGGACGTGCTGCGTCCCGTGTGGCTGCCGTTTGCCGCGATCGTCGTTGTATCGACGTTCACGGTGTTCGCCGCCGCAGGGTGCACCACGCAGCGCGTGATGCGTCTGCGCCAGAAACGGGAGGATAAACGATGATGCGTGAACTGATCGAAAACTCCGCCTTTCTCGGCGTTGTCATCACCATCGGTTCGTTTGAGCTGGGGCGCGCCATCCGGAAAAAGTGGAACTTTGCGCTGTTCAATCCCCTGCTGCTTGCGATCCTTTTCTCCATCGGAGCTTTGCTCCTGTTCCGTATCGATTACGGCAGCTATCTCAACGGCGCAAAGTACATCAACTTTCTGCTCACCCCGGCGACGGTATGCCTTGCCGTGCCGCTCTATGAGAAATTTGAGCTGCTGAAGAAAAACGCCCTTGCCATAACGCTCGGCATCGCTGCCGGGGTGGCTGCGAGCCTTGCCACGGTGTTTGCGCTCGCAGCGCTCTTCCGGCTGGACTTCTCTCTGTTCACCACGCTTCTCCCCAAATCCATCACTACCGCGATCGGCATGGACGTTTCCGCGGAGCTTGGCGGCTACCCCTCACTCACGGTCGCGGCGATCATTCTGACCGGCGTTCTCGGCAACATCTGCGCTGATGGCGCGTGCCGGGTGTTCCGCATCACGAGCCCCATTGCGCAGGGCGTCGCCATCGGGACCGCCGCGCACGCCGTCGGAACGTCCCGGGCGCTTGAAATGGGCGAGATCCAGGGCGCGATGAGCTCGCTCTCGCTCATCGTGGCAGGGCTGCTCACCGTAGTGCTCGCCGCCCCGGTCGCTTCGCTTTACGGCATATAAGTCATATAGGGCAAACGCTCCCCGCCGGAGAGGTCTTCCGGCGGGGAGCGTTGTTTATTTTTCTTCGTCGCCGCAGGTATCGGTGATGATATACCGGGGTCTTCCCTTCACTTCCTCGTAAATTTTGGAAATGTAATAGCCGATGATGCCGAGACTTATCATGATGATGCTGCTGGAAAAAAGTTGGATAAGGATCACGGTGGTGAAGCCTCCGAGCGCCTGCCCGGAGAACTTCTGCACGAGCGCGATCGTACCGAGCACGAGCGAGACGAGCAGCATAATACCGCCGAGTACCGTGACGAGCTGCATGGGCGCGGCGGAGAACGAGGCAATATTATCCACGGCGTACTTTGCGAGCGCCGGCGTGGACCATTTGGAGCTTCCGCCTGCGCGCTTTTGCACATCGAAGGGGATGCTCACCGTTTTAAAGCCGATCCACGAGGAAAGCGCGCGGAAGAAGGCGTTCCGCTCGCGCATATTGATGAGAACGTTGACCGCCTTCCGGTCGAGCAGCTTGAAGTCAGAGGCGTTCGCCATGTCGATGCCGGTCGCGCGGCTGATGAGAGAATAGAACGCTCTCGCCGCGAGACCGTGCGCGTGACTCTCCGCGCCGCGGCTGGCCTTCTGCCCCTCGACGATCTCGTAGCCCTGCTCCCACAGGCGGTACATCTCCACGATCTTCTCCGGCGGGTGCTGGAGATCGCCGTCGATCACAACGCAGCAGTCGCCTTTCGCCGAGGCAAGTCCCGCGAGGATCGCCGCTTCCTTGCCGAAATTCCGGGAAAAATGCAGCCCGCGGATGCCGCCGGACGCGGAGAGCGCCGTGATTTTCTCCCATGTGGCGTCCTTTGAGCCGTCGTCCACGAAAATGAGCTCGCAGCCGATCGCGGCATCGGACAGCACACTGCGGATGACCGAAGCCGTTTTTTCCAGAACGGCCCCCTCATTATAGACAGGGATCACTACCGAAAGCATCACTCCGCCTCCTTCGCCGTTTCCGGCTCGCACCGGATCTCACCGATGCCGAGCACATCCGCCATAGCGCCGTTCGGCCAACTCTGCGCGTCTTCCGTATCGAGGTATTTGAGATCGTACAGCGCGGAATAGCGCGTCAGCGTCTCGATATACGGCACCGTCACGCTGCTCTCGCCGCGCGCAGCCGCCTCGGTGACAGCCGTTTCGTTCGAGCGAACCTGAAGATATACATTCGTAATATCGGCAAAGCCGAAAACGCCCCAATAGAGCGTCGACAGCACGAGCACTGCCGCCGCGCACAGCACCGGGAACTTCTCTTTGCCGGAGAAGAGCTCCGACAAAAGCACGGCGTCTGCCGCAATGAGCAGCACCGCCGGAAACGCGAGACACCGCTCCGGATAATACGAGGCGACGCTCAGCGCGAAGTTGGCGCAAAGCGAGCCGAGCACGAGCGCCGCGGCGAGATAAATTTTCTCCCGGCGGACACGATACCAGAGCGCCGCAACGAGCGACACAGCAAAAACACTGAGCAGCACCGCCAGCGAGCGGTACTTCTCCAACGCGGCGACAAGCCCCGTTCCAAGGGACGCGAGCGAGCTCTCCGCGCCGCTTTTCATGCTCTCCGCCGGGCGGGTCATCATAAAAATGAAGCCGCCGTCCGACGCGAGCACCGGCAGCCACGGGAGAACGCCGTTTTTCTTCCTGCAAAGCACACGGCGGCCAAAAAGCAGCAGCGCCGAAAGGAAGATCGCCCCGGCCGCCATATTTTCCAGATACGCGCCGGTATAAAAGCCCGTGAGCATCCACAAAATCCAGAACAGCGGTTTTTTCTTCGCATCACGATCCAAAAGACGGATGTACGGCGCGAGAAATGCAAAACCGATAACGCATCCCCAACCGTAATTGCACGCCCCGTCCAGCCAGAAGAACACCTGTCCGAACGCCGGAACAAACACCCACACGGCGCAGAAGATCATCAATAGAATGAGGTTATCTCGCTCGCCCTCCGGCTGCGCGAGCCGGGCAAGGAGCGCGATCAGCGCCGTGAATATCAAAGCGTTTACTATATTAAATACCGCTTTCGGCAGCAGCAGAAAGAGCTGTGCCCAGAAATGGGCGAAGAGCCGTCCGTTCATGGTCTGCGCGTGCGCCGCTATGGAGGGGAATATCTCGCCGAAGCGCGTGAGGCGCTCGCCGGTCGCAAAGCTGTGCATATACGCCCAGTCGTCCACCGCGTACGGCGTGAGGACGTTTCCGAGCAGCATGAGAAGAAAAATTCCGAGGAGCAGCGCAGCACGCACTCTCCCGGAGCGGATCGCCGGCATGGTCAGCGCCTCCTTGCATGGGATTCTTTGCTTATATTATACACAAGCGGAAAATGAAGTCAAACTCCGCCTCGATTTTTTGAAAAAGTCTCTTGACAATACCCCCCAGGGGTATATAATGCATACAGAAAGGCGGGGACGACCCTTGGACGAAGAAAAAATGTGTTGCTGCTGCAAAAAAACCGAGCGAAGCGAGGAAGAGCGCCGCGCGCTTATGAATCGCCTGAGCCGGATCGAAGGGCAGATCCGCGGCATCCGCAGGATGCTCGAGCGCGATGCTTACTGCGCGGACATTCTCACGCAGTCTGCGGCGGTGAGCGCGGCGATGAACGGCTTTAACCGCGCGCTTTTGAACGCGCATCTCCACAACTGCGTCGTGCGCGACATCCGCGCGGGAGACGACTCCGTTGTGGACGAGCTGACGGAGCTTTTGCAGAAGCTGATGAAATAACCCGAACCGCAATACACCACAACAGAAAGGCAAATACCATGACGCAATACTCTGTTACAGGCATGAGCTGCGCGGCGTGCTCCGCGCGGGTGGAAAAGGCGGTCTCTGCCGTGCCGGGCGTCACCTCGTGCGCGGTGAGCCTGCTCACGAATTCAATGGGCGTGGACGGTACCGCCGCTCCGGCGGACATCGTCCGCGCGGTGGAAAACGCCGGATACGGCGCAAGCTTGAAGGGCGCGAAGGGCGCCGCGCCCGCCGCGGCAGCGGACGAACTGGCCGACCATGAAACGCCGAAGCTCAAAAAGCGGCTGATATCCTCGGTGGCGGTGCTGCTCGTACTGATGTACTTTTCGATGGGTCATATGTGGGGCGCGCCGATGCCGCGCTGGCTGCATCATAACAGCGTGGGCATGGGGCTCATCCAGCTCCTGCTCGCGGGCATCGTGCTCGTCATCAACCAGAACTTCTTTATCAGCGGGTTCCGGAGCGCCGTAAAGGGTGCGCCGAACATGGATACGCTCGTCGCCATGGGCTCGGCGGCGGCGTATCTCTGGAGCGTATACGAGCTCTTCACGCTGACGGTCGACCCGATGGCGGAGGCCGATCTCTATTTTGAATCTGCCGCCATGATATTAACGCTCATCACCGTCGGCAAGACGCTCGAGGCGCATTCCAAGGGCAAAACGACCGACGCGCTCCGCTCGCTCATGCAGCTCTCGCCGAAAACGGCGCGGCTGGAGCGGAACGGCGAGGAGGTCGTTGTCCCGGCGGAGGAAGTCGTTCTCGGCGACATTTTCCTCGTCCGCCCCGGCGACAGCATCCCGGTGGACGGTGTCGTGCTCTCCGGCGCGAGCGCCGTGAACGAGTCCGCGCTCACGGGGGAAAGTCTCCCCGTGGACAAGGCGGAAAACGACAAGGTAAGCGCCGGTACGATCAACCAGTCCGGCTTTCTGCGCTGCCGGGCGACCGGCGTCGGCGAGGATACGGCGCTCTCGCAGATCATCCGCATGGTGAGCGACGCCGCCGCGACGAAAGCGCCCATCGCCAAGACCGCCGACAAGGTCGCGGGGGTATTCGTGCCGACGGTGATCGGCATCGCAGCCGTTACCATTATCGTCTGGCTGCTCGTCGGGCAGACATTCGGATATGCGCTCGCGCGCGGCATATCGGTGCTCGTTATCAGCTGCCCGTGCGCGCTCGGACTTGCCACGCCGGTCGCCATTATGGTCGGCAGCGGCGTCGGCGCGAAAAACGGTATTCTCTTCAAAACGGCGGCCTCACTTGAAGAGACCGGCCGCACGCAGATCGTTGTGCTCGATAAGACCGGCACCATCACGACCGGCCAGCCGGAAATCACCGATCTTCTCCCGGCGGACGGCGTTTCCGAGGACGAGCTTCTGCGCTTTGCCGCGGCGCTCGAGAGCAAGAGCGAACACCCCCTCTCCCGCGCCATTTTAAACGGCTTTGCCTCCCACGGCGGCGAGTGTCCCGAGGCGGAAAACTTCGCCGCCGTGCCGGGCCGCGGCCTCACTGCGAAAATCGAAGGATACACCGTCTGCGGCGGCAACGCGGACTTCATCCGCGAAAAGACCGCGCTCCCGGAGACCACCACGCAGCGCGCCGCGGCACTCGCGGACGAGGGCAAAACGCCGCTCTACTTCTCCCGAAATAGTGAGCTTCTCGGCGTGATCGCCGTGGCGGACGTTATGAAGAGCGACGCTGCCGAAGCTATCCGTGAGCTCAAGGGTATGGGCCTTCGCGTCGTGATGCTCACGGGCGACAACGCCCGCACCGCCGCCGCCATCGGCTCTGCGGCCGGGGTCGACGCCGTGGTGGCCGGGGTCCTCCCGGACGGCAAGGAGGCCGTGATCCGGAAGCTGCGCGAAAGCGGCAAGGTCGCCATGGTGGGCGACGGCATCAACGACGCCCCGGCGCTCACGCGCGCGGACGTCGGTCTCGCCGTCGGTGCCGGAACGGACGTCGCCATCGACGCTGCGGACGTTGTGCTTATGAAAAGCGGCATGGGCGATGTCTCCGCCGCCATCCGGCTCAGCCGCGCGGCGCTGCGCAACATTCGGGAGAATCTTTTCTGGGCGTTCATCTATAATATCATCGGCATCCCGCTCGCCGCGGGCGTATGGATCCCGATCTTCGGCTGGACGCTGCAGCCGATGTTCGGGGCGCTCGCGATGAGTCTTTCGAGCTTCTGCGTCGTGACGAACGCGCTGCGGCTCAATCTCTTCCGTCTGCACGAAGCAAAGCACGATAAGCACAGGCAGCCGGTGACGCTCCCGGACGAGTTCACCGCCGCGCCGCAGAAAACGAATACCGCAACCGATCATAAGGAGGAAAAAACCATGTACAAAACCACCGTCACCGTTGAGGGCATGATGTGCCACATGTGCGAAAAGCACGTCAATGAGGCGCTCTCCAAAGCCTTCGCCGCCGAGAACCCCGTTTCCGACCACACCGCGAACAAGACCGAGTTCATCTCCGCCGAAAAGCCCGACGCGGCGAAGGTCAAGGAAGTCATCGAGGCCGCCGGGTATACCGTCAAGGCCGTGCACACCGAAACGGTGTAAGACCGCGCACGCAGCACAGCGGAGTCTCTTTTGAGGCTCCGCTGAATTTTTTTACGAACCGATCGGCAGAAGTACTCGTCTATAGGGTGTAAACTTCTTCAAAAAAAGGAGAAACCATATGAAAAAGCTGACAACCCTGTTTCTGTCTCTGGCGCTGCTTCTTGTGCTGTGCGCCTGCGGCGCGCCGAACGCCAGCAGCGGCAACGCGTCCTCCGGCGACGCCTACGCAAGCTGGGGCAACGCCTCTTCCGGCGACGCGTATGCGAGCTGGGGCGACGCCTCTGCCGGCGATGCTTATGCAAGCTCCGGCAACGCAGCCGGAGTGCTTCCGCTCAGCGCAACGCCCGCGTCCACGGACGAACCGTTCTTCTGCGTGACGCTGGAATCCTCCCGTCTGTACGCTTTCCCGGCCGGCGGGGGCGAGGGCAGGCTGCTCGTTGACAAGTACACCAACTGCTTCGATCAGGACGGTGACAGCGTGCTCGCTTCCTTTGACGACGGCAGCGTGGCACGTGTCGATATCCGAACCGGTGAGGTCGAGGAGATTCTACCTGCCGGCACGCAGCTATTCCACCGCATCCATGCCTATTCCGGCGGCTTCGTCGGCGAATACTACAGCATCCGCGAATCGAAGCTCTATCTCTGCGAAGACGGCAAAGAGCCGGTGGAGATCTTCCCGGGGGAGTATTTCGGCGACGTCTGTGTGTCCGGCGATGTTTTGATCGGCAGTGATTACTCCGGAGATACCTGCCGCATCACCGGCTATGTACTTCCTTCTTTGGAAAAGCTGTGGACAGACATTTTGGACCCGTACTGCTATCCGTCTTACAACTCCTCGGATAACTACTTCATCAGTGACAGCAGCCGCGGTGTTCAGATGCGCGTCGACCCTGTCAATGGTGCAATCAGTATTTTGAGCGGATATTTTACTGTGAACGACAACATTCTACACGCCTACAACGACACCTACCTCGTCGAAGGAAACTATCAGACAAACTTTGCGCTCAATCTTGTCTGCGGCAGCGAGCGACTGACGCTGGATCTCCCGCAGGCCGAAACCACCCGTTATGTCGCCTCTGCCCGCGACGGCAAGGTTCTGATCTCGTGCAGCGCCAGTGTTGAGGCCGGCGATTACGGCTGGACAAACACAACAACGTACATTGTCCTTGATATGGAATCGGCCAAACTGTACATTGTCGATCTAAACGGTCTGTACAGCGAACTGTTTGCCGACGGCGATTTCCCGGTTATGGACTCCTCTACAGCGAGAAAGCCGTTGGTGCAGAACATCTACCGCTTCTTCTGTCTTGACACCGGCTACGGCGGCGCGGAGCCGCTCTGCTCCACGACGCACGGCGCGTGGCTGAACATTGCCGATAAGAAGGCGGACATCGCCCTGCTCGCCGCGCCCACCGATGAAGAAAAGGCCTATCTCGCCGAGCGCGGCGTGGAGGTCGAAATGAAGCTCTACGGCGGCGACGGACTGGTGTTCATCGGGAACAGCGCATGCGGTGTCACCGACCTGACGCTCGATCAGGTACGCGCCATTTTCCGCGGCGAGATCACCAACTGGAGCGAGCTCGGCGGCGCGGATCACGCGATCCGCGTGCTTTACCGCGACGATCAGTCCGGCAGCCAGCGGCTTTTTGAAAAGATGGTGTTCAAAGGCGAGGATGTTCCGGATTACGAGGCGCTCGGCTTTGAGCGGCTCGACGAGATGAACACGCTCGTCTCCGCCTGTCTCGACGATCCTTACGCCATCGGGTACAGCATTATGACATATCTGAACGACGTCTATTCCAACGAAGCGCTGCTCGCCTTCTCGCTGAACGGCTACAGCGCCACGCCGGAGAATGTCCGCACCGGCGATTACCCGCTCGGCACGAAGGGCTATGTCGTCATTCGCAGCGATGAGCCGGAGAACAGTCCCGCCCGGCGGCTCTATAACTGGTTCGGCTCTCCCCTTTCGGATACATTCCTCACCAGTTGCGGCATCACACCGCTGAGCGAATGATCCATTAACTATGCAAAAGCAGCAGCTCCGACGAGCTGCTGCTTTTACGTTTTATAAAGTTCCTGCGAAAGGGACGGCTTTACGGTGCATAACGCCGTAACAGAGGGACGGTCGGTCTACGCGGAGTTTGAGACGATCCCTCAGTCAGCTTCGCTGACAGCTCCCTCGTCAGAGGAAGCCTTTAGGCCTCAAGATCGATCCACATAGCAGGGCGGACACAACCAAGGATACTGCTGACGTCACGGCCATCACAATCGATATTGCCATAGAGGATATAGGAAGCACAATTCTGACGGTCGCCGGGCGACCGCAGCCACCACCAGCAGGCAGCAGCATCGCCTTTGACGTAACTACTGTTTGTATAGGCTCCGTTTGCTTTTGCATAGGCCGTCGGCACGCACATTCTTGATTCATCATTTTTGAAATACTCGTTTGCTTCCGCGATGCTGAGAAGAAAGACCTTGTCCTGTGTGGCATTGCCGGGATCTGTTTTGTAATCCGGATTTTTGTCCGCGGATACCGTCGCCGCGAGGATCCGGTTTTTTTCCTCATCCGAGAACGCCGCATTAAAAAAATCTTCATTCAGCCACTTGCGTAGCGTGCAGCTTTCCCACGTTACACTTGTATAGCTCGTATTATACTGTCGGCAGTCCAGAGTGTACTGGCTGATGACAAGCATTCTGTTTTCCTCTTTTGCCAGTACGAGCCACTCAATTGCTTCTTTGCCATTGGATATATAATTATCCTGCTCATACGAGCCGAAAAGTACCGTGTCGCCCGCAGCCGCTCTGTTTAAACCATCTTTATAGGACAGGCATATTGCATTAATCCGTTGAGTTTCGCTGTCCTTATAATTCAGCCCATCCAAAAGCGTCAATGCCGTTTCATAGTCCTGTGCAGTTATACGATCCATGGCACGATCGTATTTGCTCGCCGCGATCACTTTGTTGTTTCCAATCTCTTCCAGCAACGTATAGCCTGCATCATACTCCCCTGCATCGATCATGTCCATAGCTTTGTTCAGCTTCTGTATTGGAAGGATCACCTGCGTCAAAAGCAGCGCAAATGCGGTACAAACACAGGCGACGGGGATCACGATCGCTGCAGTTTTCTTTGCTTTCTTCGCGGCGGCTTTTGCCCTCTCCGCCTTTTTCTCTGCCGCAGCAGCGGCTTCTTCCGCCGTTTTCTTCCGGGTGGCTTCCGCTTCCTCTTCGGCTTTTTTCCGTGCGGCGGCTTCCGCTTTCAGGCGCTCGTCTTTTTCCGCCGTCAGCGCTTTCTGGTCAAAGGGCAGCAGCTCCGCTTTCTTATTTCCGCAGACGCGGCAAAACCCTTCGTCCGCATGACACAGCGCGCCGCATGCGCAAAACCAGATATCCTTATATTCTTCCGGGAGCACCTGCGCCTTGGTGCCGTATTTCATCCTGTACTGCTTCACAAGCTCACTCTCGCCGAACGCTTTGGTAAGCAGCTTCGGGCGAGGCAGCGCGTCCTGATTCGCCCCGGCATAGTTCCATACGGTATTATCCGCAAAACCCACGCAGGTGACAACGGCGACAAAGGAGCGCGCCGCCGCATTGGGCAGCGGGATAAGCACCTTCTGGCCAAATTCCCCGTCCCGCTCAATGACGAGATCGAGATATTCTTTTTCCACCGCACCGTCTACGGGCTTGCCGAAGGCATCAAATGCCGTAAGACGGACGATGGCTGCCTTTATCACCCGGCGGCTAATGTTTTTGATCTTGAGCTGGGCAAGTACCGCCCCGGTTTGGTTATCCTTGAGCAGCGCCCCCGCCGAGATAACGACCGGGGAGCCCTCGGAATAAAGGTTTTCTTCCAGCGCAAAAAGGCGCGTATATCTCTCGCTCATATCCGCACCTCAAATCTCCGGAATCTCGTCGTCGCTCGCCGGCAGGCTGACAGACGATATCCCAGCGCCGCGGCCGCGCCGGTCGGGCAGTGCGATGACCATCGGGATACCGACCGCGCCAAACAGGAACGTCCACCAGAAATATTTCTTATCCGGGTATCCCTTTTCCTTTGCGATATACTCAAATTCCTTTCCAATGAAATATGCCAGCACGAGTACCAAAATGGCACCAATGAAAATGACCGCTTCCATAGATTTACCCTCCTTTTATTTTCCGAAAGCAACTCCATTATATATATATATATATATCAAGACCTATTTTCCTTTTTTGAAGATTTCTCCATCATACGGCCGCAGCACGATAGCCCCCGGCCTTTTCTTCGGCACGCGCAGCAGGCTCAATCAAGAAAAGAAAACAGCAGCGTCAAAATCTGATGCTGCTGTTTTCAAATTCTCTTTGAAAAAAATTAAAACCCGAGAGCGCGGAAGGCGTCCTCAAAGGGCGCGGTGCAGATGCCGCGCTCGGTGATGATGCCGGTGATGAGCGAATGGTCGGTCACGTCGAACGCGGGGTTATACACGCCGACGCCCTCCGGCGCCATGCGCTTTTTGTACCACATCTCCGTGACCTCCTCCGCGGCGCGCTGCTCAATGGGGATCTCCGCGCCGGACGCGAGCGTCATATCGATCGTGGAGCTCGGCGCGCAGACATAAAACGGGATGCCGTAATGCTTCGCCAATATCGCCACGGCGGAGGTACCGATCTTGTTCGCGGCGTCGCCGTTCCGTGCCACACGATCGCAGCCGACAAATATTATGTTAACCTTCCCCGTCTGCATCAGGCTCGACGCGGCGTTATCGCAAAGGAGCGTCGTATCCAATCCGGCAGCGTGCATCTCGAGCGCCGTGAGCCGCGCCCCCTGCAATAGCGGGCGCGTTTCGTCGCAGTAGACGCGAAGATCGTTCCAGCCGTGCTCAAGCGCGATATACATCGGCGCGGTCGCCGTGCCGTATTTCGCAGTGGCGAGCGTTCCGGCGTTGCAGTGCGTGAGAATGCCGTCCCCGTGGTGCAGAAGAGTAAAGCCCAGCTCGCCGATGGAGCGGCTGATGGCAACGTCCTCATCGTGGATGCGCTGTGCCTCCGCAAAAAGAGTCTCGCGGATGGCCGGAATGCTCTCACCGGCATGCGCCTCCGCCGTCTGCCACATCCGGTCGAGCGCCCAGAAGAGATTCACCGCCGTCGGGCGGGAGGAGGCGAGGTATTCCTTCGTTTCACGCAGGCGCGCGAAAAAGACGTCCTTATCCTCCGTTTCGTTCTGCGAGGCGGCCAGCGCGAGCGCATAGCCCGCGCACACGCCGATGGCCGGTGCGCCGCGCACGCGAAGCGAATAGATTGCCTCCCAGATATCGCGCATATCCGAAAGATGTAGCGTTTTCACCTCGCCGGGCAGCAGCGTCTGATCCAGAATTTCCAGACATGTCCGGTCCGGTGAGAGCAATACGGTATCGAGTTCGAGAGCGTTCAAGGCTTAATCCCCCTCGGTGTTTTTCTTCATTCTGACACAGCTTTCCCCGCTTGTCAACGGCGGCAGACGCCGCAGGAGATATGCCGCATACGCAGCCGCGAGAACGATGAGGATCCGAAAGATAACGCACCGCGTTTTTGTAGTCCGGTTCCGGAGCGAACACGCTCAGCGCGTTCAGCACACCGTGCGTAAGGATGCACGGCGCGGACACGGAACGTATCCCCCCTGCTCGCGGACGAGCGCAAGCGCGGCGCGGACGAACTCCTCTCCGGAAAATTTAACGCCGGGCAGCATACTATTTTCGCCTTGCGGCGTCCGTTGTGTAGCATATGTTATATTATGGATGTGCTATTTTTTCCAATAGCAAACCGGCAGCCGATAAAAGCCGGCAGCCGGTTTGCTCTCTGCTTTACCAGAATTTCTTTTTCTTGCAGATCCAAAGGCCGAGAACCAAAACCGCCGCGCTGATGACGCCTACCATGAGATAGCCGTATTTCCAGCTCAGCTCCGGCATATTGACAAAGTTCATGCCGTACCAGCCGGTGAGCAGCGTGAGGGGAAGAAAGATCGTCGTGACAATGGTGAGGATCTGCATCACACGGTTCTGCCGGATATCGATCTGCGCCTGGAAAGCGCTTTGGATCTGCCGGCAGTATTCGCACAGGAGCTGGGCATTCTCCCGCAGGCGGGCAACGCGCCCCTCAAAAAGGTGAAAACGTTCTGTTTCCGTTTCCGAAAAGAACCCGTTCTCGTTTTCGCACAACTCGCACGCCACATCGTCGAGCTGTGAATAATAGCGAAAGAGCGCCATTGTCTCTTTTCGCAGCGCGTTCATCGCAGCGCTGAGAGAATCAACGCCGTCGGCGAGCACCTGATCCTCCAAGGCTTCCGCCTGCTCTTCCAGCTCTTCCAAACGATGCAGATCATGGGCAATGAGCTGTTCAAAGAAATCATAGAGCGTCTGCCCGACCGTTCCCTTCGTCCATCGTTTTTCCTGCGCGATGCGGTGCAGGAGGGGCGGAAGCGAAGCGGAATCGTCCGTGAGAACGATGCGGTTTTGCGTAACGAGCAGACCGTATGCGGCGCGGACACCGTCTTTTCCCTTACGCGGGAGCACAAGCGTACCGGACAGGCAGTCGGGGCGCACCTCGGCACGACAGGTCCGCGCACCGCGCACCGATGGCGTATGTTCCAGAACTTTTTCCAGCCCCGGAAGGTCCGGGCGTTTCTCCAGCTCCTCCGTTGTGAGAAGCACAAGCGCCGGAACATCCGCACAGGGTGCGGATTCCGTATGTATAAGAGATTCTCCGATACGATACCAGATCATTGATTTTCCTCCCAAAAGCATAGACCGCCCGCAGCTTAACGCCGCGGGCGGTGTTGAAAGGCATTTTTATTTCTCGGCCTTCATTGCGAGATAGGCGTTGATGAAGCCGTCGATATCGCCGTCCATAACGGCCTGGATGTTGCTGTTTTCATAACCGGTGCGCGTGTCCTTGGCGAGCGTATACGGCATGAATACGTACGAGCGGATCTGGCTGCCCCACTCGATCTTCTGCTGCACGCCCTTGATGTCCGAGATCTTTTCGAGATGCTCACGCTCCTTGATCTCGGCGAGCTTGGCACGGAGCATGGACTTACAGTTTTCGAGATTCTGGAAGTGGCTGCGCTCGACCTGCGAGGAGACGACGATGCCCGTCGGCAGGTGGGTCAGACGCACGGCGGAGGAGGTCTTGTTGACCTTCTGGCCGCCCGCGCCGGAGGAGCGGTACACGTCCATTTTGATCTCGTCGTCGCGCAGCTCGATCTCGCTGTTGTCCTCGGCGATCTCGGGCATGACCTCCACGGCGGCAAAGCTCGTGTGGCGGCGGCCAGAGGCGTCGTACGGCGAGATGCGCACAAGGCGGTGGACGCCGTTTTCGCTTTTGAGATAGCCGTAGGCGTTGTCGCCCTCGATCTTGATGGTGGCGGACTTGATGCCGGCCTCTTCACCGTCCTGATAGTCGAGCAGCGTATACTTATAGCCGTGGCGATCCGTCCACATGGTATACATGCGGTAGAGCATCTGCGTCCAGTCCTGCGCCTCGGTGCCGCCGGCACCGGCGTGGAACGTCAAAATGGCGTTGTTCGCGTCGTACTCGCCGGTGAGCAGCGTGGAAAGACGCATTTCTTCCAGCTTTTCCGAGAGCGTATCATACTCCGCTTTCAGCTCTTCAAGCATGGAGGCATCGTCCTCTTCGAGCGCCATTTCACACATGGTGAAAAGATCGTCCCAGGACGAGCAGAGCTTGTCGTACTTTTCGCACTTGGTCTGCAGCTGCTTGATGCGCTGCTGCACCTGCTGCGAGTGGGAGACGTTGTTCCAGAAGCCGTCCTGCGCGCTCTCCTCCTGCAGCTCGGCGATCTCGCGCTTCGCCTCTTCCAGATGGAGCGCGTCCTGCAGATCGTCCAGCGCAGGCTTGAGCGTGTTGAGCTTGCCTTTATACTCTTCAAATTCCAACATTGACATGACAAAAATTCCCTTTGCATTCCAAATCAAATTAGCTAAGATATTATATACAAAAAAACCACAAATGTAAAGGCTCGAAAAGTTGAACTTTCCGCTTTCTTTCCTCGGAGAATGTGGTATACTTATTATGAAATTATGTGCCCGCACCGGGTACGCCACGAAAATTAAAGACAGAAAGGTGATTTGTTTTGATTTCACACGGCAAAGAAGTCAAGGTATTCTCCGGAAACTCCAATCCCGCTCTGGCGGAAAGCATCTGCAACCATCTCTACAAGCCCCTCGGCAAGGCCGACATTAAGCGCTTCGCCGACGGCGAATGCTCCGTTTCCATCCTTGAGCCCGTCCGCGGCGCGGATGTGTTCATCGTGCAGTCTACCTGCAAGCCCGTGAACGACAACCTGATGGAGCTGCTCGTCATGATCGACGCGATGCACCGTGCCAGCGCCGGTCGTATCACCGCTGTCATCCCGTACTTCGGCTACGCCCGTCAGGACCGCAAGGCGAAGAGCCGCGACCCCATCTCCGCAAAGCTCGTTGCGAACATCATCGAGGCCGCCGGCGCCGACCGCGTACTTACCATGGACCTGCACGCCAACCAGATCCAGGGCTTCTTCGATATCCCCGTGGACAACATGCGCGGCGCTCCCCTCTTCGCCGATTACTATCTGCAGAAGTTCGGCAAGGGCAACCCCGACGTAATGGTCGTCTCCCCCGACGTGGGCAGCGTGGCCCGCGCCCGCCAGTTTGCCATGAAGCTCAACATGAACCTTGCCATCGTCGATAAGCGCCGCGAGGTCGCCAACAAGTCCGAGGTCATGAACATCATCGGCAACGTGGAAGGCAAGACCGTCATCCTGCTCGACGATATGGTCGATACCGCCGGTTCCCTCTGCGGCGCTGCCAGAGCGCTCATCGAGGTCGGCGGCGCGAAGGAGATCTATGCCTGCGCTACGCATGGCGTTCTCTCCGCCCCGGCGCTCGAGCGCATTGAGGAAAGCCCCATCAAGGAGCTGAAGCTCTGCGACACGATCCCCTATCCCGTTGGCGAGCCGCGTCTCGAGAAGATCAACTATGTCTCCGTGGACCGTCTCTTCGCCGAAGCCATTCGCCGTATCTACGAGGAAGTTTCCATCTCCCCGCTGTTCGAGTAAGATATCCCTATGCTGTTTCGTTCTTCCTCCGGCGGCGCCGAATGGATGATCGTCTTTCTCGGCAACGCCGGGCCGCGGTATAACGGCACACGCCACAACGTCGGCTTTGCCGTCGGCGACATTCTCGCCAAACGCTGCGGCGTTTCGATCAACCGGCTGCGCTCACGCGCGCTTACGGCGCGCGGCAGCATCGGCGGACACGATGTGCTGCTCGTAAAGCCGCAGACGTTTATGAATCTCTCCGGCGAGGCGGTGCGCCCGCTTGCGGATTATTTTAAGATCCCTCCGGAGCATGTTCTCGTTGTTTCCGACGAGGTCGCGCTCGTACCGGGGCGGCTTCGTCTGCGTGCCTCCGGCAGCGCCGGAGGGCACAACGGGCTCAAGAACATCATCCTCCATCTCGGCACGGAAAACTTTCCCCGGCTGCGCGTCGGCGTCGGCTCCCCGCCGCACCCCGATTACGACATGGCCGACTGGGTGATGGGCGTTCCCCGCGGCGAAGATGCCGCGGCGCTCGAAAAGGCCGAAGAGCGCGCCGCCGATGCCATCGAATGCTGCGTACAGCACGGCATCGACCGCGCCATGAACCGCTATAACGGATGAAAAAATCGTCTCTGGTTTTCCAGAGACGATTTTTTATTTTATGAGCTCCGTGACAACATACTGGCAGAGCAGCAGCCCTGCGGAGGCGGGGACCCACACGAGGCTGCCCGGCACGCTGCGGCGGCCCGGCGGCGGCGTTTCGCCGGTATCCGGCTCAGACGCCTCCTCGGGCGAGTATACGACCGGCAGGTGCGTGATGCCCCGGCGGCGCAGCTCGCGCCGCACAACGCGCGCGAGCGGGCATCCCTCGGTTTTGGCGAGGTCGGTCAGCCGGAGAAGGGATGCGTCTTTCTTGTTGCCGGTGCCGAGCGCCGCGACGAGCCGGATGCCGCGCTCGGCGCAGCTCACCGCAAGATCGACCTTGCAGGATACGAGATCGATGCAGTCCACGATGAAGTCCGGCTTCAGATCAAGCAGCGTATCGCGCGTCTCGGGCGAATACCGGTAGACCATCGGGACGATCCTGCTTTCCGGGGCGATATCGCGCAGCCGTGCCGCCGCCGCTTCCGCTTTCGGCAGGTCAAGCGTGGACGTGAGCGCGAAAAGCTGCCGGTTCACGTTGCTCAGCGACACGGTGTCCTGATCGAGAAGATACAGCGTTCCCACCCCGCTCCGGCAGAGCGCCTCGGCGCACCACGAGCCGACGCCGCCGAGCCCGAGCACCGCTACGCGACTTTCGGAGAGTTTTTTCATCGCCGCGTCGCCTAGGATCGCCCCGGCGCGGCGGAAACGTTCGTCCATTTTCTATCCTTTCATTTCATAAAAACGCGGCGGGAAGGCTCCCGCCGCGCTTGTTTATTCGGATACTCAGCCCGCCATGACGAGCCGCCAGCCGGACGCATGGACCGGCGTAAGATCGGCCGTCAGATCGCTGATGGCGGCGCCGCCGTCCGCCTGACGCAGGGCGTTCTCGGCGAGGACGCGCGAATACAGGGCGTTCTCGCCGGAGAAGTACACCAGATGGTATCCGGCATAGGCGCTGTTCTCGCCGTAAACGATGGCGTAGTCGCCGACTTCGCGCTCGCCGAAGCAGAAGTCGTTGAACTCGGTGACCATCTGGCCCTTGTAGATCTGCTCATACAGGCCGCCGTTGGTGTTCGAGCCGGTATCCTCGCTCTTCTCGTTGGCGAGAGCGGCGAAGCCTTCCTCGGTGCCGCCTGCGGCGAGCCATTCGTCCTCGATGGCCTTGACAGCGTCATATGCGGTCTGCTTCTCGGCATCAGAGTATGTGCCGTCGCCATCGGCATCCACGGCCTTGATGAGGATATGGCGGACGTTCACCGTCGGGTAGTCGTTCGACTCGGTGCCGAGAATGTAAACGACGTACACGCCGGAATCACCGCTGTGGGAGAACACTTTGCCCTCGGCGATATCATCACGCTCCACGCTGCCTTCATAGCGGCTGAGGAAGGAGGTGACGGTGTAGCTCGTTTCGGAGGCTTCGGCCTCGGTCTCCTTGAGAACGGCGGCGCGGAAGTCTTCCTCCGAGCTGCCGGCGCCGGCCAGAATGACCTTTGCCTTGTCCTCGGCGGCAGCCTTGGCGGTATCGGCATCGATGCCCTCGTCCTCGTTCGCGGCGGCGGAGATGAGCGTATAGAGAACGTTCACGCGGTCGTAGCTGTCGGCGTTCTCGGCGTAATAGGCGTCGATCTCATCGTCGGTATAAGTAAAGGACGCGTACACATCGTCCGCGTAGCGGCTGGCGATCAGCTCCTCGGCCATGTTGGCGCGGATGGTCTTTTCGCTGTTGCCGGTGCCGAAGTAGGCAGAGAGGAACTTGTTGAGCGTAGCGAAGCCAATCGATTTGCCGTAGGTACGGTAGCTTTCGACGGCGGTGTCGATCTCGGCAGCCTCGTCCTCGGTGAGGGCGTAGCCCTCGGCGATGGCCTTGGCATAAACGGCGGAGAGCTGCGTGAGATTGGTCTCGGCGCTCTGCTTGAAGTAGTCATCCCAGGTGCCGCCGTTGGCGTCAAACGGGCAGGACTGTTCCTTCAGGCTCTTGGAGGTATCGATCAGACTGCCGAAATACTGGCCGTAGGTCTGATTGAAGTTCATATACGCCTTCTGGTACTCGTAGTTCATGCGGGCGACGGAGTAATTCGTGTCGCCGATGGTGAGCGCCGTCGTAACGTTATAGAAGAGACGCGAGTTCACAAAGATCACCAGCGCGATCATCAAAACGACAATAACGCCGACAAGGATAAATTTATTGCGGGTCTTGCGGTTTTTCTTTTCTTCCTCCAGGCGAGCTTTTTCCCTGGGGTTCAGGTTCATTTCAGCCATGTTCTTCTTCCTTTCCGCGGGGTTTCCGACCTATTATATACTATGGTACGGCGACATTCAAGCCTTTTTTATCATCCGCCGGCGCAGCGCGTCGAGCGTGTCCGCCCCGACGCCGCACTCACGCAGAAAGCGCTCCGCGCCGCCGTATTCGTTTTCGAGATGATCGCACACGGCGAGGATGTTCTCCCCCGCCGTGGAGAAAAACGGCGCGTTTTCCGCGCGCGCGGCAAAATCCGGGATATTCTCGCGCATCCAGCGGTACATCGGCCGGAGATAGAGCTGGCTGACACTGTAGTCGGCGGCGATATCCTCCGTTGACGCTCCGCACACGCCGAGGATGAGTGCCGCGAGAATGCCGGTGCGGTCCTTGCCGGTGAAGCAGTGGAACAGCACCGTTCCCTCCGCCGCGGCGAGGAACTCTGCGCACTCCTTCGCCCACGGGTGGTTATCCTCGAGCATGCGGATATACTCATCACCCCAGAAGAAAGCCTCGTCAAAGGCGCTCAGCCCGCCGGGGCGGTTTCGCGCCACGGCGCGAGGGACCTTTTTCATCGCGATCTGCCGGTAGGCCACGCCGCGGAGCAGCGCGAGCTCATCCGGCATGGACTCACTCTCGTCCACATCACGCAGATCGAGCGTATGGCGGACCTCCAGCGCGGCAAAACGCTTTCCGTCGTCCTCGGTCAGATGCCACGGGAGATCGCTGCGCAGCAGCACGCCGAAGCGCGTTATCCCTCCCGGCACGGCATAGCCGCCGAGATCGCGCAGATTGTGCAGCCCGTCCATAAGATACCGGCGGGTGTATTCCATAGATTTCCGTCCTCTTTTCTGATTTTATTCCGTTTTTTGAAGAGTATAGCATACTCGGATCGAAAAGGCATAAAAAAACTGTGAACGGAATTTGATTTTTGTCTTGACAAGTGCGCGATTTTTGGTATAATACCCCTTGCCTTTGAAACGCGGGCATAGCTCATTTGGCAGAGCGCCACCTTGCCAAGGTGGAGGTAGCGAGTTCGAATCTCGTTGCCCGCTCCAAAAGTTCACCGGAATCGTCTCTGGACGGTTCCGGTGTTTGCTTTATATCCCGGCAGATCGATTATTTAAAAACAAAGAGAAGAACGGGAAAATGCAAGCAAAAAAGATCAGCAGCCGGACGATATGTTTCCGCAGCGCAGGCGATACGAAAGTCCCGCTCGTTGTGCGCCCCAAAATGTTCAAAAGCCCTTCCGCGGCCGCGGAAGGGCTTTTTCGTCTTTATTTCTTTACCTGTCGCTCGGCGCGGTATCGCCGCTGCCGAAAATGAGATCATCGATATCCGGTCCCATGTCAACACCTCCATGCATATACGAACCAGTATATGCGTGCCGGGGTGAAAAATTCCGGGAAATCAGTAACCGAGATCCTCATCAACGAGAATCACATGAAACTCTTTGATGGATGTGGGCGGCATGAAGAACACCGTCATCACGCCGCAGACCTTTTCCGGGCTGCGGCAGTCGTGGCAGCGGGGCTCGCCCACAGCGCACGGCGTATGGCGGTTCAGCCGCCGGGCATTGAGCGGCGCGGCGATGTTGCGCGCCCGGTCGATCGCGCCGGTAAGATCCGGGGCGATCTTGTTTTTGCCGACGACGAGAAACACGCGCTCCGGCCCGTAGATCGTACCGGCCACGCGGTTGCCGAAGCCGTCGATGTTGACGATCTCGCCATTCTCGCTCACGCCGTTAGCGCTGCAGAGATAGGTCTCCGCCTTCCCTGCCCGCTCTCTCGTTTCCGGCGCATGGTTCTTCCAGTGCCAAAATACTTTGTTGCTCCCGCAGAGACGGTCATAGACGCCGAGCGTATCGATCGTCACGCTGCCGCCGATGCCGATGCTGGTGCCGTGCAGCGTCTGCACGAGAAACTCCGCCGCTTCCGCGCCGGAAGCGAAGCGATGAACGCGAAAGCCCCGGTTTTCCAGATTCTTTCCCGTCTTTTCCAGATCCGCCATGACGTTCAATCCTCTTCTATGCTTTCAAATCCGTGGCCGTAGATCGTGCGGGCGTCGCCGACGATAAGGAACGACTTTGGGTCGATCTCGCGCACCATGCGGCGGAGGGGCCCCAGCTGACCGGGCTTCACGGCGCACATGATGACGCGCTCGGTCTTGCCCGACCACGCGCCGTGGCCGTCGAGCAGCGTTACGCCGCGGTGCAGCCGTCCGGTGATGGCGCTGCTCAGATCGGCGCTCTTGTCGGAAATGATGTAGCACAGCCGGGAGTTGATCGGGCCGTACAGGATGAGCGATTCGATCTTGTTGGTGATGTACATGCAGATGAGCGTGTACATACAGCTGTCGAAGCGGTGGAACACAAACGCGAACGTAACAATGATGACAAGGTTAAACGAGAGGATGAACGTTGTCATATTGATGTGCGGGTACTTGCGCCGGAGCATGCGCGAAGGGATGTCCGTGCCGCCGGCCGTTGCGCCGGACGTATAGCAGAGACCATAGCCCGCACCGGAAACGAGTCCGCCATAGACCGCCGCGAGCATCGGCTCTTCCGTGACGGTATAGGGGAAATGCGCGAGAAGGTCGATGAGCAGCGAGCTTGTCAGCATGCAGAGAAGCGTAAGGCCGACAAAACGCTTGCCAAGCTTCTTCCACGCCCAGATGAAGAGCGGGGCATTGATCGCGACCGTAACAATACCGACCGGCAGGCCGGTAAGCAGGTTCACGATCTGCGCAATGCCGGTCACACCGCCGGAAACAATGCTGTTCGGGAACGTGAGATAGCGGAACGAGATCGCAACCAGGGACGACCCCACAAGGATCTTCAGAACATCAAACCAGAGTTTTCCGTGAAGTTTCGCTTCCATAGCTCAATCGGTTTCTTTCTTTATTATTTCGTATTTTCCTCCGCGCCGTCGAGCAGCGTCATCTGCCGTTCGCCCCGGTCCTCCTCGCGGAGGAGCGCGCCGGCGGCGGGGATGCTGCGCATACGGTAGCGCGCAAGATTCTGGATGGTCGTATCGGCGAGGAACGCGGCGCGCTCGAGTCGGAACTTCGGCTTGAGCGTCATGACCGCCACGCCCTGCGTGGCACGGGAGGTCTTGGGCGCGAGCAGCGCCGTGTTGAATACAAGCGCGCGTCCCTCCGTGGAAAACACCGCCACATTCTGCTCCTCCGTGAGGACGAGCAGCGCGCGGAGCGGGCTCTTGTCGCAGTAAGCACCGGTGAGCCGCTTGCGGTTCGTCTTGGTGGCGTAGCTCTCGAGCGGCACGCGGGCGCATTTGCCGTTTTCAAAGAAGAACAGCACCTCGCCGCGGTAATCGCCGGGCAGGACGAGAGAGAATACGTTCTCGCCGTCGTCCATGCCGAGATGGCCGGGCAGATATACGCCGAGCTGCGAGGCCTTCGTATCGGCAAAGTCCGCCGCGCGGCACTTGTAGACCTGCGCCTTGTCGGTGAATACGAGCATTTCGGCGCGGTTCGTCGTCTCGAAGCTCTGGCTCGGCCCGTCGTTCTCCTTGTACTTCTGCTCGCCGCCCATACGGAGCGAGAGCGGGGTGATCTTTTTGAAATACCCTTCGCGCGAAAGGAACAGGTTGACCGGGTAGTCCTCCACGTCGTCCTCCTCCGGTGCTTCGGGCGCGTCGGCGGCATAGGTGATGACGCTGCGGCGCGGCGAGGGGTATTTCTTCATCACCTGCTGCAGCTCGGAAATGATGATCGTGCGCAGCTTGCGGCGGCTCGCGAGCGTATCCTCCAGCTCGGCGATCTCGCGTTCGAGCTCGTCGGTCTCCTCGGTGCGCTTGAGGATGTATTCGCGGTTGATGTTGCGCAGCTTGATCTCGGCGACATATTCGGCCTGTACCTGGTCGATGCCGAAGCCGATCATAAGATTCGGCACAACGTCGCTCTCGCGCTCGGTGCTGCGGATGATGGAGATGGCGCGGTCGATGTCGAGCAGGATCTTTTTGAGACCGTTGAGAAGATGGAGCTTTTCCTTCTTCTTCGATACGTCAAAGTATACCCGCCGCCGGACGCATTCGAGCCGCCAGGCGATCCATTCGTCCAGAATCTCGCCGACGCCGCACACGCGCGGCGTGCCGCCGAGCAGAATGTTGAAGTTGCAGGCAAAGCTGTCCTGCAGCGGCGTCATGCGGAAGAGCTTCTGCATAAGCTTTTCGGGCTCCACGTCGCGCTTGACATCGATGGCGAGCTTGAGACCGTTGAGGTCGGTCTCGTCGCGCATGTCGCTGATCTCCCGGAGCTTGCCGGCCTTGACGAGCTCGGCGACCTTGTCGATGATCGCCTCGACGGTCGTGCTGTACGGGATCTCGTAGATCTCAATGATGCGCTCCTTGGGATCAAAGCGCCAGCGGGCGCGGACCTTCACACCGCCGCGGCCGGTCTTATAAAGCGCTTGCATCTCGCCGGGATCGCACACGATCTCGCCGCCGGTCGGGAAATCCGGCGCGGGGAGCGTTGTCAGAATATTATGTTCCGGGTCACGCAGCAGCGCGATCGTCGTTTCGCACACCTCGCCGAGATTGAACCCGCAGATGTTCGACGCCATGCCGACGGCGATGCCCATGTTCGCCGAGACGAGAACGTTCGGGAACGTGGTCGGAAGGAGCGTCGGCTCCGTGGTGGAGTTATCGTAGTTCGGGACAAAATCCACCGTGTCCTTGTCGATATCGCGGAAGATCTCCGCGCAGATGGGCGCGAGCTTCGCCTCCGTATAGCGCGAGGCCGCCCACGCCATATCGCGCGAGTACACCTTGCCGAAGTTGCCCTTGGAATCGACAAACGGCGTGAGCAACGCGCCGTACCCCTTGGAGAGACGCACCATCGTATCATAGATGGCGGAGTCGCCGTGCGGGTTATAGTGCATCGTCGCGCCGACGATGTTCGCCGACTTCGTGCGCGCGCCGGTGAGAAGCCCCATTTTGTACATGCAGTACAAAAGCTTTCGGTGGCTCGGCTTAAAGCCGTCGATCTCCGGGATGGCGCGCGAGACGATGACGCTCATCGCGTAGGGCATGTAGTTGTTCTCGAGCGTTTCGGTGACGGGCTGCTCCACAACGGCGGAGCGCAGCCCCATTACGTTCTGTTCCTCGGCCGTCGCGTGGCGCGGCGTTGGGTTTTCCTTCTTTCTTGCCATATATGCTTCCTTATACGGTCAAAATAAGTTTACATAATTATATTTACGTAATATTATTTGCATAATCAATTTACGTAATATGAATTACATAATTTGGTTTCCATAATTTACGAAAGGTCTGCCAGATCGAGATACCGGCTGCCGACCTCGGCGATGTGCTCCTTTCGTCCGGCGAGATTGTCGCCGAGCAGGAGATCAAAAACGCGCGCCGTTTCGTCGGCGTCCTCGGGCATGACGCGGATGAGCCGCCGGGTCTCGGGGTTCATTGTGGTGAGCCACATCATCTCCGGATCGTTCTCGCCGAGACCTTTGCTGCGGTTGATGACGATCTTCGCATTGCCGATGGACTCCACGATCTCCGCCTTTTCCCGGTCGGAGTACGCGAACCACGTCTTCCCTTTTGCCTGGATCTCATACAGCGGCGATTCGGCGATATAGACGTAACCCTCGCGGATGAGCGTCGGCACGAGCCGCCAGAGCATCGTGAGAATGAGCGTGCGGATCTGGTAGCCGTCCACGTCGGCGTCGGTACAGATGACGACCTTGTTCCAGCGGAGGTTTTCCAGTGAGAAGTTGTTGAGCTCCTTGCCGTGCTTTTCGACCTCCACACCGCAGCCGAGCACCTTGATGAGATCGGTGATGATCTCGCTTTTGAAGATGCGGGCATAGTCGGCCTTGAGGCAGTTCAAGATCTTGCCGCGCACCGGCATGATGCCCTGGTATTCCGCGTCGCGCGAGAGCTTGACGCTGCCGAGAGCGGAATCGCCCTCGACGATATAGATCTCGCGCTTGTCGGCGTCGCGCGAGCGGCAGTCCACAAACTTCTGCACGCGGTTGGCAAGGTCGAGATTCTTCGTGAGGTTTTTCTTGATGCTCACGCGCGCCTTTTCCGCCTGCTCGCGGCTGCGCTTGTTGATGAGCACCTGATCGGCAATGCGGTCGGCCTCGGCCTTGTTTTCAATAAAGTATATCTCCAGCTTTTCCTTGAAGAAATCCGTCATTGCCTCGCGGATGAAGCGGTTGGTGATGGATTTTTTCGTCTGGTTTTCGTAGGACGTGCGCGTGGAGAAGCAGTTCGTCACAAGGATGAGGCAGTCGGCAATATCCGGGAAGGTGATCTTGCTCTCATTTTTCTGATACTTGTTGGTTTTTTTAATGTAAGCGTCGATCGCGTAAACGAACGCGGTCTTGGCCGCGGCGTCCGGCGCGCCGCCGTGCTCGAGCCACGAGGAGTTGTGGTAATACTCAATGGCGTTCGTCCGGTTGGAAAAACAGAACGCCGCCGACATGCGCACCTTGTATTCGGGCTTATCCTCGCGGTCCTTGCCCTTTCTCTCGGTCTCGATGTAATAGGGCTGCGTGAGAGGGCTCTCCCCCGCCAGCTCCGCGACATAGTCCGCAATGCCGTTTTTGTAGCAGAACTCCGTCGTTTCAAACTTTGCGCCGTGCTGCGCGCGGAAGCGGAACGTCACCCCGGCGTTCACGACGGCCTGGCGGCGCAGGATATCGAGAAAGTAGCTCTCCGGGATGTTGATATCGGTAAACACCTCAATATCCGGCTTCCAGCGGGTCGTCGTGCCGGTCTTTTTCCGGTCCGAGGGTTCCACAAGCATTTTGCCCTTGATCTTGCCTTTGGCGAAGTGCAGCGTATACTTGTTCCCGTCGCGCCAGACAGTAACATCCATATACTCGGAGGCGTACTGCGTGGCGCACGCGCCGAGACCGTTTAGACCGAGCGAGTATTCGTAATCGCCGCCGTCGTCGTTTTTGTACTTGCCGCCGGCGTATAGCTCGCAGTAGACAAGCTCCCAGTTGAAGCGCTTTTCCGCCGGGTTCCAGTCCACGGGACAGCCGCGGCCGAAATCCTCTACCTCAATGGACTTGTCATCGTAGAGAGTTACCGTTATAATATTGCCGAAGCCCTCGCGCGCCTCGTCGATGGAGTTGGAGAGAATTTCAAATACGGCATGCTCGCAGCCCTCCAGTCCGTCGGAGCCGAAGATAACGCCCGGACGCTTGCGCACCCGGTCGGCGCCTTTGAGCTGGGAAATGCTTTCGTTGCCGTATTCCTGCGGTTTTGCTGTTGCCATCTGGTTTCTCCATATATAGTGGTTTTGGTTTCCGTAAAAAAGCGCTATATAGTATAGTATACCTCGATAAAAAAATCAAGCGGAGTCTAACGAATCAGACTCCGCCCGTCGAGAGAGTTTTCTCTTTCCCGTCTCTTCGGCTTGCGGCGGCTGTTGACCGCCGCCGAGCATAGTATATGCCGCGCCGGTTTTGTCATTCCATCCATTTTTCGCCAAAACAGAAAAGGAGAATCGTTCATGTCTACCGCTTCCACGATCGTTGTCATTGTCGTTGCCGTCATTTTTCTCGGCTTTTTCATCAAGCTGCTCAAAACACCCATCAAGCTGGCGTTCAAGCTGCTGCTGCACGCCGTCGGAGGGTTTGTAATGCTGTTCCTTGTGAACTTCTTCGGCTCGTATCTCGGGATATCGCTGGAAATGAGCTGGCTCAACGCGATCGTCTCCGGCGTGCTCGGTGTGCCGGGCGTCGTGATATTGCTGCTTTTCAAGTATATTCTCTGATATGTAGCGTCGATTGACAAGGGCACACGCGGTTCTGCCGGGCGGAAATGCCCTCATACTGCGTCAAAGCCCTTGAGAATACACAAAGTATTCTCTGCGGCCTTTTCCTTGTCTGCGAGCATTTCTGCTCCGGCAGAACTGCTTCGCATCGGACAGCCTTGGATTTTCGAGGGATTTTTGTTCTTTTGGACGCAGGCGGGCTGTCGCCCGCCAAGGACAAAAGGGCAAAAAGCACCGAAAGGACTGGCTGTCCGACGTGTGTGCTCTTGTTAATCGACGCTAATATGAACAGGCAAAAACTGCGGATGCTCAAAAGCATCCGCAGTTTTTGATTTTTATTCTTCGTCGGTCTCGAGGACGACCTCGTCCGTACCGGTGACCTTCTTCTCGAATTTTGCCATAAGGAACGGAGAGAAGATGCCGACAATGCTCAGGGCGATGAGCACCCAACACACCGGAGAGGCGAACAGAACACCGATATCGCCGCCGCTGACGCGCAGCGCACCGCGCAGGCCCTTTTCACTGATCGGGCCGAGGATCAGTGCCAGAACGACCGCCGCAGTATTCAGATCGAATTTCCGCATCAGATAGCCGAGTCCGGCGAAGATCATCATGACGACCACGTCGCTCATGTTGCGGTGGATGGCGTAGGAGCCGATGAAGCAGAGCACCGTGACGCAGGGGATCAGAATGGCGTCGGACAGGCGGGAGATCTGCGCAAAGCCGCGGCAGCCGAGCATGCCGATGAACAGCATGAAGAACTGCACGAGAACAAAGCCCGCGAAGAACGTGTAGGTCATCGCCGCGTGCTTGGTGAAGAGCTCGGGGCCCGGGGTGAGACCCTGAATGATAAGACCGCCCATCAGAACCGCCGTGACGGATTCGCCGGGGATGCCAAGCGTCAGCATCGGGATCAGCGAGCCGCCGGTAACGGCGTTGTTGGCCGCTTCCGAGCCGCAGACGCCTTCGATGGCGCCGTGGCCGAAGTCCTCCTTGTGCTTGGAGAACTGCTTGGCGTTATTGTAACCCATGAAGCAGGCGATGGACGCGCCCGCGCCCGGGAGAATGCCGATGATGTTGCCGATGATCCAGGAACGGATGACCGTCGGCGCGAGCATCTTCTTCTCGGCTTTGGTAAGGGCGATCTTGTCGGAGAACTTGGAGGCCTTCTGGCGCTCCTTGATCTTCTTCTCGGCAAGGATGAGCACCTGCGACATGGAGAAGAGGCCGATGAGCGCGCACGTCGTGTTGATGCCCTCGGCGAGGAACGCATGGCCGAACATGAAGCGCTTGGTGCCGTCGATGGGGTCAAGGCCGATCGTGGAAAGGAGCAGGCCGAGCGCGCCGGACATGAGGCCCTTGACGATGGACTTGCTCGAAACGCCGGCGATGATCGTAAGGCCGAAGATACCGAGCCAGAACTTTTCCGCCGACATGAATTTCAGCGCGAGCTGGGCAAGCAGCGGGGCGAAGAAGTACAGGGAGATGCAGCTGAGCAGGCCGCCCCAGAAGGAGCTCCAGCAGGCCGTGGCGAGCGCCTTGCCCGCCTGACCCTTCAGCGTCATCTGGTACCCCTCTATCGCCGTTGCCGCAGACGCCGGGGTGCCGGGCGTGTGGATGAGGATGGCGGAGATGGAGCCGCCGAAGATGGCGCCGCAGTAAATGGCGCCGAGGACGATGAGTCCCGTGTCCGCCGGCATGGTAAACGTCAGCGGCAGCATGAGCGCAACGCCCATCGCCGCCGAGAGGCCGGGCAGACAGCCGATGATGATGCCGAGCGTGACGCCGCCCACCATGGCAAGGAGGTTGATGAGAGTGAGGGCCTTAACAAAGCCCTGACCCATAAGAGCCAATGTTTCAAGCATAGATCACATTTCCTCCTTAAAACAGAATGCCTGCGGGAAGCCGCACGCCAAGGAAGAGAACGAACGCAAGATAAATGAGAAGATCGATCGAGACGATCGAAATGACCGTGGCCAGAATGGGCACGCGCAGGAAGAGAAGGCACGCGAGCATGAACAGCGTCGTCGAAACAAAGAAGCCGACGTACTTCATAAGGAAGAAGTATACGAGGATCAGCGCGACCGATACGATGAACTGCACCGGCTTGAAGCCGGCGAAAACGGTGTCAACACCGCTTTCTACGCCGAAGCGCCGGGCGTTCAATATCATCTGGACGAGATAGAAAGTCGTGAGGAAGAACAGAAGAGCAATGGTGAACTTCGGGTATGTACGGCTCGTGTCGGAGAGCTTCGCACTGTAGGCATAGAAGAAGCCGCACACCGCGTACATGAATACCACGACTCCTATATCGGTTTTTTGCATTTTCATAAGCAGGAGTCCTCCCGTGAGAAATTTCTGCGGGGATGTTTTACGATGAATTTTTAAGAAGCCCGGAGGGGGATACCTCCGGGCTTTTGGTATCAGCGAGAGATCATTCGTACCAGAAACCGGTCGAGAGGCCTTCGGTGAAAGCCTGCTGCTGCTCGATGAGAGCGGCGGTGGTGGCGGCGTCCTTATAATCGGTGGCGAAGGAGGCGGCAGCCGCGAGATAATCGGGATCTTCCATGGTCGCCTTGAAAGCGGCCTCGTAGAACGCGATGACTTCCTCGCTCACGCCCGCGGGAGCGACGACGCAGCGGGAGGAGCCGAGCCACTGGTCATAGTAGCCCTTCTCGCCGAGAGTCGGGACGTCGGGGAACTCGAAAATGCGCTCGGTGGAGAACACGGCGAGCGGCTTCACGTCGGTGCGGCCGGCGATATCGGCGGCCTTCGCCACGCACCAGTCGGCCTCTTTGCCGAGAAGGCTGGTGAGCTCATCGGCGGTGTTGCCCTGCGGCAGGTCGATGTACTTGAAGCCGGCGGAGTTGGCGAACGCCTGCGCACCGATGTGGTTGGAGGCCTGCGCGCCGTTGGTGGAGGCGACGGTCTGGTTCTCCTTGGCGTAAGCGACGAGATCGTCAATGTCGTTGAAGCGCTCGTCGTCCGCGCGCACGAGGACGAGAGAGGTCTCGGTCACATGGTTGCAGATGGCGGCGAAGTCCGCGGTGGTGTAGGTGCCGAGTCCCTTTACGATGGATGAGTTGAAGTTCGGGAGATTCATGAAGCCGATGGTCATGCCGTCGGGCTCGGATTCGGCGAGCTGGGACCAGCCGATGGAGCCGGAGCCGCCGTCAACGTTCTCGATGACGATGGTCTGGCCGACGTACTTTTCGGCGTACTGCGCAAGGATGCGCGCGGTGACGTCGGTGCCGTTGCCGGCTTTGTAGGCAACGATCATGGTCACGGGGCCGTTGGGGGCCCAGCCGGTGGTTTCCGCCGGAGCTTCGGCGGGAGTTTCGGTCTGGGGTTCTGCGGGAGTCTCGGGCTGCGCGGGAGCCTCGGTCTGGCCGCAGGCACACAGCGCGAACATCATACAGAGGGCAAGGAACAGGGCAAATGCTTTTTTCATTTTTTCTTTCCTTTCTTTCTTTTGATGAATTCGGTCTCTTTGTTTCTCCCAAGAGATACTGCAATGTTACCAGAATGTTCCGTTATTTGCAAGGAAAATTTTACAGAAAATCCAAACAGAAGAAAAAAATGTTAAATCCCTGTAAAATCTCCGTAAATTTTCTGTTTTCCCCCGACAAAAAAGCATCCGGACGGCTTTACACTGTCCGGATGCTTTTTACCTATAAAATCTTTGCAGTTTCCCAACACGCTTTTACGCCGCGCCGAAAAAGCGGAACACGGCGGTCACATAGACCAGAAGCTGGTCGCGACTGACGAACTTAGTCATATCGGCAATGTCGGTCGTCTGGATCAGGCGCTCGAAGCTGCCGCCGGTCGCATACGCCACGGCGAGCAGCGCAATGCCGAAGATCATCAGCACGGAAAAAGCGATGGCTACCCATCTCCATACCTTACTCATCGGCGTCTTCCCCCTTCTTCGGATACAGGATCGCGCGGTAAATGCTGCGCGTGAGGCGCACCGTGAGAGTGCAGCCAGCCACGGCGATGGAAATACCGGTCCAGAGGAGCAGCAGCGCCAGCGCAAACGCGGCCAGCGTCGCGCCTGCCGTGAGCAGCAGATCCGGCATGCGGACGATCGCGCCGTTGAACACATAACCGGTCAGATACACGCCCGCCGCGAGAAGCGCCGCGCCGATGCCCAGAACGGCAATGCCGAGAGCAAGCGAAAGTCCGAACAGCAGCACCCATACCGCCAGCATCGGGATCGTGACCACGACCGCGGCAAAGGCGCGTCCGCCCGACACGGGGCGGCGGGTCTCGATCTCTTCGTATTCATACTCTTCTTCCGCTTCCGGCTCTTCGGCAGGCTCTTCCGCCTCGGCCGCTTCTTCCGCTTCTTCCGGGAAGCTCTCTTCCTCGGGCAGGATCTCGGATACATCCTCCGCGCCGTCCGGCGTTTCCGGCTCTTCCGGCTCCGGCATCTCGGGCTCCGGCTCCGCCGGCGCTTCGTCCGCGGTCTCCTCCGCTGCGCCGTCCGTCGGTTCTCCGGCCGGCTCTTCCGCATCCGGATGTGCAGGCTTGTCCGCCTCTTCCTCCGGCAGCACCTCTTCGGGATACAGCGGTTCGAGCGGCAGTGGCTCTTCGTTCTCCGCCGGTCCGTCCGGCGTTTCGCCCGCTTCCTCTTCCGGCTCTTCCTCCGGCGCGGCAGGCATGACCGGCGCAGCCGGTTTTTTCGTGAACGTCAGGCCGAGATCCGAAAAGTCCAGCTCGTCAAGATCGATCTCCGGCAGCACGGCAGGCTCCGGCTCCGCGGCGATCTCTTCTTCCGGCTCGGGCTCCGGCAGCAGCTCTTCCGGCTGCTCTTCGATAAGCTCTTCGGGGAGATCTTCCGGCAGCGGCTCTTCCGCTTCCGGCTCGCTCTCTTCGGCGAGTATATGTACACCGGTGTATTCTTCCTCGATGATCTCGGTCTCTTCCGGCGCTTCGGTCTCCTCCGGCGCAGCGGCTTCGCCGTCGGCAAACGGCGTTTCGCCGTTCGCTACCGCTTCGCGGTATTCCCGCTCGATCTGCAGCACCTGACGTACCGGCGAGCCGAAGCAGCGGACGACCGTCGTCTCGCCCTCGGGACCAGCTTCGTCAAACATGCGCTCATACCGGTTGAGGACACGGTCGCGCTCGGCAGCGTCGAGGAACGCCAGCAGGCTCCGCAGCTCCGCCATGAAGCTTTTTCGGTTCAACGTGGGACACCTCCCATTCGTACTGTTACAATTTGTCATCGTTAGATTATACTATTTAATAAATACTTGTCAAGTCTTATCCCACGACAAACCTTGACAAGCGCGCCGCTCTCACCTAATATAATAAAGTTAAATCCGCGGTGGGAGAAGGGCTCCCGCCGTTATAAAAGGAGAAATATCATGGCGAAAGAAAAAATGGTCGAGCAGATCACCAACATGGAGACCGATTTTGCTCAGTGGTACACCGACATCTGCCGCAAGGCCGAGCTGGTGGAGTATGCCTCGGTAAAGGGCTTCACCATCCTGCGTCCCTACGGCTACGCGATCTGGGAGAACATCCAGCAGATCATGGACGGCGAGTTCAAAAAAACCGGCCACCAGAACGTGGCGATGCCCGTTCTGATCCCGGAGAGCCTTCTAAAAAAGGAAGGCGAGCTCGTCAACGGCTTCGCGCCCGAGGTGGCATGGGTCACAAAGGGCGGCAGCGAGGAGCTGGAAGAGCCGCTCGCGTTCCGCCCCACGAGCGAGACGATGTTCTGCGACCACTGGTCGCGCGTGCTCCACTCCTACCGTGAGCTGCCGATGCTCTATAACCAGTGGTGCTCCGTTATCCGCTGGGAGAAAACGACCCGTCCGTTCCTGCGCAGCCGCGAGTTCTGGTGGCAGGAGGGTCACACCATCCACGAGACCGCCGAGGAGGCCGAGGCCGAGACCGCGCAGCAGCTCAAGTGCTACGCCGATTTCTTTGAGAACATCCTCGCCATCCCCGTCGTCCCCGGCCGCAAGACCGAGAAGGAAAAGTTCGCCGGCGCGGAGGCCACCTACACCTGCGAGTGCATGATGAAGGACCACAAGGCGCTGCAGGGCGCAACGTCCCACTACTTCGGCGACAAGTTCTCCCGTGCCTATAACGTCACGTTCACCGGGCGCGACAACAAGGTGCAGTATCCGTTCCAGACGTCCTGGGGCTCCACGACGCGCATGATCGGCGCGGTCATCATGGCGCACGGCGACAACAACGGTCTTGTGCTTCCCCCGAAGATCGCCCCCATTCAGGTCATCGTCCTCCCCATCGCGCAGCATAAGCCCGGCGTGCTCGAAAAGGCGCAGGAGCTTGTGGACCGGCTCGCCAAGCTGGGGCTGCGCGTCAAGGGTGACTTTACCGACAACTCCCCCGGCTGGAAGTTTGCCAACTGGGAGATGAAGGGCGTGCCGCTGCGCATCGAGATCGGCCCGAAGGACATCGAGAACAACCAGTGCGTCGCCGTCCGGCGCGACGACCGCGAGAAGCTGTTCCTCTCGCTCGACGAGCCGGATACAAAGGTCCCCGAGCTGCTCGACGCCGTGCAGAAGTCCCTTTATGAAAAGGCGAAGGCCAACATGGAAGAGCACACCTACCCTGCCTACTCGCTCGAAGAGGCGAAGAAGATTCAGGAGGAAAAGGGCGGCTTCATCAAGACCATGTGGTGCGGCGAGCTTGCGTGCGAGATGAAGATGAAGGAGCAGGCCGGCATGTCCAGCCGCTGCATGCCGCTTCATCAGGAGCATCTGGCCGACACCTGCCCCATCTGCGGCAAGCCGGCGAAGCACATGATCTACTGGGGCGTGGCGTACTGATGCCGCACATTGCCGTGAAGCTCTGGCCGGGCCGGAGCGAGGAAGAAAAACGTGCCTTCGCCCGCGCCGTCGCGGACGATGCCGCCCGGTGTCTCCACGCGGACAAGTCGTGGGTCTCCGTCAGCATCGAGGAGATCGAGCCCGAGGCGTGGGACGAGACCGTCGTGCGTCCGGAAATTCTGGAAAAGCCGGACATCCAGTACGTCCGCAGCGAAGTCTGAAATATAATATATTTACAGCCCGCAGAGCCGAACGGCTCTGCGGGCTTAGTCTGTCGAGAAACCCGGCTGCGCATTAAGCGGCAGACGGGTTTCCGGCGTATTGAGAGCAGAAAAATCGGAAAAGTCAAGACCACCGGCTGAGCCGGTGGTCTTGACTGCTTTTTTGAAACGGAATGCAGAGGGAGGCACCACGCTGTATTACCGGGTTTGAATGGCTTTGAGGATATCTGCCGGACGCACCGGCGTGTGGTAAAAGCGCACGCCGAGCGCGTCGTGCAGCGCGTTGAGCACCGCGGGCGTCGCCGGTACGGTCGCGACCTCGGAGACGCCTTTCGCGCCGTAAGGTCCCTCGGTGTGAGGGTCCTCCACGAGGACGATATCGAATTTCGGCGTATCCTGCGCGCGCAGCACGCCGAGCTTGCCGAATGTGAGCTGGTCGGGCTTGCCGTTCGTGAAGGAGTAGCCCTCGCTGAGCGCATAGCCGATGCCCATCGCACTGCTGCCCTCGATCTGTCCGGCGATAATCTGCGGGTTGATGGCGCGTCCCGTGTCGTTGGCAGAGACAACGTGCAGCACCTTCACCGCACCGGTCTTTTTGTTTACCTCGAGAATGACGCACTGCGTAAGGAATGCATAGCCGCGGTAGTTCTGGTACGGGTTCCCGTCCTCCTTGGCCTGCGCCTTGCCGTTGATGCCGTAGGTCTTCGGCGCGATATGGCGGTAGCGTGTCTGGCGCGTTTCGCCCGGCTGCCACGGATTTTTCATAAGCTCCTCGCGCATCTTTCTGGCCGCTTCATACACGGCGCGCCCCGTATCGAGCGTCTGGCGCTCGCTGACGGACTGGCGGTGCGGGAGCGTTTCCGCCGTATCGCCGCAGGTGACGATGAAATCCTCCTCTGGCACGTCGAGCGTTTCCGCAGCGATCTGCATCATGCCGGTGCGGAAGCCCTGTCCCATGTCGGTGCCGGAAAGATCCATTTTAAACTTGCCGTCCGGCAGCTTGGTGAGGATACAGCCGCCGTCATCCGGACTTCCCTTGCCGACGCCGACGTTTTTAAATCCGCTCGCCACGCCTACGCCGAGCGCCACATCCGGATCATCCTTTTCCGCATACAGCTTCCGGTAGCAGGCGATGATCGGCTCCGCCTTCTTCTCGCACGCGCGGATGGTCTGCGCAATGCCGACGCTCTCGCGCACCGCCTCGCCGGTCATCGTTTTGTCGCCGGGGTGGAGCGCGTTGCGGAGACGAATCTCGAAGGGATCGATCCCCAGCCGCTCTGCCGCCTCGTCGATCATCGTTTCGATGCAGTTGGCGCTCTGGTTGATGCCGAAGCCACGGAACGCCCCGCCCTGCACAGTGTTCGTGCGCACCGTATAGGCGTGGAGCTTTGCCGCGTCGATGCGGTACGGTCCGAGCGCGAAGATACAGCCCTGCTCGAGCACGCCACCGCTCAGGCCCGTATACGGCCCGGCATCGGAGGTGATCTTCGCTTCCAGCGTGCGGAAGATGCCGTTTCCGTCCACGCCGAAGCGGTAATGGTTGTGGTAGCGGTGGCGCTTGGTCGAAAGGATCAGCGACTCGCGCCGCGTGAGCGGTATCTGTACTTTGCGGCGAAGGGTGAATGCTGCAATGGCCGCGTGCGGCTCGACGTAGGAGTCGCACTTGCCGCCGAAGCCGCCGCCGATGGGCGCGCCCGTCACGCGGACGCGCTCGGCGGGCAGATCCAGGATCGGCGCGAGCATGTTCTGAATTTCAAACGGCGACTGCGTACAGGTGGTGACGCGCACCACACCGGTGCTCTCATCGTATTCGCCGATGGCGCATTCCGGCTCGATGTAGGCGTGCTCCTGCCGTTCAAAATAGTAATCGCCCTCGAACGTTTGCAGCCCCGGCGTTTTTTCGGCCGCGGCAAGATCGCCGGAGGAAAAATCGATCGTGCGTATGATCTGCCGCCCGCCGAGCGCGCAGCTGTCTTCGATCTCGAAAACGCCGGGCAGCGGCTCATATTCCACGCGGGCGAGCTTTGCCGCCGTACGGGCATGCGCCTCGGTATCGGCCACGACGAGCGCAAGCATGTCACCGAGGAAGTTCACTTCCGTATCGCAGAACACCGGCTGCTCGGGATTGAACGTCGCATAGCTGTTCCGTCCAGGCACGTCCTTATGCGTCAGCACGCGCACAACGCCCGCGGCGCTCTCCACGGCGGAAAAGTCCATGGAGAGGATCTTGGCGCGCGGATGCTGTGACCAGACAAACGCGCCGTAAAGCGTGTCCGCATCGGCGCGGTCGCAGGTAAAGGGCAGCGCGCCCGTCACCTTGGCCGGACCGTCGATGTCGATGGCACAGCGGCCGATGTGGCGGCCGGTGAGGTCCTGTGCCGTCACGTCGTCCTCTCCCTCGTATTTTACGATCTCGAGATTTTCCCACGTCCGCATATCATCTACGGACGGGTCTTCTCCGCGCAGGCGCGCCGCCGCCAGATGCACCGCCTCAATGATCTTCACATAGCCGGTGCAACGGCAGTAGTTGTTTTTCAGCGCTTCGCAGATCTCCTCGTCCGTCGGGTCCGGATTTACATCCAGCAGCGCCTTCGTCGCGAGCACCATGCCCGGCGTGCAGAAGCCGCACTGCACCGCGCCGATATCGAGAAACGCCTGCTGGATCGGGTGCAGACCGCCATCGGCGCCGTGCAGCGCTTCGATCGTGACGACGGACTTTCCTTCCAGCTTGTCCATGCGGGTAACGCATGAGCGGACAGGCTTTCCGTCCAGGAGAACGGTACACGCGCCGCAGTGACCGGTGGAGCAGCCTTCCTTTGCGCCCTTCAGACACGCGACGCCGCGGAGATATTTGAGCAGCGTGAGCCCGTCCGCTTCCGCGCTGACCGGCTTGCCGTTGAGAATAAAGTTTACGGTAACCATTTTCGTTTTCCTTTTTTATTGGATTTATTGAAAAGAAAACCATGGTTGTTCCGGCGTTCCCGTCCGGCGGGACGCCTCCACTTCCGGTTATTTTTCCAAAACTGTGTAGGCTTTCACCTTGTCCTCGTCCAGCTCCACGCCGAAGCCGGGCTTATCCGGGCAGTACAGGCAGCCGTCCGCCTTGTTGATGCGGAGCGGTTCCTTCACGATGCCCTGAAAACTGTCAGGGGTGATGGCGGGAGGATCGTGCGGGACTTCCAGCCATGTAGCATTCGGGTAAGAGCAAATGGTCGCGAGTGCCGCGGCTACGCCCGTGCCGGGGACCCAGCCGTGGATGTTGACGAGCTTATTGCCCCTCCGCTCGGCCATCCCGGCGATCTTGCGCACATGGCTGATGCCGCAGCAGAGCGTGATGTTCGGCATATAAATATCGTAGCAGTCGTTGTCGATGAGCGTCGTGATGTCCTGAATGCCGTTCATGATCTCACCGCCGGCGATGGCGATCTCCGTCTCCTCAGTGAGACGGCGGATACCGTGGATATCGTAGTGGTCCAGCGGCTCCTCGAGCCACAGAACGCCGAGATCGTGCAGCTCCTTTGCCGTTTCGAGTGCGCGCTGATACGTCCAGAACGGGACGCGCCCGCCCTCAAAGTTTCGGTCGCGCACGGGGCCCTGATTGGCGTCGCAGATGATGGTCATCTTATCGCCGACAGCCTTGCGGATATTCTCCACGATGTGGATATCTTCCTTTATCGTCGGCATGAACAGGCGCAGCTTCACGGCGCGGAAACCCTCGTCGAGCAGGCGGAGCGCGTCCTCCTGCCGTTCCTCGTCGCTGCGCAGTTCGCACATGGCGGCGTAGGCCGGGATATGGTCACGATAGCCGCCCATGACTTTATACGCCGGCAGGCCTGCCTTCTTACCGAGGATGTCCCAGAGGGCGTTCTCCACGATCCACGGACGCGGGGCGAGCCGTCCGTCACCCTTGAGACGGGTGGCCAGCTTTTCGATCATCAGCGGATCCTGTCCGATGAGCCAGGGGGCGATCATGTCCTGAATAAACGTCATATATGTCGGCGTCAGGCCGAAGGGAAATTCGCCGCTGCCGTAGCCCTCGATCCCCTCGTCCGTCATGACACGTACGAGCAGGATGTGCTGGTGCGTTTCGCGCTTTCCGGGGTACCACGTCGGTTCAAAGGGCTTATCGTAGGGGACTTTGAGCCAATAGGTCTTGATTCCGGTGATCTTCACAGCGATACCTCCTTATATATAAACTCAAGATGCCGGGACAGTCTCCCGTCACGGCAGAATGGGAGAGGCGGGGGATAAACCCACCTCTCCGGCGGTCAGTTATGGAACGGGAAAGACTGCAATGGTTTTATTCTGCTTTTACCGCCGCTTCCTCCGCGGCGAACTGTGCCATCTCCTCCGGCGTGTATTTGGCCGCGCCGATGCCGAAGATACCGAAGATGAGATCGACGAGCATGATAAGGATCGGGAAGAAGGCGAAGGGAGCAAAGTCCTTGATGGCAACGCCGGTCTGCGAGGACATGTACTGCGCGCCGATGTTCCACGGCAGGAACACAACGAGGCAGTTGGCGACGTTATTGATGATGCGGCCGGGGTTTTCCGGCTTGTAGCCCTGCTTCTTGTAGAGCTCAGGCATGAGCGTGCCGACGAAGGTCATGCAGAAGTAGTAGGTGCCAACCATGGCGTTGGTGATGACGGAGGCGACGAACGTGGTGATGGTGAGACCGGCGAGGCTCTTGATGTGCTTGCTCAGCGATTCGATGATGACATTGAGCACGCCCGTGCCCTTGAGGATGCCGCCGATGCCGAGCGAGCCGACGATGATGGCGACGAGCTCATACATGCTCGTGAAGCCGCCGCGGTTGAGGAGCGAGGAGATGAGCGCGTTGTCGCAGGTGACGGAGAAGCCGCTCTTCATGAAGCCGGTGACCTCGGCCACGGAGAAGCCCTGCATGAACACGGCGACAAAAATGCCGACGACGCTGCCGCAGAGGATACTCATCAGCGCGGAATAGCGCATGATCATCATGACGAGAACGACCGCCATGGGGATGAGCGTCACAACGTTGATGTGGAAGAGCGATTCGAGACTGGCGAGCATGTCGTTGACGCTCGCGAGATCCACGGACGTTCCGGCATAGCGCGCGCCGAGAATGCCGTACAGAACCGCAGAGATGAGCCACGCGATGCCAGTGGTGGGAGCCATAAACTTGATGTGGTCCCAGATGTCGATGCCGAGCACGGAAGACTGCATCAGGGGTGCATCGGATACGGGCGAGAAGCCGTTGCCGAAGTAAGCGCCGGAGATGACCGCGCCGGCCACAACGCCGGCGGGAAGGCCGAGGCCGAGACCAACGCCCATCATGGCGACGCCGATGGTAGCGACGGTGCCCCACGACGTGCCGGTGGGCAGCGCAACGATGGATGTAAGGATGAACGCGACGAGAAGGAAAGCGCCCGGGGAGATGATCTTCAGTCCCCAGTAAATCAGGGCGGGGACGGTACCGGCGCAGAGCCAGATGGAGACCATGCCGCCGACGGCGATCAGCAGAGCAATGACGCCGATGGCGGGCTTGATAAGATCAAGAGCGAATTTCTCGGTCTCATGCATGCTGTAGCCGAGATAGAGAGCGAACGGGACAAGGACAAGCCAGGCAAGGATCATCACAACGACGATGGGCGCCTTGCCGACCGTGAGCATCAGAGTAATAAACGCGATGAGAACAAGGACCGTGAGGATGGAGAAGCCGAGAGAAGCCTTTTTCTTCTCTCTGGGCTGTTTGGTCGAACTCATGGAACAGAACCTCTCTTTTCTTTCTTTTTCGCGGGACAAGCGGATTATCCCGAATTTCTATGGCTCCGCCGGAAGCGGCGGAGCCCCTTCTTTTACCATAATTGACCGCAGATATTCACAAAAAGCCGGTTCGGCTCAATGCGCTTTTTTACGCCTTCTGCGCGCGCCACTCGCGAAGCAGTTCTTCGGAGTTGGTGTTCAGGCCGATGTAACGGGAGAACATGAGTCCGGCGGCAGCTTCGTCGCTCGGGTTCGAGCCGCGTGTCATGTCGAAGCAGAGGATGACCTTGTAGTCTTTGCTTCCGGCGTAGTAGGCCGTGCAGAGATCGCAACAGTTCGTCATAATGCCGGTGATGACCATAACGTCCTTGCCGAGAGCGCGCATGACAAGATCGAGATCGGTCGTCTCGAACGCAGTGACGCGCTTTTTAGTGTTCACGACAACGTCGCCGGGCTTGTTCTCCACAACGAGCGTGCTCCACTTCGTATCCTCCAGCGCCAGATTGCAGAAGTTCTTCGTCATGGCGACGTACTTCTCGCCGAGCAGGGAGTAATGTCCCTCAGTGATACGGCGCCAAGCAGATTCCTTCCCCTCGTCGATCTCGCGGCGGTAGGTGTTTACGATGTGCACGATGGGAATTCCGAGATCGCGGCAGGCCTGATTGAATTTGTTGACATCGTCGATGATGTCGCGGCCGCGGGCGCTCGGCGCGGGGCAGTCCGGCTCGGGATCGAGATGGCCGCCGTGCATGTCCAGCTCGACGATTGCTGCACGGGACCAGTCGATGTAATCGTCAAAGCCCTCGGGCAGCGCGACCATTTGGCCGTTGATGTTGATCTTCATATCGGTACGAGGCATGTGCGTTACTCCTTTCCCTGCGCCTGAATTTCGGCAGTCAGCTCATCGGCGCGCACGACCAGTCCGATGAACATCGTGCAGGCCTTGGCGCACTCTTCGCCCAGATCTTCAAAATAAGGGTAGAACCGGTCTTCGACGACGAGGCACTTGAAGTCCTTGATCATGCCGTAAAAGCCCGTGCCCATGCCGATGCAGTCGAGCCCGACGCCCACGAAGACGATGGTTTTGCAGCCGAGGATTTTGAGAAGGAATTCAAGGTCCGTCCCCTCAAAGGCGCTGTGGCGCTTGGCGGAGAGGAGCTTGTGGTCTCCCTCGGCGACCTCGGTGGCAAACTGCCAGAGATCGGTGTCTTCCTCCATGGCGGGGTTGAGGAAAGGCTTTTTGCCGGACAGCGGCGTGATGCGCGGGTACTGCGCGTTCACCAGATCGAGCCCGCCCTTGCGGAACTTGTATCCGGCGTGCACGATGGGAATGCCGGCCTTGCGGCAGGCGGCGTTGAAGGCGTTGATCTCCTCGACCATCTTTGCGCTCTTCTCCGCATCAAAATACTCCGGCAGCAGATTACCCTTCTGCATGCCGAGCTCTACGACGACCATGTGTTTTGCGTCCAGAAAATCGTCAAATGCGGGCGCTACCGGAAGACGCCCGCCTTCCACGGGCACGCGGATGAACTTTGCTGTGATAGGGGTCTTGGGCATTGCCGTATCTCCTTTCGGTACAGCGGGGACACCGTATCGGTTTCCCCGATCTCTATGGGTCGTACTATAGGCGTTTCTTCGTATTTTGTCAATACTTTTGTGTCCTGGTTAACATTATTTTTGAATCCGTATCGCGGCACGATTTTGGATTTCATTTTATCGCCCCGTCTGTTTTCCAGCACATATTATAATATTATTACGTTTTTAAACTCCGCGTTGTGATTAGCATCCGCTAATATCCGGAATTTTTTGTTTCCTCGCAGTATCATTAAGGACGCATTCCACAATTTTCTCCGCAGGTATTGAAACGGTGAAAAAAAGATGATACCATAATATCAAATATTCAGGCTTACCATAGGAGGCCGCCATGACAAAAAGCGAATTGATCCTTGAACAATTCCGACGCTATGCGAACTCTGCCGATATCATGAGCAAGCTACACTCGCGGGAGATTCTCAGCGGGTACGGCAACTCGGAGCTCAACTGCATCGACTGCATCGGGCGCATGAAGCACCCCAACGCAGCGCGCATCGCCGATGAAATGGACCTCACGCGCAGCGCCGTTTCCAAGATTCTTCGCAAGCTAATCGCCAAAGACGCCGCCATTTCCTACCAGCTTCCGGGCAACCAGAAGGAGATCTACTATAAGTTAACGCCTTACGGCCGCGAGCTGTTCCGCCAGCACCGGCTGCGCCACCTGAACTGGGAGCAGCGCGACCGCGAATTTTTCGACTCGCTCGACCCCGCTATACTGGACACCGCGCTCGAATTCATGAACGCTTACAATGGCTATCTCGAGCGAAAGCTCGCCGAAGAGATGGCCGCCGGCGACCCGTCCGAACGCATCGCCGACGGTGATGCTCCAGAGGACGACGGTGTGACACCGTGCGCGGATAATTTCCTGTAAAGAAACATAACCACGTTATTTTATATAAGGAAAAGGATACGAGATATGAAGCCCATCATCCCTCCGGAAAGCCGCTGCTGGCTGGAGATCGACCTTGCCGCGCTGCGGCAGAATTACCGCATCATAAAATCCATGTGCAGCGACGGATGCACGCCCATCGCCGTTGTCAAGGCCAACGCCTACGGGCTGGGCGCGGTACACATCGCGCAGGAGCTTGAGCACTGCGGCTGCCGGATGCTCTCCACCGCCGATCTTGCCGAAGCGTTGGAGCTGCGCCGCGCGGGGATCACAGCGCCGATCCTGCTGCTTGGCCCGATCGACCCGCTCTGTGTGCCGGAGGCCATGGAAAACGATATTATCGTTCCCGTCGTTGACGCCGTGCACGCGCGCCTCATGGACGCGCAGGCAGAAAACGCCCGGGGCGTGCTGCGCACGCACATAAAGCTCGACGTTGGCCTATCGCGGCTTGGCATCCCTGTCCCCGGACGGGAGGATGAGGCCGAGCGTGAGGTGCGCTCCATTCTCTCGCTCCGCCATTTGACGAACGAGGCGCTGATGACGCACATTTCCGGCATGATGGAGCCGGAAATGGACTACCGCAACGTGGAACAGCTCGAAATGTTCCGGTGCTTCGGCCGCCGGTTTGATGGGTCGGGACTGAAAATGCACTGTGAGAGCAGTCTTCTCTTCCTCTCACACCCGGAGTATCGGATGGACTATGTCCGTCTCACCTCGGCGCTGCTCGGCATCCAGGCCGGATACGATGCCCTCGGCGTGCGCGGCATCGCGCACTTCAAGACCCGTCTGCTGCAAATAAAGCGCGTGCCGAAGGGGACGAGTATCGGCTACTGGATGACTTACGTCGCGCCGCGGGATATGACCGTCGGCATTGCCGGCGTCGGCTACGGCGACGGTCTGATCCGCTCGCTGTGCGCGGGCGCATGGATGTCCGTTCGGGGACAGCGCGCCGATGTGATCGGCAAGCTCTCGATGAGCTTCGCCGCGCTCGATCTCACGGACATTCCGGACGCTGAGCTCGGCGACGAGGTGACCGTTTTCGGCACCGGCCCCGGTGTCCCGTCCGTCGGCGACTATGCCGCGCTGTACGGCGGGCATCCCTGCGAGGTCATCACCATGCTCAAGGAGAGCATTCCGCGCCTATATCGGGAGTAAGAGAGGATTTTTCCTCTCTTTTTTCCTGTATGCCGGAACTTTTTTTCCAGTGACGCCGTCTTAGTATTAGAAGCATACAATAAACTTTTGAAGGAGGTACACCCGATGAAAAAGACGACAAAGTTCCTTGCGCTTGCGCTCGCGCTTGTGCTTGCGCTCGGTCTCGCCGGATGCGGAGCGAAAACGGCGAGCATGACCGATTCTTACTACAGCGAAAGAATCAGCAGCGCCCCCATGGAGGAGCCAAGGCCGGACACGCCGATGGAATCGGAGTCGATGCCGTCGCCCGCCAGCGCCCCCGGAGGTTTCGGCAATCTTGCCGCCGAGGATGGCGGCTTCTATGAGGAAAATGTCAGAAACACGGCAGCCGATATCGCCGACATGAGCGAGAAGATCATCTACAGCGCCGACGCGACGCTCGAAACGACCGAGTTTGATTATTCGATCGAGGAAATCCGCGCACTTGTCAAAGAGCTGGGCGGCTTTATGGAGAGCTCGAGCATTTCCGGCAACAACTACTATAGCATCTCCCGCGGCAATACGGGCGGGCGCTATGCGTCCTTCCTCATCCGTGTGCCGAGCGACAAGTTCTCCGTGCTTACCGGCTCCCTCTCCGAATTCGGCAACGTTCCCTACTGCAACACATATATGCAGAACGTGACGATGGAATATTACGACGTGCAGAGCCGCCTTGAAGCCTATAAAACGCAGGAGACCCGGCTTCTTGAGATGCTCGCCGCTGCCAAATCGGTCGAGGATATGCTCGCCATTCAGCAGCAGCTCACCGACGTGCAGTATGAGATCGACTCGCTCACCGGTCAGCTCCGCTACTACGATCATCAGGTGAATTACTCCACCGTGTCGCTCTACGTTTCCGAGGTGACCAAGTATACGCCCGAACCGACGATCACACTCACCTATTGGGAGCGCATGACCCGCGGCTTTTCCGAATCGCTCAAGGACGTGGGTGAGTTCTTCCAGGATCTGTTTCTCTGGTTCGTGACGAGCCTCCCGTGGCTCGTACCGCTCGCGGCAGTCGTTGTGCTGATCGTGTGGCTCATCCGCCGCCGCGCAAAGAACCGTCCGGAGCGTGCCGCAAAGCGGGCGGCAAAGCGTGCCGCGAAAGCCGAAAAGCGCGCGCAGAAGGCCGCGGCCAAAGCCGCCGCGAAGAGCGTTGCTCCCGCGGAAGAAACCCCGAAAGACGGCGAAAAATAACCCTGTCCCTTTCCTGCGCCCCGGCGGAAAACGCCGGGGCGTTTTTCCTTGGCGCGGCAGAGAAAAAACGCCAAAAAACCGAGATTTTTTCGTTGAATTCCCTTGACCGGACAGGCGGTTTGTGTTATATTAACCCTACCTGTCGGTCGAGAGGTTTATTTTTTATGCTCTTTCGGCCCATACAGGGAGGCATACGCGCGCGGAAAGCGCTGCGTAAATTTTACAAGGAGGTGCCGAAATAATGGCGAAAGCAGGTTCGCGAATCAAGATCACCCTGAGATGCAGCGAGTGCAAGCAGCGGAACTACAACACCATGAAGAACAAGAAAAATTCTCCCGAAAAGCTCGAGATGAATAAGTATTGCCCCTTCTGCCGCAAGCACACCAAGCACGTCGAAACGAAGTAATGACAGACGTGAGAAAGGATGCATCCAATGGCTAACGAAGAAAAGAAACCCGTCGCCCCTCAGACGAAGGGCGCAGCCGTCAAGCGGACGGACAAGAAGCTCGGCTTTTTCAAGCGCGTTGCCAAGTGGTTCCGCGAAATGAAGAGCGAGCTCAAAAAAGTCGTCTGGCCCACCCCCAAGCAGTTCGGCAAGAACACGCTGGTCGCGCTGGTCGTTATGGCCGCCGCCGCTCTCGTGCTCTGGGGCTTTGACTCTCTGGCCAAGGCCGCTGTCGAAGCGCTGATCACATTGGTGTAAGCCGGATGGCAGAGAACGCAAAATGGTATGTGGTCCACACATACTCCGGTTATGAGAACACGGTAGCCGCTTCCATCATGAAGGCGGCGGAAAACCGCCAGATGCAGGATCTCATCCAGGAGGTCAACATCCCTCTGGAGACGGTCGTTGAGCATACCGACGGCGGTGATAAGGAAGTCGAGCGCAAGGTATTCCCCGGCTACGTGCTGGTGAAGATGGTGCTCACGGACGAAAGCTGGCATCTCGTGCGCAACAGCCGCGGCTGCACCGGCTTCGTCGGCTCCGACGGAAAACCCGTTCCTCTGACCGAGCAGGAGATCCTCGATCTCGGTGTGGAGCGCAGAGAGATTTCCGTGGGCTTTGAGCTTGGCGATACCGTCAAGGTCATCGACGGCCCGCTGGAAGGCTTCCTCGGCACGGTGGACGAGATCGACCCCGAGGGGAACAGCGTCCGCCTCATCGTCTCCATGTTCGGCAGGGAGACGCCGATCGATCTGGAACTCGACCAGGTCGAACCGGTAAAAGAAGAATAATTCTGGAGGTGCTTAATTATGGCACAGAAAATAGTTGGCTATGTCAGATTCCAGGTTCCCGCCGGCAAAGCGACTCCGGCTCCCCCTGTGGGCCCGGCTCTCGGTCAGTACGGCGTGAACATTTCCCAGTTCACCAAGGACTTCAACGAGCGTACCAAGGGCGATATGGGTCTTATGATCCCGGTCGTCATCACCGTTTACGCCGACCGCAGCTTCACCTTCATCACCAAGACGCCCCCCGCGGCTCTGCTGATCAAGAAGGCCTGCGGCATCGAGACCGCCTCCGGCGTGCCTCAGCGTGACAAGGTCGCCACCATCAGCAAGGAAGATGTCCGCAAGATTGCCGAGCAGAAGATGCGCGATCTCAACTGCTCCGACATCGAGTCCGCCGTCAGCATGATCGCCGGTACCTGCCGCTCCATGGGCGTCGTCGTCGGCGACTGAGCTGGCAAACGTGGGAGGAAGTAACCTTCCGAAAAACCACATTTTAGGAGGATAATGAAGTGTTCAGAGGTAAAAATTATAAAGAGAGCACGAAGCTCATCGATAAAAGCGCCCAGTATGAGCCCGCTGAGGCTTTCGAGCTTGTCACCAAGACCGCCAAGGCGAAGTTCGACGAGACCGTCGAGCTGCACGTGAAGCTCGGCGTTGACTCCCGCCACGCTGACCAGCAGGTCCGCGGCGCCATCGTTCTGCCCAACGGCACCGGCAAGAGCGTCAAGGTCCTCGTGTTCTGCAAGCCGGAGCGCGAAGAGGAGTGCAAGGAAGCCGGCGCGGATTACGTCGGCGGCATGGAGCTCGTCCAGAAGATCCAGGGCGAGAACTGGTTCGATTTCGACGTCGTCATCGCCAGCCCCGACATGATGGGCGTTGTCGGCCGTCTCGGTAAGGTCCTCGGCCCCAAGGGTCTCATGCCCTCCCCCAAGGCCGGCACCGTGACCCCCAACCTGGCGCAGGCCATCAAGGAGTCCAAGGCCGGTAAGATCGAGTACCGTCTCGACAAGACCAACATCATCCACTGCCCCATCGGCAAGGCTTCCTTCGGCGCGGAGAAGCTGCTTGAGAACTACACCGCTCTCATCACCGCCATCCTGCGCGCGAAGCCCGCGACCGCGAAGGGCCAGTATATCCGCAGCTGCGTGACCGCCACCACCATGGGCCCCGGCATCAAGATCAACGCCCAGAAGCAGCTCTGATTTCGGATCACAAAAAATCGTCGAATGAAAATTCGGCGATTTTTTTATTCACAAATTGTTCAAGATAGTTTCAGGTTCTTTTCAGAATTCCGTGATAGGATACAGCCAAGAAATGAAACAAGAGGTGTTTTCCATGTACGAGAACAACGATCCCAATACCGAAAATAACGAAAGCAGCACGTACCGGTACACGCCGGAGCGCGGCACGCAGAGCGATTATACCGCGGGGGCGCATAACGCCGATTCACAGTACTCTTCCGGTCCGCAGAGCGGTTGCATTCCCGGCAGCTATTCGTATTCCCCCGAGCCGCCGAAGAAAAAGAAGAAACTCTCCGCCGGAAAGATCATCGCCATCGCCCTCGCGTGTGCGCTGCTGGGCGGATGCCTCGGCGTCGGCGCAACGCTTCTGCTGCACAATAACACGGAAAACCAGACTCCCTCGACCGGCACGACTATGTACGTCGGCGAGCGGCAGACCGAAAAGGTGAATACCGCGCGTACCGATACCTCCGAGAAGCTCACGCCGCGCGAGGTATATGCGCAGAATGTGAATTCCACCGTCGGCATCACGACCTCGATCACGACGAACTACTGGGGCTATCAGACAACGAGTGCCGCTTCCGGCTCCGGCTTCATTCTGACCGAGGACGGCTACATTCTCACAAACTACCATGTGATCGAAAACTCCAGCAGCGTGCAGGTAACGACTTACGACAACACCTCCTACAGCGCCTCGATCGTCGGCTATGACGAGAGCAACGACATTGCCGTTCTCAAGATCGACGCTACCGGTCTCACGCCGGTCGTGCTTGGCAGCTCCGATGATCTTTATGTCGGCGACGAGGTCATGGCGATCGGCAACCCGCTCGGCGAGCTGACGTTCTCGCTCACCGTCGGCTACGTGAGCGCGCTTGACCGCGAGGTCACGCTCTCCTCCGGTACAACGATGGATCTCATCCAGACCGACGCCGCCATCAACTCCGGCAACTCCGGCGGCGCGCTCTTCAACAGCTACGGCGAGGTCGTCGGCATCACGAACGCCAAGTACAGTTCCTCCTCTTCTTCGGGCAGCGCGTCCATCGACAACATCGGCTTTGCCATCCCGATCAACCACGTGAAGAACATCATCACGAGCATCATTGAAAAGGGCTATATCGTCAAGCCGTATATCGGCGTTTCCGTCACGACCGTGAGCAGCGAAATGGTCAGCTACGGTCTCCCGCAGGGCGCGGCGGTCAAGGCCGTCAGTGAGAACAGCCCCGCTGCGGAATGCGGACTGAAGATCAACGACATCATCACCGCCATAAACGGCGAGGAGATCACAACGAGCAGCGAGCTTGTGAAGATCGTCTCCGCCAGTCAGCCCGGCGACGAGATGACGCTTACCGTCTACCGGCAGGGTGAGAGCGAGCAGCTTACGCTCACGCTCACCGTCGGCGAGCAGCAGAAGAGCGCGCTGGCCGATCCCACGTCGTCCTCGAACCAGCAGCAGTCCTCCGGTTCCTACGGCGGCTTCCCGTTCGGCTTCGGCTATGGCTACGGCGGCTAAATCATCGCCCCTATTAAAAAAAGCAAAGGCTCTGTTTCTCCGGAAACAGAGCCTTTGCTTCTTATTTGCGGAGCACCGATTTTCCCATGTACTTCCAGGTGTCCTTATGGCCGCCGTAACGCATCGCTTTCCTGCAGCCGGGGATGTCCCAGCAGAGAGTGCCGAAAAGCGCCGTCACGCCGTGATCAAACCAGATCGGCGATACCGGAACGCTCGGCCCGCTCAACGCTACGATCTGCGAGTCGCGGCAAAGCTCAAGGATGTGCGGCATCGTGCCGTTCGTGAGAGCCATGCCGGTGATGACGACGACATCGGAGCCGGGGAGCAGCCGGTCCTCCTCCCGTTCCGGATAGTCGCCGGGGCGCGGGTCCTTTTCAAACACGCGCAGCTCCCGCATGCCCGCGAGCTTTTCGCCGCCGCGAAAGTGGCCTATCGTAGAAACGAGCTTCCCGGCGCACTCCGGTTCCAGCGTGCGGAACACGTCGCCCTCGTCGATCTCCGGCGGATAGAGCGTAACGCCGAGGGCCTCCATGCTCTCGCGCCGGTTGAACCATGCGTTCACCGCCGCGCAGCCGAGCGCCGAGAGCGCCATATCGTCCGAGCCGAGCTGCGCTGCAAGATCGCGCAGCGGCTTTCCCAGCCAGTCCGTACAGACGACCGCGTCGCCATACGGTTTTTTCCCCGGCAGCGGCAGCGAGGCAAGCCCCGCGCCGCCCTCCGTTTCCACATATGCCTGATACCGCCCGCGCACCGCCATGGTAACGCGCAGATGCGCCGGTACGGAAGAAATAAACGCTTCATAAAGTTCCATACGGATTGTACCTTGCCTTTCTGTTTTCGCCGGAGTATAATTAATTTCAGTATACAGGAATTTACCGCATATCACAAGTCAGGAGGAATACCCATGCGAAGGATTTTTTCCAAGCTGCTTTATGAAATCGAAGAAGAGCGCAATACTATGCTCGTAACAGTCATCGCCGATCGCGGCAGCGCGCCGCGCGGCGCGGGCGCGGCGATGCTCGTCGGCGAAAAGGGCCGCATCACCGGCACGATTGGCGGCGGCGCCGTGGAATATCAGTCGGAGAAAAAGGCGATGGAGCTTCTCAACGCCGGTGAGAGCGCCGTGCATGAGTTTGTGCTCCGGCCCAACGATAAAGAGGACATCGGCATGCAGTGCGGCGGCGATGTTACGGTGCTCTTCGAGTATGTGAGCGCCGACGATCTCCGCTGGAGCCTGCTTGCAGGCGCCGTGTGCGACCGTATCGAAGCGGGCAAGCACGGCTGGCTCGTCCTCCCGCTCGACGGCAGTGTGCCGAGCCTGTACGGCGAGGAAGGCCTTCTCTGCGGCGAGGGCGTAAGCGAGGAAGAGCGCGCCGCGCTCTGCACGACGCATACGGTCGTCACAAGCACCTATTACGCCGAACCGCTGCCGCTCTTCAACCGTGTTGTGATCTTCGGCGGCGGCCACATCACGCAGGCGCTCACACCCATGCTCGGCGCGGTGGATTTCCGCTGCGTCGTGCTCGATAACCGTCCGGCCTTTGCCGACATTTCCCTCTTCAAGGGAGCCGAGGACGCTATGGTCTGTAATTATGATAACATTGCCGAGTCCGTAACGCTCACCGCCGAGGACTATGTTGTCGTGATGACGAACGGCCATTCCGGCGATCTCATTATCGAGGAGCAGGTGCTTCGCTCGCCGCACGCCTACCTCGGCGTCGTCGGCTCGCGCAGCAAGATCGCGTTCGTCAACAAAACGCTCATGGACCGCGGCATTCCGGAGGAGGCGCTAAAGGCCGTGCATACGCCGATCGGCACGCCCATCCGCGCTGTCACCCCGGCAGAGATCGCCGTGAGCATTCTCGGTGAGCTGATCCTCTGCCGCGCCGAGATCCGCGAGGGCGAAATGCCCGCGCACCACGGCTGCCCGATGCACGGATAAGCAGCATATATCCCATAAACTCATACGTACATAAGATCATCCCCCGCGGACATCGTCTGCGGGGGATGATCCATTTGTCTTTTCAAACCGCTCCCCCAGCGAAGCGGGGGGTGTTTGAAGGCTTTAGTCCAGCATGGCCGCGGCTTCTTCCGCGGTCAGGTCGTAGTTCCAGAAGACCTTATAGATCTCCTGCGCCTTGGCGGTCATGTCATAGTCATAGACCTCCGGGTACAGCAGATTGCCGAGCCACCACACACCGAGGATCATGTTCATGGACGGGGGCGCGGACAGCCAGCAGTAGGGATCGCACGGCACGGTATAGACCCTGCCGTCCTTCACGGCGCGCAGCTCCTGCCACGCGGCCTCGGTCTCAATGATCTCCAGAGCCGCAGCGTCGGTCACGAGGACAACGTCGGGATCAAAGTTGTAGAGCTGCTCCATGTTGATCATGTTGCCGCCGCCCTTGTTGCTGACATCCTCGAGCACAACGGCGTTCTTCGCGCCGACAATACCGAGCGCCTGCGCCTGAGAAGAGCCCTCGGCGTTCGTGCCGAGAGGATCGCTGCCGGAGCTGTAGAGCACGGAGAGCTGCTGATCCTCCGTGATCTTCGCGCTGTTTTCGGCGGCCATGGTCATGGTCTCCTCAACGAGCTTGGCAAGCTCTTCGCCGCGCTCTTCCTTGCCGAGGATGGTGCCGAGCGTGCGGAAGGCGTCCGCCAAGTGGGCAAGATCGGCTTCAATGAAGACGCAGGGCAGACCGGTCTGCTCCTGAAGCGCTGTCAGATCGTCCGCAATGGACTTTTTGAAATCGCCGAGGTCGATGATGACCTCCGCGCCGGTGGCGAGAAGCTCTTCAAGATTCAGCGTGGCCTTGCCGCCGTACAGCTGGCCGGTCACAGGCAGATCGGCGATGCCGTCATAAAGATACGGGATCTGATTTTCGCTCACCTTGGTGCCGACGCAGACGAGCTCTTCGGGCGCGAACGCCGCAAGGATCATCGTGGCGACCGTGCCGCTGGGAGCGATCTTCGTGATGTTGGCGGGCAGCTCAACTTCGCGTCCGCACGAATCGGTGAACATGACCGTTTCGGCAGCGGGCTCTTCGGCGGGATCTTCCGCCGGGGCTTCCGTTGCAGCAGGCTCTTCCGTCACCGCGGGTGCGGGCTCCGCGGGAGTCGGTTCCGCCGCGCCGCACGCGGCAAGGCTGAACAGCATCACCAGTGCAAGAAGCAGGGCAAGTGTTTTTTTCATGGATGTTCTCCTCTCATTATATTCTCTTGCGAGAATATTTTCGTGTGGAGTAAATATAACAGATTTCGTGTAATTCTGTCAATTGCTTTTTCGTCGTCGCTATGCTACATTACATATGACATCTGTCGGCAAAAAACGGAGGTTAATTTATGCGTCGTTTTACTCGTCTCACCGGCGCTCTGCTCGCACTGCTGCTCGTCTTTTCCGTTCTTTCCGGCTGCGGCGGCGCCGCGCCGGGCGTGCCGTCCTGCACTGCCGCCCCCGCTGCGGACGCTGTCCCCGCGGCAGACGCCCCGTCGGATACCGAAGCGGACGCCGTCTCTCCGGGCGAGTCGGACAAGTCCTCCCCGGCTGCGCTCGACGAGGGCGGGGAGTATACCTCGGCGGAGGACGTGGCGCTCTATCTGCATCTCTACGCTCATCTGCCGCAGAACTTCATCACCAAGAAAGATGCCCGCGCGCTCGGCTGGAACGGCGGCGGGCTGGACGATTACGCCGACGGCAAATGCATCGGCGGCGACCGGTTCGGAAACTACGAAGGGCTCCTGCCGGACGCGCCCGGGCGGGAGTACCATGAGTGCGATATCGACACACTGCACGCCGTCTCGCGCGGGGCGAAGCGCATCGTATACTCCAATGACGGGCTTATCTTTTATACCGAGGATCACTACGAGAGCTTTATATTGCTTTATGGCGAAGAATGATGTTCTTTTGAACTATTCTTTCTATATTTTATCTATTTCATTTCCGCTTTCGTGTGCTATAATACGATTTGGTTTTTAAATGTCTTCTTATGTAATGTGAGGAAAATTCATGGATCAACCTATTGTGCAGGGGCTGCTCACCTTTCTCGGCGGTGCCGTCGTTGCCGGTCTCAACGCCCTGCTCTCCGCCCGGCTGCTGGACAAAAAGCCTGCGGCTTTCGCTTCGTTCTCCGCAGTACGGCAGCTGTTCAATGTTGCCTATCTTGTTCTGGTTTTCTTTGGTTCGCGCGCTCTCGGCTGGGACGTTACGGCGCCGCTCGTCGGCGCGGCGCTCGGTCTGACCGCGCTTTCCATGGTTTTTGCCATGCTTCTGGCACGGCGCAACGATAAAAAGTCCAAATCCGCCGCGGCGGATAAGAAGGGAGAAGATCTCAATGGGTGAATCCCGTGTTGTGATCCCGATTTTCGGAATTCTGGATGTGACCGGCGAGGTGATCGGCATGTGGGTCATTCTGGCCGCCGTCACCGTGATCTCGCTGCTCGCCACGCGCCATATGCGCGAGCGGCCCGGCAAATTCCAGAATGTGATCGAGACGGGCGTTGAATATCTCGACAACTATTTTACCGGTATTCTTGGAAAAAAAGAGTCCCGAAAACACTTTCTGTTTCTCGGCTCGCTCTTCATTTTCATCATTTTCGGCAACTACACCGGGCTCATCCCCGGCGCCGGTCTGACGGACTACTGGAAAGCGCCGACCTCGTCGCTTTCGGTAACGCTTGGTCTCGGCATCATCACGTTTTTCTACCTGCAGGGCTCAAGCATCCATGCGCACGGCTTTCTCGGCTATCTCAAGCGCTTTATTTCCCCCATCGCGATCATGCTGCCGCTGCTCCTTCTGGATGAGTTCATCAAGCCCGCGTCGCTGGCGCTGCGTCTGTTCGGCAACATCTTCGGCGAAGAGACCGTCACGGAACAGCTCTATGAGATTTTGCCCATCGGCGCGCCGATCGTGATGATGGTGCTCTCGCTGCTCTTCTGCGCGCTGCAGGCCATCGTTTTCACGACGCTCGTTTCCATTTATCTGCAGGAGGCCACCGAGTAACGGCGCGTCTCTTAAATGCAAAAGAATAAAGAATATTTTTGTAAGGAGATACACTACCATGACTGATTCCGCCATCATTGCTATTGCCGCCGCCATTTCCATCGCCTTCAGCACCATAGGTCCCGCTATGGGACAGGGCAAGACCGCCGCCGCCGCCATGGAGAGCATTGCCCGCCAGCCCGACGCCGCCGGCGATATCCGCTCCTCGCTCATCATCTCGATGGCCATGATGGAGGCTCTCACCATTTACGGCCTTCTGATCGCCTTTATGCTCGTCGCCAAGGTCTGAGAGGCACACAGCTATGACGATCGAACCATCTCTCATCGTATGGACGGTTCTATGCTTTCTCGCGCTGGTGCTCATTCTGAAAAAACTGCTCTTTCAGCCGATGCTGACCTTTATGGATACGCGCAATGCGAAGATCGAGGCCGCGCGCAAGGCGAAGGAGGACGCACGCACGGAATACGAAGCGGAAGCGCGCCGCCTTGCGGACGATCGCGCCGCGCAGGAGGCGCAGCTGCGTCAGTCCGGCGCGGAGGCGCTCGAGCACGCGCAGGAGGAACTGCGCCGCGAAACGACGCAAAAGCGCGCCGAGGCCGCGCAGCGGCTCGCAGAAAACCGCGCCGCGCTCGCCGAAGAATCCGAGCGCATCACCCGCGAGCTGGAACCGCAGCTCTCCGATCTGGCGCTTGATCTCGTGAACCATCTGCAGCACTGGCAGGACGATCGCCACTCCGCCGTGGATGCGGAAACGATCGCGGCGCCGTATGCCGACATAGAGCATCTCACCGCCGGTGAGCATACGAATGCTACTACGAACAGGACGAAATGATTATGCGTTTTGTATATGCCGTTATCAATCTTCTGATCCTTGCGGGGCTCATCTATCTCGTCGGACGAAAAACCATCGTGAAGATCTTCCGCTCCCGCCGGGAGAAGATCACGCGTGAGCTGGACGAAGCGGAAACGCCGTACGCTCCCGAGCCGCTGCCGGAGATGCCCGCGCCGGACGACACGGCGCTCAAGTCCGAGCTTGCCGCGGTTGAAAAGGACGGAAAGGCCGCTCTTGCAGAGCTCGATACGCAGTATGAGGCGGACGCCGCCGACCAGCGCCGCGAAATGCTCTTTACGACCCGCGCGCAGATCATTGAGCAGGTCCTCACTCTCGCCGAGCAGCACATGCGCTCGGCGGAATATCAGGCTTCCAAGCTCGCCCGCCAGAACGAGGCAGTCGAGCAGATCCTCGCGCAGATCCATCTGACGCCCGGCGACGTTTCCTACATCTCCCGCAAGGGCGTGCTGTATGTGACGCTCACCTCCGCCGCCGTACTTCCCGACGAGACCGTCGAGAAGGTGCGCAAGCGTGCTGAAGCGCTCGTCGCCGCCGCCGGAGGGAAGATCTCCTACTGGGTGCGGCAAAAGGAAGAGCTGATCGGCGGGCTGCAGCTCCGCATCGGCGATACGATCTACGATTACACCATCTCCAACAAGCTCTACCGTCTCGGCAAAGCGCTCAACGACCGGCCTCTCACGGAGACGGACGCGGATTCCATCCGCGCCGGTATGCTCGACGCCGTGCACCATATGAAGCTCGGCATCGACGTGTTCCAGGTCGGCCGCGTGCTCAGCGTGTCGGACGGCATCTGCTGGATGGACGGTCTCGCCGACATCATGTACGGCGAGCTGGTCGAGTTCGTCAACGGCGAGCGCGGCATGGTCATGGATATTCAGGCCGACCGCGTCGGCTGCATCATCTTTGGCCGCTACGACCATGTGGACAGCTACAGCCGCGTGCGCCGTCTGAACAAGATGGCAAGCGTGCCCGTCGGCGAAGCGATGCTCGGTCGCGTCGTGGACGCGCTCGGCAAGCCCATCGACGGCCGGGGCCGCATCTGGAGCACCGAGACCCGGCCCATCGAATTCCAGGCGCCCGCCATTCCCGACCGGCAGTCGGTCTCCGTGCCGCTGCACACCGGCATCAAGGCGATCGACGCACTCGTGCCCATCGGCCGCGGCCAGCGTGAGCTCATCATCGGCGACCGTCAGACCGGCAAAACCGCCATCGCTATCGACGCCATTCTCGCCCAGAAGGGGCAGAATGTGCTCTGCATCTATGTTGCCATCGGCCAGAAGCGCGCCACCGTTGCGGAGATCGCCGCGCGGCTGGAGGCCGCCGGTGCGATGGAGTATACGACGATCGTGTGCGCCACGGCGTCCGATTCCGCGTCGCTTCAGTATATCGCGCCGTTTGCCGGCGCGGCGATGAGCGAATATTTCATGTACAAGGGCCGCGACGTGCTGATCGTGTACGACGATCTCTCCAAGCACGCCGTAGCGTACCGTGAGATCTCCCTGCTGCTGCACCGTCCTTCCGGACGCGAAGCGTACCCCGGCGATATCTTCTATCTCCATTCCCGTCTGCTCGAACGCGCCGCGCGCATCAACGCCGAGGCCGGCGGCGGCAGCGTCACGGCGCTGCCCGTCATCGAGACGCAGGCGGGCGATATCTCCGCTTACATCCCGACGAACGTCATTTCCATCACCGACGGCCAGATCTTCCTCGAAACTGACCTCTTCAACGAGGGCCAGCGCCCGGCGGTCAACGTCGGTCTTTCGGTCTCGCGTGTCGGCGGTGCAGCGCAGACGAAGCTCATGAAGCAGGTCGCCTCCTCGCTGCGCACGGGTCTTGCCCAGTACCGCGAGCTCGCCTCCTTTACGCAGTTCGGCTCCGATCTGGACGAGACGACGCGCAAAACGCTTGCCGCGGGTGCCAAGATGATGGCCGCTCTCCGGCAGGACCGCTTCTCTCCCCTTCACGACTGGCAGCAGGCGCTGCTCATCTTCGCCGTGTCCGGCGGTTACGCCGACAAGGTGGAAGCAGATGATCTCAACGACTTCTCATCCCAGCTCTTCTCGTGGTTCATCACGAAGGAGCCGGCTCTCACCGAAACGCTCAAAACCGGCAGAAAGCTCGACGACGATACCAGAGCCGCGCTCCATGCCGCGCTCACCGCGTTTGCGGAGGCGCTCTGATGGCAGGACTGCAGCAGCTCAGAAAGCGGCTGAAAAGCATCCGCGCCACCGGTCAGCTCGCCGAAGCGATGCGCACCGCCGCCACGATCAAGTACTCGCGCGTGAGCAAGGTCCGCGAGGAGTTCACCCCCTATGCCGGCGGCAGCGCCGACATGCTCTCGCTGCTCGGCCGGTTCGGGATCTGCCGCGAAGCGGACAGGATCTCGCCGAAGAACTGTCTTGTTCTGTTCGGCAGCAACCGCGGGCTTTGCGGCGGCTTCAACGCCGAGCTTTTCCGCTTCATGGACCGGGCGCTTGCCGCCGAGGACGAAACGCCGCACATCATTTCGTGCAGCCGCAAGGCGAGCGCATATCTTCGCGAGCATTCGCTCGCCTATGAGGAGTTCATTCTCTCCGATGTGCCGGATTACGAAGAGACGCACGCGCTCTGCGAGCATCTGAAAAAGCTCTATACCACGGGCGCGGTGAACCGCGTGCGGCTCATTTACCAGAGCTACCGCAACATGCTCTCGCAGGAGCCGACCGACCGGCAGATCCTGCCTGACCCGGAGTCGCATAAGACCGCAAACCCGGATGGCATTTTGTATCTGCCGAGTCCCGCCGCCATCGGCGCGCGGCTCGCGCTCACCTGTCTGAACAACGAAGTATTTGCCGCGGCGCTCGACAACGCCTCCGGCGCGCAGGCCGCCACGCTCATGGCGATGCGTTCCGCCTGCGACAGCGCGACGGAATCCGCCGCCAAACTGGAAACCACCATCAATCGCCGGAGACAGGCGGACGTCACCGCCAGCGTCATCGAGATCGCCTCCGGCAATCTGCAGCAAGGAGAATAGCTTATGTCCGCCGGAAATATTGGTACCATATCTCGCATCAGCGGCCCCGTTGTGGACGTGCATTTCCCGGAACACAGCAGCGTCCCGGATATTTTCCACGCCGTCGAGGTCACCATCAACGGCAGCGTTCATGTGCTTGAATGCCTGCAGCAGCTCGGAAACGGCGAGGTGCGCTGCATCTCCATGCGCCCGACGGACGGCATGTCCCGCGGCATGGAAGCCGTGGATACCGGCGCGCCGATCTCCGTTCCGGCGAGCGAGGGAATGCTTGGCCGCATGATCAACGTCACCGGCGAGCCGATTGACCGCGCCGGTCCGATCCCCGCCGCCGACCGCTGGCCGATCCACCACCGCGCGCCGGACTTCATCGACGTTGTCCCCGCCGGGGAGGTGCTGGAAACCGGCATCAAGGTCATCGATCTGATGACGCCATATGCCAAGGGCGGCAAGATCGGCCTTTTCGGCGGCGCCGGTGTCGGCAAGACCGTCCTCATCGAAGAGCTGATCCGAAACATCGCCTTTGAGCACAACGGATACTCCGTGTTTGCCGGTGTCGGCGAGCGCTCCCGTGAGGGCAACGACCTCTGGAACGAAATGAAGGAGTCCGGCGTTATCGACAAGACCGCGCTCGTCTTCGGCCAGATGAACGAGACCGCGGGCGCGCGTCTGCGCGTTCCGCTCGCCGGTCTCACGATCGCCGAATACTTCCGCGAGCACTCCCACAAGGACGTGCTGCTCTTCATCGATAACATCTTCCGCTTTACGCAGGCGGGCAGCGAGGTCTCCGCGCTGCTCGGGCGTATGCCCTCCGCTGTCGGCTATCAGCCGACGCTGGCCTCTGAAATGGGCATGCTGCAGGAGCGTATCGTTTCCACGAAGAACGGCTCGATCACCTCGGTGCAGGCGATCTACGTCCCCGCGGACGACCTCACCGACCCCGCCCCGGCGACTGCGTTCTCCCATCTGGACGCCACGACCGTCCTTTCGCGCAGCATCGTCGAGCTCGGCATCTACCCCGCCGTCGCGCCGCTGGAATCCTCGTCGCGCATGCTCACGCCCGACATCGTCGGCAAGCGGCATTACCAGGCCGCCAAGGAAGTGCAGCGCGTACTGCAGCGCTACAATGAGCTGCAGGATATCATTGCCATTCTCGGCATGGACGAGCTCTCCCCGGAGGATCGGAAAACCGTTTCCCGCGCGCGCCGCGTGCAGCGCTTTATGTCCCAGCCGTTCCATGTGGCGGAGAGCTTCACCGGCATGCCCGGCAAGTTCGTGCACATTGAGGACACGATCAAGGGCTTTGAAGCCATTCTCGGCGGCGATTGCGACAACATCCCGGAGCAGAACTTCCTCATGGCAGGTTCCATTGAGGACGTATACGCCAAGGACCGCTGAAAGGGTGGGATAACGGCATGACCGGAAAAACAAACGATTCCACCGCACCGCTTGAGCTCATTGTTCTCACGCCGCACGGCGAGGCCGTTGACGTTCACTGCGACAGCGTACACCTCACGGTCTGCGATGATGAGACCGGACACGGGGGCGGCCAGGTCGGCTTTCACCGCGGCCATCTTCCGGCGGTGCTCGCGCTGGGCGACGGCCCGGCGGACGCGCTGCTGCACGGCGAGGCCGTGTTTCACACCGTGGTGCACGGCGGTTTTGCCTCTGTGCGGAACGATGTGATCCGCGTCATTACCGACAGCGCCGTGGAAACCGAAGAAAAATCCGATACAGAAAATGAGGACTGATGCGAAATGCATCAGTCCTCATTTTTTGCTTGTATATACCGCTTTTCGCGGCTGTGGCAGGAAAAGAGCAGTATCTGCCGGTGCTGCGCTATCTCGGCGAGATAGTCGAGCGCATGGCCCATGCGCGCATCGTCAAAGTTGATGAGCGCGTCATCGAGCACGATCGGGCAGGGATCCTCTCCGCCGAGGAGCATATCGCACAGCGCGAGCCGCAGCGCCAGATACAGCTGATCGGCTGTACCCCGGCTGAGGAAGGCGCTCTCATGGAGCACCGGTTCCCCGGCGCAGCGGACAAGCGCATTCAGCTCACGGTCGAGCGTGAGCTCCGTATACGCTCCGCCGGTCAGCCGGGAGAGCACCGACGCGGCGCTTTTTGCCAGCGCCGGGGAAAACTCCGAGCGCATCTCTTCATCGGCAAGCGCCAGCTCGTCGAGCGCGGCGGTCAATGCCTCCAGCTCAAATTCCACACGTTCGTGTTCCGCTTCCAGCTCACGCAGGCGAGTTTTCCAGACCAGCGGATCGCCCAGCGTATCGAGCCGTCCGCGCAGGCGGGCCGTCTCCTCACGGAGAAGCTGCTCCTTCTTTTCGTTTTCCGACATCCGGCGGAGCGGCGCGGCGTCGCCGCCGAGGATCGCCGTAAGTTCCTGATGGAGCCGCAGCTCCTTTTCGGCAAGGCTCCGGGCATATTCGCGCTCTTCCTCCGCCGCACGGGCGAGGGCGTCGGCCTCTTCCCATTGCGCGTAATACTCGTCGAACCGTTCCGGAATATCCTCCGGCGCTTCGGCGCCGTACCGGTCCAGTATCTCAAGGAGCATCCGGTTGGCATCGGCACGGTCACGCGAACGGAAAACCGATACGATCCCCACCGCCGCGAGTGCGAGAAGCGCCGCGGCAGCACCGATCCAGAACACGCTGCGGAAAAAGCCCGCGGCAGCGAAGCCACCGGCAAGAAGCACAAGCAGTATCCATACCCACCGTCCTATACCGGGTGCGTTTGCCGCGCGCTCGGCTTTTTTCGCCCGCCGTTCGTCGACAAAGGCTCGGTTTTCCGCCGTTTCGTCCGGCTCTGCGCCGCGGAGGATCCCGGCGCGAAGCGCCTCGTATGCCGCGGCAGACGCCTGCTCACGCCGCGCGGCCTCGCTTTCGGCCTTTTCACGCGCCGCACGGCAGGCTTCGAGCTGCGCCATCGCGTCGGTGCGCCGCTTTTCCTGCGCTCCGGCAAGATTTTTCTGGGTATTTGCGCTGTGGAGCCGGGCGTTTTCCGCCAGTTCCTCCGCGCGCGCAAGCTCCTCGGCAGTTTTATCGATAGCGGCGAGCTTATCCCTCACCGCCGCCATTTCCGCTTCCAGCTCCGGCAGACGGCCGCCGGTACGGTAACGGCACTTTCGCTGCAGGGCGCGCAGCCGCGCCTCCGCCTCCGAAAACGAGCCGCTCTCCTCCCCTGCCGTGACAAGCGAGGCGATCTTCTTTTCAAGCTCCGCGCCCTGCTGCACGCCGAGCCCCGCCGGCCCAATGAACGCCGTGCGCTCAAATACCGGCAGTGACGCGCCGGTGAGCGTTTCTCCGGCGTTTTCCCCGGTAAGATCGAGAACCGGCTGACCGGACCGGGAATACACAGCGGAAAATACGCGCATGGGCGCCGAGGGAATGCGCGTCGAGCGCGAAAGGGTAATGTCCTTCCCGCCGAACGTGATCTCCATCGTCCCCGCCATCGGGGAACCGCTCCACGGAGCGTACAGCACCTTGTCCGGCTTTTTCCCGGCGCGGCCGCGCTGGGCGGTGTCGATGCCGTAGAGCATGGCGCGCAGAAACGCGCACCACGTTGTTTTTCCGTATTCGTTGGGCGCTTCAATGATATTCAGCCCCGGTGACAGCTCAAGCGTGCGGTTTTGCAGCACGCCGAAGCTCGCCGTCATTTTCCGCACGATCACAGCCGCACCTCCCAACCCTCGAGCGCGGCAATGCCGCAGCGCACGGCGCGCAGGAGCATTTTCTTTTCCTCTTCGGTCTGCGCGGCTTCGATGCGCCGCTGCATACGCCGCAGGAACCGCCCGGCGAGACTGTCCTCCCCGGCGCGCCGCCAGAGATCGCGCGGCGGTACCGTTTCGTCCGAAAACGTGAGCGCGAAGAAATCCCGTTCCAGCGCCTGCCGGAGATAGGCAAGATCCGGCGCGGCGAGACTCTCGCCGGTCAGGATGATTTTATATACATCGTCCGCCGTGTCTTTTGGCAGCGCGGCGCGGATCGCGGCGAGAGCATCCGCCCCCGGCTCTACGCGCAGCTTTTCGTACCGGCGCGCAGCGGTCGGGATGAAACCGGCTTTCACGGTCTCACCGTCAATATCGATCTGCAAAATCCCCTTTTCGCCGCACTCGTCAAAGCCGCGCCCCTCCGGACAGCCCGGCCAGGCATAAAAGCAGCTTCCGGCACGGCGCAGGCCGCTCCCCAGATGGATATGTCCGAGCGCGGCATAACGCATGCCGCTTTGCGAGAGCTCCTCCTCCGTCACCGGGCAGTACGGCGAGCCGGCGCGGCCCGGCTCGGCATGCAGCACCAGAAGCTGCGTTACGCCCTCCTCCGCCGGGGCATGAAAGCCGCGCAGAAGAGCCTCGCACGAGGGCGACGTATACCCCGCGCCCCAGACGCGCGCGCCGAGCTCGGGCAGGCAAACGCTCTCCAAATGGGGCGTGCGGAAGATATGGACGTTATCCGGGAAGGGCAGGAGCGCATACGGCGAGCGCCGGGAGTACCAGTCATGGTTTCCCGGCGCGATAAATACGGGGATGCGCACCTTTCCGAGCGCGGCAAGCAGCGCCTCGCCGGTCTCGGCGTAGGCGCTGCCGCTGTCCAGAAGATCTCCGGCAAGGAACAGGAGATCGGCATTTCGCTGGTTTACCTCCGCCGCGATGCGCTCCAAAAGCGCTCTCTGCTCGCTGCGGCGGACGGACGCCTTTTCCGCGTCAAGCGATTCAAAGGGAGAATCGAGATGCAGATCGGCCGCATGAATGATCCGGATCATGGCGTTATGCGGATCGCTTCGACCGCGGTGCATGCGCCGGTCTCGGTATCGACGGTGAAAACCGCGCCCTCGAGCTTTCCGGGGCCCTTCGCCTGCTCGTACCGGCGCGGGGGATCGCCGAGGAATTTGCGGATGGACTGCTCCGGCGCGATGCCGAGCACCGATTCGCTCGGCCCCGTCATGCCGAGATCGGAAATGTATCCCGTGCCGCGCGGTAAAACCCGCGCGTCCGAGGTTTGGACATGCGTATGCGTGCCCCACACGGCGGAGACGCGCCCATCGAGAAACCAGCCCATGGCGAGCTTTTCGCTCGTCGCCTCGGCGTGCATATCAACGAGCACCATGCGCGTCTGATTTTCCGCGAGCAGCGCGTCCACCGTCGGGAACGGGTTATCGGTGTTCGTATCGAGAGAAAACCGCCCCAGAAGATTGATAACGCGGATGGGGCCGAACGGCGTTGTATACGTCGCGTCGCCCCGGCCGGGGCACTGCGGGGCGTAATTGGCCGGGCGCAGGATGCGCGCCTTCTCGTCGAGATACGGCTGCAGCTCCCAGCGCGTCCATGTGTGGTTGCCGAGCGTCACAACGTCCGCTCCGGCGGCGAGAATGGCGTCCGCCTGCGCGGGCGTGATGCCGACAACGTTGGCGTTTTCCCCGTTCACAACGGTGAAGGAAACGCCCTTGAGCTTCTGGAGCGGCTTTAAATGCTCCTTAAGAAAGGCGAGGCCGGTCTGCCCGACAACGTCGCCAATAGCCAAAATATTGATCGTCATGCGTTTTTCTCTCCGTCCGTTCCGGATTCGTTCGTCCCGGCTTCGCCGGCTCCCGTTTCGTCCCCGTCGTTCAGATCATCCCCCACGGAGTTGAAGATATGGAAAATACCGCTCGAGTTGAGATCCATGATAATGGCGGCGGTGATCGGCAGACCAAAAAGACCGATAAGACCGCCGAAGAGCTTGGAACCGGCGTACATGCACGTGAGCGTTACGATCGGGCGCAGACCGACGTGCTTGCCGACGATCTTCGGCTCAATGATCTGGCGCGCGATTACAACGACGGCATAGATGATGAGGATGCCGAGACCGCGCATCGTGTTGCCGGTGAGAAGCGTGATGATCGACCACGGAAGAAGGATCATGCCGCTGCCGACGATGGGCAGCGCATCAAAAATGCCGATGAGGATACCGAAAAGCAGCGGGTTCCCCACGCCGACGATCAGAAGGCCGACGGTGATCTCCGCCACGGTGATGCAGAAGATGATGGCATAGGACTTGATGAACTGCCAGATCATCTCAAGGAACGAGTTCTTGACATTCACCGCCACGCGCAGCGGTTTTTCGGGCAGGTTTTTCCGGATGAAGAGCTTGATGCGGTCAAAGTCCACGGAAATAAAGACCGTGGCGATCAGGCAGATGATGCTGTTGAGCAATATGCTCGGCAGACGGCTCGCAATGCCGGTGACGCCGCTGACGATCTTGCCGGAGAGGTTGGTGACCGCGCTGCCGAGATTGGAGATCATGCCGGGCAGGGCCTGCTCAATAGCGTCCATGATGGACACATCGAACCGTTCGCCTACCTCCAGCACCCAGTTATAGAGCTTTGTGATGCCGGGGAGGACGCTCTGTTCATAGAACGTCGGCGCGAACGACACGAAATCCACGATCGTATCGGTCAGGCGGACGACGATGAGCGTCAGCAGGCCGCCGACAACGATGAACAGCACAAGCACGCTGATGATGCCGGCCACATTGCGGTTCATATGGAATTTCCGCTTCACGAGGACCTTGTTCCCGTCCTTGCCGCGGACATAGCGCGTTTCCCGGCTCAGCGCGCGGGAGATCGGACGCACGACCGCCGCGAAAATGAACGCGAGGAAGATCGGCATCATTATGTTGATGAGGTACTTGAACACCAGGAAGATGATCGCAACGATCACCGCCCAATACGCAATGTTGATAAGGAAGTTTACGCGGGGATTCGTTTCCCGTCTTTCTTCCATAAAATTCCCTCCTTTCAGGGTATCACATATCGGCTGTAAGGAACGGCAGCGCGAGACGCTGCTCCTCGCCGTCGAGCGTATATTCAATGCGCGGCATGCCGTCCATGCGTACACGCACGTTTTCGGCGTCCAGCAGCCGGCGCAGCTCGCGGTAGGTCTCGCGCTTTTCCTCGTCATAGGCGTTCATGTCGTCGGAGGTGAAGAACACGCTCCCGAGCAGCGCGTCGGCGCGCGCAAGCATCGTTTTCTGCCCGCCGGAGAGCTTGAGATTGTCGCTGCGGAGGAAAAACACATCCGGATCGTTCCCGAACGCGCGGCCGTTCAAACCGCGGCGGAAGAGCGTATTTTCCAGCGAATGCTTTGTGGAGATGCGCTCGCGGTGCGCCATTTTCATAATGAACGAGCCGTCCCAGTCGAGCCCCACATCGCACCCGATACGGCAGTAGTCCACAAGCCCGAACGCAGGCATGAGCGGCGCGCCGCAGCCGATGATGAGATGCTCGCCGCACATCTCGCGCAGGAAACCCATCGCGCGGCGCATGCGCTTTGCGCGGCTCTCCGTCGGGAGATTGACCGGCGCGGCGGCATAGAGGAAATCGAGCTTCACAAGATCAAAGCCCCAGTCGGTGAACACGCGGCGGAACACGTCGCGCAGGTACTGCGCGGCCTGCGGATGGTCAAAATCGATCGCATAGAAGCCGCCCCAGTTCATGCCGCAGTACCACGGCTTGCCGTCTACGCGCAGCAGCCAGTCCTTGTGCCGCCGGAAGATCTCCGAATCCTTCTGGCAGACGAACGGCGAGAGCCAGAGCCCCGCGCGAAAGCCCTTTTCATGGATCTTATCCGCCGTGCCGCGCAATCCCTTCGGGAATTTCTTCGCGTCCGTCGTCAGCCAGTCGCCCACGGCGGGCTCCCAGCCGTCGTCGATCTGGAATACATCGCCCTCGGAGAGAACCCCGGCGCAGCCGGAGAGATCGGAGAGGATGCATTTCTCGTCGATATCCTGATAGCGGTTGTACCAGCTCGAATACCCGGCAATGCGCTCTGCGGGCTTTTTCGGCAGACCCATGGCGGCAAACCAGCCGTCGTAGACCTCCTTCTCCGCGCCCTCGGCATAGAAGAGATCAAAAACATGGAACCCTCCGTTGCAGCGCACGCCGCAGCAGTCGCGCGAGAGCGTGAGCTTCCCGGCGTTGGCGTCATAGCGGATCATGGTGTAGCCGCTCGATTCATCGAGCGAGCCGAGCAGCCGGAAATGCTCGCCGCGCCGCCAGTAGGCATAGGATTCGCCGTGCGTCACGCCCAGCGTTTCCGGGTAATCGGTGAAATAGTAATCGCCGTAGCGCTCCAGTCCCAGCGGCTTGAAGCGCGCCAGCGGGCTCGCGAAGGAGGGCGTGCGGTCCTTCACACCGCACTCCGGCGAGTACGTCCAGCTCTGAAAGCCGTTGATGAAAATGCGCTCGCCCGCCTCCGCATCCCAGAGCATCGCGCCGGTCACGCTTTTAAGCGTATCGTCCGGAAGGTCGCAGACGATGCGGTTCTCTCCCGGCTGCATCAGCGTGCTGCCGGTGACAGTCGCTCCGTTTTCCAGTTCCACGCGCCATAAGAGTTCCATATTCTTCACTCCTGTTCGACGTTTTGTCCTTGTATCGAGAAGCGCACCTCTTTCTCCGGCAAACCGGCGGCAGAAATGCGGAGAACGGCCTCCCCGCTCTCGCCCGTGGTGCGCACATAGGTACCGGTCATGCCTCCCTCGGCAGTCACGGTGTCGGGCCCGATGAGCGCCGCCGCGCCCGTAAGCGAGAGCTGCACCGGGAGCTGCGCATAGGGGGCCGGGGTGCCGTGTTCATCGAGAATACGGACGCGCACCGCGGCGGCGTCCCAGGTATCCCCTTCGCAAAGCGCCGTTTTGCTCACGCGCACTTCCATGTGCAGCGCCGCGCCCGAGGCGCGCGTCACGCTTGCCACGGTCTTGCCGCCGGTACGGGCATCAAAGCGCCAGCGCGTCGCCGCGCCGCCCCAGTTGCCGACGTACTTTCCGAAGAGCACCACGCCGTCGTCCATCGTGAGCTTGTAGCGCGCCATGGCCCACGCCATGCGCGCCTTGTCCGCGACCGGCATCCCGGCCAGACCGTTCTTTCCGGCGGAAACAAGGCATTTTCGCAGCAGCTCCGCCTTGTCGTGCGGGAAATGCTCCTGCGTTTCGAGCAGCTCGCCGATCGTATCGTCAATCGCCACCGGGCCGTGCGGCAGACCGTCCCAGCCCTTTGTGCGGAACGACGCGACGAACCGGTCATTCTTATAAAGCGCGACCTCCTCGGCGTTCGTAAACGCCCAGATATCACCGATGTTTCCCGCGGGATAATCGCCGATATCCATCGGCGAGCCGATCTCGAGCACCGGCGTCTTGTCTCCCTGCGAGGCATAGAGCGCCGCGGCAAGCTTCGGGTTGCGGAAGGCGTCCATCACGCCGTGATAGCACACGCGGTCGCCCGAGCCGAAGTCCTTGTGCGTCGGATAATCAAACATCACCCAGCCGAAGCAGCCGGAGATCTCGCCGTCGGATGCGGCGGCGTTCTGCACGCGCGCATGGCGCAGCGCGTGCTCCTGCCGCTTTTCCCACGGGTCGAAGGACTTCGTCGGGAACATGTGGCCGTTGCACTCGGAAATGAGATAGGGCTTATCCATATCCGGCGTCACGGTGCTGCGCTTCTTCGCGCCGGGTGCCGTGCCGTCGTGCGAAAAGTCGTTATAGGCGTATACGTCCTCCAAAAGATGGCTCTTTTCAAGATAGCGCACGCCGGAGGTCTGACGGGACGGATCGAGCGAATGTGCCAAGGCATTCGTCTCGCGGTAGAAATCATCGTCGTCCAGACTTTCGTTGATGCGCACGCCCCAGAGGACGATGGACGGATGATTGCGGTACTGCGTCACCATCTCGCGCACATTCTCCACCGACCGGCGCTTCCACGCCGCGTCGCCGATGTGCTGCCAGCCGGGAAGCTCGGTGAACACGAGCAGACCCAGCTCGTCGCACGCATCGATAAAGTGCCGGCTCTGCGGATAGTGCGACGTGCGCACCGCCGTGCAGCAGAGCTCTTCCTTCAAGATCCGCACGTCCTCGCGCTGGAGCGCTTCGGGCGCGGCGTAGCCCATGTAGGGATAGCACTGGTGACGGTTCAGGCCGCGGAGGAACACGCGCTCGCCGTTGAGATAAAACCCGCTGCGGCGGAATTCCGCCGTGCGGAAGCCGAAGCGGACCGTCTTTTCGTCGGTCACGGCGCCGCTCGCGTCAAGCAGCTCGGCGCGGATCGAGTAGAGATTCGGGTCATCCAACGTCCACGGGCGGGCGTTTGAGTAGTTTACATAATATTTATTATCGTCACCCTCCGCCATGGCGCAGACCGCGCCCGCGCCGTCAAGCAGCGTGACGCGCTGGCGGGCGGGGGCGCCGGAGACGGTAAGGGCGATCTCGGCGCGGTCAAGCGACGGCGTTGTGACGAACACGTCCTCGATCACATCCGCACCGCGTACATCGAGCCACACCTCGCGGTACAGCCCGCCGTAGGCGAGATAGTCCAGCACGAAACCGAACGGCGGCACGGCGGGATTTTCGGTCGTATCGAGCCGCACGGCGAGGCGGTTTTCCATGCCGTAGCGGACGGCGGACGTGATCTCCACGCGGAACGCCGTATAGCCGCAGGCATGCTCGGCGAGCTTTTCGCCGTTCAGGTACACCTCGGCCAAATGCGCCGCGCCGTCAAATTGCAGAAAGAGGCGTTTGCCGCGGTATTCGAGCGGCACGGAAAGCGTCCGCCGGTAACCGCAGAGGCCGGCGTAGTCCTCCGGCTTTGCATAGTGCAGCGGCACTTCCCCCGCCGTGTGCGGGAGATCGACAAGCGGAAAGCGTCCCTCGCCGTGAGCAAAGCCGGCGCTCCACTCGCGGGTGAATTCCCAATCGCTGCAAAGGCTGATCATGGCGTCCCTCCGAAAAGAAATTACTCTTTTCATTTTACATGGAAAGCGGCGTTATTTCAACCGAAAGAAAATATTTAACAAAATCACAGCGGCGTCCCGAACGGCACGCCGCTGTGATTTCACTGCAAATTATCCTCCACAGGCCTCCCCCGGATGGGGGAGGCCTGTGGGGATGGGGAAAATTACTGCTGGTTGATTTTGCTGATGACCGCCACCGCGTCGC